>Ga0302271_10004693_pt1 | contig 10787 bp, 6 predicted proteins | sample III_Bog_N1_1_FD_198767 | JGI IMG/M metagenome (GOLD analysis project Ga0302271, IMG submission 198767) | Peat permafrost microbial communities from Stordalen Mire near Abisko, Sweden - III_Bog_N1_1 | ecosystem: Environmental > Terrestrial > Soil > Wetlands > Peat | place: Sweden: Abisko... | reverse complement strand
ACAACCCCTACCCCAACCCCAACCCCAACCCCAACCCCAACCCCAACCCCAACCCCAACCCCAACCCCAACCCCAACCCCAACCCCAACCCCTGACTAAGATATTTTTGAAAAGAGAACTGGCTTTTGATCTAAATTTTATTTCAATCCAATTAGCTATTTATTTATTTTTTGCAATTTTAGTCATATTGTCAGAAGTACGTCTATTTCTAAAAAAGTGAATTACTGGTGATTTTCTGAGTGTGTTATGTTCATTTAAAACACAAATAAACCCTAGGGATTAATGCTAGATATTATGAGGAGCTTTATTGCTTCAAAGCTAAAATTAAACACAATAATAGTACCAATCCTAATTTAGCAAAAATGTTAATTTTGTCAAGGCTAATTTTTTTAATATCAAAAAGCAAAAGTGGCTCAGTTTTAGATCAAGCAGGAAACAAATTATTGTATCTTGTGAGTGTATCCTTTCTTTCATAAGTTAAGCAAAAAGAACTTTAATTACACTTCACTTATATTATTGAATTTACTCAATTTTCCAATAATTTAGATCTAGAATAGGTTCTAATTTTTGTCATCTCCAGGCACATAATAAATATTATTGGGTTTCCTCACCCTTTAAAAGATTTTTAGCATGAAAGGTATTCATTTACTTTAAAACAGATAATATTAGCATTTAGGCAGATTTAAATGCAAATTAATAATCAAAAGCAACCATCTAAATAGGAAGTCCCTCATTATTTTGTTTTTTAAATTAAGTGGATTAAATAAAAAATAAAATCCTTAAGTAATATAAAATTGATTGACATTAGGTTAAAACTTTTTACCTTATTTTCATTTATCAATCAAGGGTGACTGTTTTTCTCCCCAGATCATCAAAGATGCTTTTCATTCATCTTTAGCAGATTAAAACCAAGAATAAAAGAAAATATTAAGTCAATTATTATTTTTCAGAGCAGAAATTTAAAAGTTACCGCTAAGTAAAAAATAACATTAGACACCATATTGTTTGTATTTCCAGGAACTCTTACGGTTTTCTTCTTGTGATATGACTAACGATAAGCCCCAGAATAGATGTGAATTGCTTTTTCCAGAACAGCCTATGAAGCCAACAGCTGCTAGTAGTAAATTCTAGCGTGGCAAAGCAATTCAAAGAAAAATTACCAAAGTTCAATTAAAAAAGAATGAATAATCTATGAGAAAGTGCCCAATGGCTTAAATGTTCCGGAAGCAATAGGGAAGCTGCCCTCTTGACTTCAAACGAAGAGAAGAACAAGAAGAAATGGAGAGTGAGAATATCAGCCATCCTGAGACATCTCAAATGCAAGAAAATCTAATCCTTCCTTGTGGTGCTTTCTCTTCTCCTTCTTCTCAAGAAAACTAAGATAAAATCAAAAATGAAGAAATAGAATAAGAATAGCTAATAATGTGCAGCTCACCTTCGCACTCTTCTTTTGTCTCTGGAACGGATAGCTCTTAAAAATAGCAATCCAGCAACCATTGCAACTTCTCCATTTCAAATGACTAACCACAACTTCAACCCTAACAGCAACAACAACCTTAGATTCGAAACAGAGTCAGCTAAGAACCAGTGTTGTTCCTGCACAATAAATGGGATATTTTACCCAACAAAGACTACAATATCTTTGGGGATATTTTAATCGAAACTGATTTCATTTCCGACAAAAAATTCTCCTCCTAGAACCACTGGAAGCCACCTTTAAATGTAGAAATGATCCCCAAGAGACTCCTAGCTAAAATGAGCATTGGATCGTATGGATAAATGATGAAGGACTTCTCAATAATTAGTAATTTCATGAAAATGTGCACCCACGATGAGATCCAACTTTATGCTGCAAATCTTGATAAATGGCAGCGAATTAGCAATAAATTGGTTCTCGCCAAAAGCAACAATTATATTGCACATAATAATAATCAAAATTCTAGCTTTTTTTGCCATAATAACAACAACATCTCCACAGCTCTTCCTTCTTAAGACACAGCTGAGGAATCCATCAGCGAACAGCAAGATTACAGTTAGCGATTGAGTTAATTTGAAAAAAACTGCAATGAAACTATCGACAACTTAAACGCTGATGGAAAGATCTTCATGTACTCTAAAAAGAGATACAATAATTTCTCCAATAATTTAGAGGAATATGAGTGTGGATATAATCAGTATCTGCTAGCAATCATGGGCTGTGAAAATGACCATCTGCCAGGAATAGTCATGAGACAAGGAAGACCGAATATCTTTGATTCCAAGAGCAGACTCAAAATATCGCAATAACTCTTGCTCAATTATTTGAACATCGAGAAGAGTATGTCTGAGTAAATCAATATCTTCTCTGAGTTCATTTAAACAGTAAATCTCATTACGTTCGATGATCTTTCAGTGCCTTCGAAAGCAACTTCTTATTGTCTGAATTACATGGATACATGTAAATCAGAAGAATCAAAACTATCACTATCATCCAACCCCAAAACAAGCTAGGAATCATTCAATTCAAGTGCTTATGATTTTGTACTATAAATTGTGGAATTGGACATTGAAGCCTAGCACATTTCTTCGCTTATGAACATCAGGGAATTCAATGATCACGAGCATAAACTTCAAGAACTCAAGGAAAACATTCAATATGAATTTGATATCCACATTCTGATCCAAAAATTCTATCCGAAAAATATCCATCATTCTGCAGCTGTACCAGATGCCTTCTGAAGATAATATGAACCCAAACACTAATCACAAGCACAAATAAACATTGAAAGCACATTAAAGCTTATATATTATTATTAGATTTAGCTCTTTATCCTCCCTTGGTATTTATCATTATTTATTATTAAAAATTCAAAAAAAATATCTGAGTTCTAGCAACTTCTAAAAACTGAAGAGTACAGCAGACAGGTGAAAATTTCTTTTCTAACCCTTTTCGTTCTGTGATAAGCTCTTCTTTAAGATTATTATTCTCAAAGTAAAGGGGAAGTTTCTCTCTGTTTTGAAGATTCAATTCTAGATTATTGCACGCACACATATATTAGATTGCTCTTTTATATATTCTTAAGTGGTTTATACTTTATTTTTGTACGTTAAGCAACACATCAATATATCCATTATCTATTCTGAACACAAAAAGTACAGTGAATATTTAAAATAATTCTAATATCGTTTCCTTTATCACCTGTCACCTTTTGTTTATGAATAATATTTTGAATTGATTTGCAGAATTAATTAATTATTTGATATTTACAATTATTTTTTGAACAAATTGAATAATGTTTTGAGACGAATTAGGAAAGAACAATAAAATAAAGGAAAAAATGAAGAACACAAATATAAAATATTTGACAAAGGACAAATGATTACTGCATTAAGATAATCTGTGTTTATCCTGAGATTTCAAAATTATTAATCGTTGATATTTTAAGCTTATTTATTAAAATGTGAAGAAAAAAATTGACATTTTGCAAGCAAAAGAAGATAAATTCTTCATGTGTTGCCTCAAATAATTTGATTAAGGAGTATTAAAAATATCTTAACCTCAATACTTAATTGGCTTCTCTTAATCTTTTCCTCCCAGTAACACTCATAGAAGGAGATCAGTATGTTTTTGATATTGTGCAGCAATTATTTTATTAAAGAAGAGATTCGATTTAGCGATGGAAACATTCTGCGAGTGATCAAAATTATCAATATTTCTATTCACTCCTAAGTGGTTGATTTAAATCGGTTTAGATGTGCTAGCTAAGTTCTTTTTATTGTACGGGTTACTCATCAACTTACTGAGCATCCCTCTCTTTTCCCACAGCTGCAATTCAATGACTCTGTCTCTAATTTTGTCTTCTAAACTCTTTTTCTTCATGCCTTCACTTAAGTAAAATGTGGTGCTGTTTTCAGATTTTTTCATCAAGTGCTTGGGTGGAATCTGATTTGGAAACAATGCAAACATTTCAATTAAACAGCTTATATTTTTAGATTTCTTAGAATGTAAGTTAAGGAAATACGAATTTGGATGAGCTTTGCTAAGCCAAAGCAGAATTGACGGCTGATCTTTCTGTTAAATTGCTAAGTAATCTCGAGTTGGTTCCTTTTTTTCTTGAGATTTCCTGATCGAATTCATCGATTTACATGCCAACAACGATCTCATCTTCACTCATAGCAAATCTGTTTAACTGAGAGTCATCTAATAAATGAAAAGTTATTTTATGACAGGAACATTAACTAAAACCACTTGATTTTCTTATTAGACATTAGTTTGATTGTCTTAAACAATTAATATGTTCTGTTAAAAAAACTTACTTCTTGGTGTTGATATTTCTGAAGCAAATTCATCAGAGATAAAGATATTATCAAGTTAATATTGTTCGGAGTATTCCGATTTGAACCCATTTATGTCGATAACTAGTTTCATTTTCTGTTTCAACATGAAAGGGTTACGAACGTGAGGAGGCATTTCTTCAGATTCCTCTGAATAAATTAAAGCAATATTAATAACAAAATCTAAAGTATTACATAAGACATGTTTGAGATTGTATTTAATCGGTTTTTGTTTGGAGTTGAAAATCTTCATTTTAAATATTTGTTATTTATTACTCAATGGAATGAAGGAAAAAGGCAATGCTGGTATTTTAACTAAGATCTATCTATCCAAGGTGTCGATTTTAGGATCCAATTAAGACAAAAAATAATGTAGACTTTTCCTTGATTGGATTCGCTAGCTGCTGTCTTGATATTCAACACCTCCATTCATTGCTCTATTAATCAAAAAATATGAAAATATTACATCAAAACAACAAGACATCATTTATGAATATGAGGGACCCACGCTTCTTACCTTTAATGGAATAGTGAAGCCTTCGGGATATCTGAGAGATGAAAATATATTAATCCAATTTCTTCATATAAGTGTATTTCTCTATCAAGATCATTAACTTCCCAGACATACTGCAGGGCTTTCTTGATAAGTCTAAGGGAATAATGGTACATTTTCAGTTTCTTTGTGATTGCCGACATACTCTCCAAACACTAGACCTTGCAGCTGAAATTTTAAGTCGAGTCGGCTAACATTCTCTGTCAAATTTAGAAATAAAAAAACTTATTTATTCCCTTTTGAGGATACACAGTTAAGAAATAAGCAATATTGTGGTATCACAATGTGAAAACTTAGTTTTTCCTCCAAAATGTCTCTGTCCTTTCAAAAAATAACATATTTTCTATGCTCATTTCGTTATTACAACTGCATTGAAGGTATTCAGCGCTGACTACAAATCTCCAAACATAACATAGACTTCTCCAATCGCCGAGATGACATCTCCCATCAATTCAATGTCGTCATACTCGATACTGAATTTAATTATCTCCATCATCTCTTTATTTTGGTGTGTAAAAAAAACAAGTTATTAGATTTTCTGAAAAAAATATTAAGATAAATGTATGTTTATTAAAGGCTGCCATAAATTCTTGTAATTGTTACTGTGAATGGTGCTTTCTAAATTGAAGTTCTTGAGATCTTTAAGTATCTTCGCTCTTGAATCGATGATCTTAATTACCATGAGCAGTTTCTAATCGATTCCTGTATCTACAGCTACGGGATCAGCTTAGTAAATAAAAGCCATTTTTTTAAATTATTTTGACAATTGATTTCCTCGCCCAGTTCCACTAGCATTGCTACCACTACCACTGCTATTAATCACACTCGGACTCTCACAACTCTCATCCATTTTGTTAATCTTCTTCTACTAAAGCCGTTCACTGCTTTTGTATCTAATTTACAATGATTTTTCATTCTAATTCCTTTTAGTTTATTATTACCTTAGGTCCCTATCTCTTTTACTCTCTAATCTATCTACACTACTTCCTCTGTTAGTATTGTATATTTTAGGGATAAAGTTAGTCTGTATATCTTCTGCAATACGCTATTTCTATTAGATTGTGAATTCTTGTAATTTATTTTAGTTATCTCTTGTGATAGCATTTTTCAAGCTGTAAAACACTTTCTTTCTATTCACAGCTTCTTCGTGAGACGATACAGCTAATATCGAACTATGGTTGTAAAATTATAAGCCACTTGCTCGACGAGATCTCAAAATCTAACTTGTGATCGATGTCTATTAATGTTGGCTATGGGATTATTCCTTCTGAAGTTTAGATTAAAGACTTTTCTTGTGAAGAAGTTGTTAAACTCGTGAGGTATCTTCTTCATCCTCTAATAGTTTACTTTTGCTATGGTTATTATTGTTAACTTTGCTATTTGTTTCTGGAGGCATTTCTGCTAAGCCAATAGCAGAGATATCTTTGATATTCAATCCATTAAGAGGATGATAATCTTATGAAAATCTTTAATTTTTGCTATTATTATTCTCCGATAATCCATTGGAGACAAGCATCTTTGAAGTTTATCTCATCAATGGCTACAATAATTATCCTTAATTGCTAGCTCTTTTGATAATATTCTAAACAGGGGAAACATCCCTGGACGAGAGCTAAGAAAGGGAACTCACTTTAGATACTCTATGAATCTTGTTGTTATGCTGAGTTAAGACTTAGAGCTGTATGTTGTCGATAAATCTGTTTTGATTGCTGAGTTCATTGATGTTCATATTGTGAAAGCTATTACGATATTTTGAGTTTTAACTGGAATTCAAAGCAGGAATAGTTAACCCAAGTGATGGATTTCTTTTATGAGAAGATAGCAACGAACTCTCTTCATTTAGTACTGACTCTTTCATCGGTGGGTTTAGAGTTGACAGAAGAGAGAGAGAGAGAGTGAGTTAATGTATTCTATTTGTGGTTTCTTTTTAGAGTTCTAATCTGAAGTTAGTTGTATTTTCTTGAAGGCAGTTTTTGTCCAGATTTATCTGAGAGGTGATTTTGAAAATGAGTTATTTTAATCAAAAAGCGAATTGAATTGGATTGGAATAAGTATAAGACAAATTAAAGATGAATGGATCAAATTGATGGATGCAACCATGATCATACTCAAAAGGTTAATGCATCAATAAAAAGAAGTATAATAACGAGTGCCTCTTGAAAGGAATTTCGATAACGATTAGAATTAAGAGAATAAATCAAATTGTACAAATGAAATAGTTCACTAAAAGAAAAGAAGCCTCATTTAGAATACTAATAAACCAAATAAATACTACTACTACAGAAAAGATTACTTAAGAGTCGTTAATGCTGTGAAAATATTAATTTCTTAATCCCCAATTCAATTCTCTCTCTCTGGTTATTCAGTTTTTACTGATTTTAGATCTACCTAATCATGCACTGTCAGCATTTGCATGTTATTCCTTCCCCTAATTTGCAGCACCACTATTATGCTCTTAACTTTAATGATTCTAATTGTCTGCCTAGGAATTCTCAAAACCATTTTCTTAACCCTGCTCTCCGTAGCCATTTTCTATTTAAATATTCCCAAAAAAAATATCTCCATAAATTCCCCCTTTAAATATCAAAAAAATATTTTTACCTTCATGACTTTCAAGATGCTGATTTTCTTCATTCCCAAACTCTTACTGGAATTATTCTTTTTCTTTTAACTTCTTAGTCCTCTCAAACTCACGAAGCTATTATTATCTCTTCTCTTCCATTTGCTTACGAACTTGCTAGCTCATTTTAATCATCTTTTCTTTCTCCATCCTTTTTTTCCCCAAAAAATGTATAAAAAAACAACCATTTTAAATCCATTTCAGCAACAACAACAAATCTTTAAAAATTAATAAAATCTTACTCGATGTATTATTTCTTTAAATTATCCTTTTCTATTTTCTCAACTAGCCTTTGCTTCTCTAATTCTTTTAAATTCTCCCTTTTCTTGATGTTATCTTCCTTATCTAACTCTTTGAGTAAGTGTTTAGTTTATTTTTCTTAAAGTTCTTGCTGTTTTCTAGCCTAAGCTGACATCACTTTCTTATCTGTTTCGTTAAATCGCTGGAGGAGTTTGCTCTTTTTTTCTTCAATTTAACTTTCATTGTTATGCAGAGTCTTCAACAAAAAAATAAATCAAAAGTTATTCCTTGAAAATTCTTATTTAATTCTTCCCTTCTTCTTACCTTTTGTATTTTTTCTTCTTTTTATTGGAAGTATTTTATTTTTTCAGATTATTCTTTCTCTTATTCTTTATCTAACTCTTCCTTCCTCTAGTGTAGTAGCTTTTGCTTATCGTAATAGGAGTTCTTCTTTTCTTCTTACTACTCTTCGTTCTTTTTCTAAAAAATTATTTCAATTTAATTTTTATTATTATGTTAGTTTCATTTCAAGAGAATCGAAACAAACTAGAAACTAACTTTTTACAAGCACTTCGTTGATTTTAAGTTGAGTCTCCGATCCTTTTTGGAGTCTCTTACTCATTTCAAGTTATTTTTGCTCATCAAATTCATTCTTTTTTCTAACCAAACATAAATCAAAAACAACATATGTCTTTTTGTTTTGCTATTTTCTCTTAACTTCTAAATAACTCAATAGCTTACTCTTGTGCGGCTTTCTGTTTCTTCTCAAACTCCTGTTCAACACATTAATAAAAAATTTTTTATTAATTATGCAAATAAATATCAATCCTTTTAAACAATTTCTTAAATAAGTTTTGAAAATAATAATTATGTTATGATTCTTACAATTCTCTTGTTCAATTACATATCATCATTTGCTTTCCTACACTATTCTAGCTTCTGCTCATGATGCTTTCTCCTTTCTTCAACAGCTAACTTCATTTCATGCTGCTGTTGTTCCATTTTTTAGATTCGTTTTTTATCTTACTCTTCCATTTTCTTTCGTCTCTCATCAATCATTTTTTATTGCTTTGATAGAATGTCTTCAGTCTATGATTTCAATTTTTCCTAATGTTCTTGAGCTTCTTGTTCCTTTTGTTGATTCTCTTTTCTCCTAGCTTTTTCTCGTTCATTCTGCTATTGCATTCTCTCTTGCTCCTTGATGAACGCAGCCTGCTATCTTTTTTTCTCCTCTAAAAGTTCTTCTTATTCTTTTTTACGACGCTCCTCTTCTTGCTTTAAGCGCTTGTCTTCTGCCTATTAAAAAATAGAAATTGTGTGAGTTATCCAAAATTTCCCATACAATGTTTCAACAAATAATTAAATCTAAAAGAGACTTGTTAAAAAAATATTTATTTGTTTTTCATTTTCAAAAAAGTGCTACCTCTTTTCTCTTCAGGCGTAATTCCTCTTGTCTCTTGCGTTCTCTCTCACTCATCTACTACATTTTACTCTCATTCATTTACCTTATTTCTTCCATCTTAGTCTCATACTCCATCATCTTCTCGATTTCTTTTTCCTAAAATTCCGTTAATTCTCCCCATTAAAAAATATTTAGCTCTTTTACCTATCTTCGCTTGATTTATTCTAGCATCTTCCTCTCCTTTTCGACAATAGAAATGCTTCCAAATGATGTTGTGTTCATCTTAGAATCATTATACTATTTGAAACAAACACATCTCATTGTTTAATCAAAGAATAGTTCATCTGATGTTAATCTGCAAAATTTCTTCAATTATGCTTACAAAAGAAGATTTTTGCATTGTAGAATCTTAATTAATTCCTAATTTTTCGTCTTCATCTATTTGCTTCCTAGCCTCTCTCATCTAGTAAAGTGCAAACCAAGAAGTTACTTAAATTAAGTTAATAAATAAAAAAAATAAACGAAGTATCATATCTCTTTGGATGATTAAACTTCAATATCTTCTTTTGTAAGACCATACCTCTTGAATCTTTATCTCTCTCCTCTTTTCGAGATGGCTGCTCACTGCTTTGACAGTCTTTTAGTCCACCTTAGCCGATCCAGTTTTTTATTTAATTAACTTAACAATTTCTTCCTCTGGAATCTTTTGCAAGTCTTCTGGCTTCATTCCAATTCGTCTACAAGCTTATCTACTTTTCGGTGATAATTCACTTGCGTTTATGTTTTCTACTGCTGCTTGTTCTTATTCTTATTCTTACTATTACTCATTGCTATTCTCTTATCTGTGACTTTCCCTAGCTTATGAAACTTTTTGCAATCCAGTACCTTGATGTTCATCATCACCATCGTGCTGCTAACTAGTTCCGCCGTTATGTTAAGCTCCATGTTTGTTATTTCCAGCTGATTAAGCTGCATGTTTTTCCTTAGCTGCAGCGGCTGCTTGTTTTTCTTTTTCTGCGGCAGCTTATTTTTCTTTCTCAGCCGCAAGTGCTTGAGCTTCAATTTTTTCCTTTTCTGAATTTGCAGCATTTTACGCTTATTATGCATGGATATTCGTTTCATCTTTGTCTGCACCTGCAGCATGACTATCAGTAGGGTTATTTGACATATTGCTAGATATTATATCTAATGGCTTAGTTTGACTTGATTTTTTTATTCTTTTTTTGTCAATCTTTTTATTAAAAGTGCATTCCCCAAAATCTGAGAGCGCTCTTAATTCCACTTATTCGTTTTATTTATGCATTCTTAATTCAATTAAGGGGATCTTTGTTTATTAGTTCTTATGTGTCATGTATCAATCACACTTTTTTATACACTTATATAACTTCCATTATTTATTTTAATTCTCATAAGATTCTCAGGTGTTAATTATTAAGTTAATAATAATATTAAGTTCTACCAAATTATTGGTTACTTTTATTTAGTTTATTAATACGAAAAAGAGATGAATTTAAGAGATTACTTCAAATAAAATGATTGCAAAAACAAAGAATTAAGCAAGTATGGTTTAAATATCTATCTTCATTGCTGATTAATAGCTTTTTACTCATCTTCTTCTTAATCATCCGTATCCTCAGGCTGCTTTTCAGCTTATTTAT
>Ga0302271_10004692_pt1 | contig 10787 bp, 11 predicted proteins | sample III_Bog_N1_1_FD_198767 | JGI IMG/M metagenome (GOLD analysis project Ga0302271, IMG submission 198767) | Peat permafrost microbial communities from Stordalen Mire near Abisko, Sweden - III_Bog_N1_1 | ecosystem: Environmental > Terrestrial > Soil > Wetlands > Peat | place: Sweden: Abisko... | reverse complement strand
CTCATGGCTATTTCGTCGTTTAAAATAGCAAAGAATCTAAATCATCCTTCGATAATTAAACCAAAGGAGCTGTTTATCAACAGAGAAACAGAAAAAATCTATTATGTCATGGAGTTCTGCGAATTCAAATCGCTGTAAGAATATCTTGAGGAACAATGGGATTAAGAACCAAATCAAGAGGATTAACAGCATATTGAAGGTGAACCAAGTATTGAGTTTTTTTAAGAAGAAGATGAAAATGAAAATGAAGAAGATTATTGCGATGATAAAGAGTATGAAGATGAAGGTTTAGAAGAAGCAGAAGAAAGTGATTCTGGGACTAATGAAAAAGTAGATAATTTGGATTTGAGAATAACACCCAAAAAAGATACGGAAAATAATAAAAGTGATTCTTCTGGATTGATAAATAAAAAATAACACAAAAAAGTACATTAAGATAACAGCGCTACCACTAATAATACTAAATAACAGCATCATTAGGTTCATAAATATCATCATGGTTATCATTATCTTCATTCAAATGCAGCAAGTAGTAGCAATTCAGGGAGCAAACATAACAGTTCTCATAAACATAATAAAAAATCAATGAAATTTTCTGAAAACGATCATCACTACAATTTGAGAACTAAGAAAGAAGATGGCGAAGAGTGTTGGGAGACATAGATCGATATTGGAGGAGGAGATAGTAAAAGATAAAGTGAAATTGAAGATCGTTTTCTCGATGAAAATAATAATTATTTTCCAAAATCTCAAAGTGAATCACCTCGAAAAAAGAAATTAGACACACTTGGATGCACTCGCAGTCAAAGCAGCAGCACGAACAACAACAACAACAACAACAATAGCAACAAAAATAGTATTATCACTAAGCCAAGAGTTGTACCATATGAAATCGCCAAGAAAATCTTACGAGAAATTCTACTAGCAGTATGTTATCTACACGCAGAAGGGATATGCCATCGAGATTTAAAACCAGATAATATTCTGCTCAGCAATGATCTTCAGCATGTCAAGATAATTGACTTTGAAATCAGCAAGTAATTCAAGTATTTCCGAGCGAATCGCTAAGTCATCAAAGTATGCGATATGTGGACGAGAACAGGAACATAAGATTTCATGAGCCCTGAGATGTTTGAATCAGCTGGATACACGGAAGCTGTAGATATCTGGGCGATAGGTGTGATTGCTTATTTGCTTTTATCTGGTCGATTACCTTTTGATTAGGAATATATCAGTGATAAAGTTGAATTTATTCGAGCTGGGAATTACAATACAGACTACATCCGCAATATTGATGATGTTCCCAAAGATTTTATCCGTCGAATGCTGAGGAAGGAACCAACTGAGAGGTTGACAGCAGTCGAAGCGCTAGCTCATCCATGGTTTTTAGTCGATTACGAGAAAGATTTAAAAGTTAGATCAGATTTGATGATACAAAAATCAAAATACAATAATAACACTAATAATTAATTTCCTCATAACAAACAACATATCATTAACTTAAATAAATCTTTGCTGATAAATCACTTCCACACACCGCAATAGAGTAAGAATGATCTCAGCGACTCTTAACCAGTTCTGTTTAAAGCAAATCAAAGCACAATATTGTCTTAAAATAATTCTACTTTCAATTCTTTTCTGTATAAAAGCACTCATCTTAATAACAGTAATTAATTCAAATACAGACAATCAGCAGCTTCAAGTAAGTAACAACTACAACAATAAAGCCAACAATCATATCGTCCTTCCCCTTAGTCGATGAGCTCAAAAGTTGGGAGAGATCAAAAAATGAGCTTTGATTGCGATAACAACAATATTGCTAATCAAAACGGATTTACAACAGATAAATCAAAGAAAAATTATCCAGAAACAAATTATTTTGCAAGCCACAACGACGACGATCATCTTCACCAGGATATCGCTTCCGTGTTACCTTTCAATCCTGTTGAGAGTCAAACAGATCTTGATTTAGAAACAGTTACGATGAATGATACTCGTCCGTTGATGTTACAAGCAAGTAACAGTGTAGATTAGTCATACCGTCCTCATTTCAAGGGATTACAGCATTGGTAGCAATAATACCAAGAGCAATTCTAGCAGCCTAGCTCACATAATCAAGATAATAAAGAATATGATGAAAGTGACTGGGTAATGAATACAAAAGAAGGACATAATGATAATCTCTTCGCGTATGTAGAAGAAGCAGAATAAGATAGGATCGCGTAGCAAAATAAGAATGAATTTAAGAGAAGAATATTGGAATTCAAGCAGCAAATGAGCTGGAGGGCAACGGATATAGTATCCACAAACTTTATTCATATAAATTAAAAACAAAAATAACATCCGTAACCGTCATAGCTGAGATTGCGATTGCTTCAGTAAATTAAAGATAATGAATAGACTAAAGTTCTTCAATAACAGCAGATTTAGCAGTAGTAATAACAATAGTTGCTCTAGCAGTAGCAGCAACAGCAGCAAATCTTATCTCCAAGTACAATCTGTTAGCAATCTTCTATTGATAGTTATGACAATAGTAACAATCCGTCTAGCATCCCTCTTACAATTCCAAATGGGATGTCATATTCTCCTCCAGCTACGATACCAATGTCCCCTCCTGTTTGCTTGATTTTGAATTCTCTTGGTTCGAGTGCTAATTTAGGAATAGCACCTAGCAGTAATGTATTACTAGGATCGTCTGAAGAAAGTAAAAGCTAAATACCTCCTGGTGATTAAATATAACAGTAGAAATCATTATCATAGCAACAACAACAACAATAATAGCAGTTTTATCTATTGAATAGCAGCTCTAGCAACTAAAATAATAATGCGGGTATGAGTGCATCTGCTAAGCGATCAAGATCGAACACTAACGATATTGCTGAGCATTCTGACATAGATGAATCCAATGAGAGTCGAGCTAAGAGATTAAGTGAAGATTTCACGTCTTCTTGCGTTGTGCATCTAAATATTAATAAATAAGATAATTTCGTTTAGAATTCTTCCATCAATTAAAGTGCTCTCCCTGGGATTCTAATTACGAATACATTGAATGTTATTGCTGGGAACACTAGTAATTTCTTGGGATAATCCTAACAAGTTGGTAGAGTCAGAAAGTAATCAGTGTTTAGTAATTTGAAGTTTAAGCGGCACAGTAGGTAGAATAGTTCAGATTAAGGAGGGAATAATTAGAAAATTGACTTGGATAATGGTCCGTTATCGCTGCAAGAGAATATGCATTCTGAGAAATTAAAAGGCAGCAACAGGAAAAGTAAAAATAGTATAATAAGCTTTTTCGCTGATAAACCACTTGAAAGCAAGGGAAGTTTTGAAGGGGAACATCATTTGTCGCATGATTTAGGGATTTTCAAGCATATTGACAGTGAAGAAGGATCAGATTATTCAGGAAATTTACATTTTAGATAAGCTAACTCGAATTTGTCTAATTCAAGCAAAGATAATAATACAAATAATGTCAATAATAACAATAATGCACACAATAATCTTAATAACTCAGAGTTAGCGAACTCACAGTCCTCACTTTGAATCAAAAAGGGTTTAAATAAGCTGAACTTCTTGAGTTTAAAAATTAAAAACAATAGAACTTCGAAATAAAGTAGAAAATTGCCAAAACAGAATCAAAATCAAGAAGAAAGAAAGTGAAACAATAAGTGATATGAATGCAAATGAAGGCAATGAATATTAGAACAAGCCTATTAATTTCAATAAGAGAGAATGTATTTTTGTAAATGCTATTTTTAAAATGGAAGTTTAAATAAGTTTAAAATTTTCTTCTAATTTTTTTCTAAATTATTGCCTTTTCAAAAGCAAAAAATTAAACTGCCATTTTTGTTCTTACAGATAAATAAAATGAGCATTAAATCAATATTAATCAGCGGATAACTTTCAACATCAAAAGCAGCTTCTCTCCTTTCTTGCTATTCTTCCATGGGAATGTTTGTTCTCGCAGACGTGTTTCCTCCTCCCCTTCCTCAATTCGTGAATTTGGAGAACCCGCGGATAAATTTTTCATGATCAATGTATTACTTTTTAATCTCATATTTCTAATCAATATTTTATTTTCTAAAACACAGCAAAGCCTCTTCATCGCGGACAATAAACCTTGAAACTAATTGTTTCGCTTTTTCTAAGAGTTCTGAATTCTTTTGAAGCCCTGGAACTTTTTCCAAGAATTCATAAACTTCAATAAGTGTAACTAATCCAGTGTTCTAATCATTCTAGGAGAATTTCTTCTTCATTACCTTATACAAATCCCCAAGTGCATTAAAGATGTCCTCCTTGTATTCCAAGACATTCTTCTCCGAAACATGCTCGAAACTCGCATAATTCTCTGGTTTTAACTCATAATATCGATGATTCTTCCTCTAATACGATCGATGGAATTTGTCAAAGCACTCCTAGCAGAAAATGCATTACTCACAGGAACGACAAAGCAATTCAACTTTTTTAACATTGCAGAAGCGGCACAAAGGACTAATACCACCCATTGAAAACGCCAATCCTTTCTAGCTATCTACAGTAATATTTTTCTTTAATTTTCTGAATTCTCTTTGAAGTGTAATCACTGCTGGAAGTTCATTTAAAGTGAATTGCTAATCTGCTAGCTATGCTGCCGTAGCTTTTTTATTTAATTATTGGTATCTCGGTAAGCCACTATCACTTTCACGAGAATAACTCATGCTGTTTAGCCCTGATTCTTTGGCTTCTTCTTCGAATATATCTTAATTAGTCTGTTTTTATTATTAAACTCGGGCTTATTTATCTTATCTAAGCTTGATTTCGGTCTGTTTTGATTGAAAAATTGCAAACCTATCAGGTGGTAGCAGTTTTTTAAGCGTAAAGATAGATTGAGTAGGTGCTAGACGCTGTTTTGAAAAACATGTGATGATTTCTATAAGTTTAAAAGCATAGATTATCCTCTTTTTCTTGAGTAAATCTAAAGTTTCCCCAAATTTTCTATTTTTCCTTCTCCTATTCATTCTTCTGAAGTAAATCGCGATGAAACTAACAGCGTTCAAAACCTTTTCTTTTCTCTTTTTAGTCTCGATTCTACTTTTCCATCCTCGGAAGAGTTTCTACATCAGAATAGTTGCACCAATTGTATTCTGTATGTTCATTTTTTGCACAGCTTCGAATTGCATATTTCGAACTTTCTACTTATTGTTGCTTTGAAGTTTGGCAGCTTGCTTTTTCCTTTCTGCTTCCTTGAATTTCCTTTGTTCGTTGACTTGTTCCTGTAGTCTATCGATAGCAACTTATTTTAAAACTAATTTTTAATAGTCATTCTATGTTTTATCCACTTCTTATTTGACTTTCAAAGTAGATTCGCTGACATTCATGAGTTATTCCGTGAGTTTATTGATATTCTCAGTTATTGCTTCCATTCTTTCTTTTTGCATAATTTCTGCTTTTTCTTTTTCTTCTTCGAGTTATCGAAGTTAGACTTTGAGGATTGTGCATCGTGAGGTTAATTCAGTTAGATCTTTACCTTTGTTTCTAACCTTTTATCTTCTTTCATGTGCTTCTTCTTGTTTTTTCAATCTAGCTAAAACTTTCTCATATTCAGGTTATTTGCTCTTTACTTTTTCTTGTTCGAGCACGGATAATCGTAAAATCGTTTTTTATCTGACTTCTAAATCAAGAACTCTTTCCATCAATACTATTGGGTTCTAAATGTCCTTTAAATCGCCCATCGCTCGCATGTACTCCTTTTATCTCTGGTTAAAAGTGTTTTCAAAGTCAATAAAATTAAAAAATTTTAAATTGCATAATTAGCAAAATATTAAGTACTAAAAGCCCCTTTATTTCTCATGTCAATTAATCTTACTTCATATTCACTTTCTAAGTTTTTCACGAATTCGAATTCACTGATAACTCCATCTTTATTCATATCTATGATCTTAACCATCTCCTCGATTTCTTCCTCCGTCAGCTCCAACTCCAATTTCCCTTTCGTAGAAAAACATCACATAACAACAATTCACAAATTTTCCCAAGATCCATTTATTTCCAATAATCCTTACCAATGTTGAGTTCTATTTCCTAAATTGTGAGTATCCCATCTTTGTTGAAATCAAGCAATTGAAAGATCTTTTTTTATTTGCAAAATAAATAAAAAATTACCATCAAAATCAATTACCACACCCATTAAAAACATTATTGCATACATCAGACAGAGTGAACCCTTATTCAGCGATTTTATTGATAATAAGCTCAATAACTGTGACCTAATTAACCTATCTCTTTTCTTCATCGTTCATTTTATCAATCGTTGCAATTGACTCCTCATCATTCGTTGAAGTCTCCTCGTCTTTGTTCTTTTTGTTCTTCTCCAATGCCGGAACCAATCCAAACGAAGTAAACTTATTATCTCCTAACACAACAACTCCATCTCTATTTTTGATTTTTCCAATATACTCCTAATTCGCGTTATAAATTTCCCTCTACGCTGCCATAGTCGCTTTAATCTTTTTTCCTTCATCAGTCAAGAGCTTCAGTTATACCTTCAACTACCTAATTATGATTTAATCCCTTTCTTCCTTTTCTTTTTGCTCTTCTTCATATGAAATATTTCTAGCTTTCTCTTTCTTCACTGATACTTTGCCTTTCTTAGCAGCCTCATTTTCTTCTAAGATCTTATTAATTTCATCTAATCCTCTGTTTCCCTTGATTAAATTCCCTTACCCTTCTTCAATGAATTTATTTGCTTATCTCCTGAGTTTCTTCTCTATTTCTAAGTGTTCCAAGTATCTAAAAACAAAACAAAAATCAATTTCATATTGTTTAACAACACTCTTAACCAATTAAATTCTAATTACTTTTTATGTTCTCTCTTTTTCATTTCTCTCTAAACTTCATTCTCCCTTGCAACATCATTCTCTTCCGCTTCAATCTTCTTTGTTTCATTTGCAGTTCCCTTCTTGCCAGCAACATCACCTGCGAATTTTTTCTCTAAATTTTCATTTCTCGTATTTATCTTCGCTTCAGCTTCATTTTTTCTTTTTTTAATCATTTCTTCTTCCTTTTTCAAATTATTTATCAACACCTCTCGTAATCTCTCTTAATCCTTTTCTCGCTCTTCTTTTTCCTTAGCAATAACATCTTTTCTAGTAACATTAACCCAATTTGATTCTTCATTCTCGAATTTAAGATTTTATTTGGCTTTCTTTTATTTCATTTTTTCAACTGTCTCTAATGCATACAGTTCGTCTTCTTTTTTCCGTAATTCTTCTTGTTTTTCTTTGTGGTTTTCCATGATAATTTTGACATTTTCATCTTATTCTTCACCTTGATGTTTACGTTTTTCCTTTTGTTCCTGCAGAATCTCTTGTTTTCTTTTCTTCTCTGCAAGTTATTTCTTTATCAATTCGTCTTCTTATGAGTTAAGTTATCCATCATCTTCTTAATTCGGAGCAGCATTCTAATCTCCCTTTTCTGTTGTTTCTTCTCCAAATATATCACCTTCTAACTCTTCTTTGATTTGAACTTTTTTTGGTTTCTCTTCATCCCCTTTATCAACTTTTTTATTATTTTGTTCCTCTTTCTTCATGAAATTGTTCATTTTCAAAAGTGTTTTGACTTTTATATCAGGGAGCTTTGGTTTTTTCTGTAATTTTTCTTCTCTTTCCTGAAGCTCCTTTCGTTTTCGAGCTTATTCAATCTCATGTGCTGTTTGCCCTACAGCACCAATTCCTTTTTTCTTCTCTATTTATGGAGTTTTGGCAATATCTTTATTGCCATTATCAATCTTATTCTATGGCTATTATGCTGAAATAGGACGAACTTATGTAACTTATTTTTATTAGGCAGGTTTAGTATTTTAAACACCACTAACTTTACCTGGTTAACCAACCGCATTACCTGTTGGCTTATTTTTATTATTCGTCCCTTCCTCAGTCTGTTTTTTAACTGGAGCAGCAACACTTTTGATTGGTGCAAGTTTTCCAACTGCAGTAGCTTTATTCCCATTCGTAACAGGTTTACTGCTTGTTGGCTTATTATTTGCTAACTTTGACTTCAAATCAGTTTTTGGTTTATTAGAAGCATTTAAACTATTCTATTTATCAATTGTATATGCTAGATTTTCATCTTCATCATGATTAGATTAACTCTTCTTGAATTTACTTGAAACTGAAGATTTAAATGAATTTTATTGAATTTCTAATTTATCAAAATCTTTGTTTTAGTCCTCATTTTCTCTATTATGATCACCATCACCATGATCTCCATCAGCTTCCCAATTATCTTCAACTGCATACTCTTCCTCTGCTTCTTTCTTTTCTGCTTCTTATTCTTATTTTTTTCTTTTCTATTCTTCTTTTATTCTCTTTTCTTCTTCTTTCTTTTTCTTATCATTTTCCTTTTACTTCTTTTCCATTGCCATTTTTTTTTCAACTTCTTCGACATTTCCTTCCTCTTCTGCTTTCATTATCTTTAGCTTTTTCTTCAATATCTCAACGCTATCATCACTTCGAACAGACTCTATGTCTTCTTCATATTTTTCAGAATCATCAGAATCCATTTTTATGAGAGATGATGTATTCAGCTTTTCGTAAACACTCCTTATGAACAGTTATGCTTAAAGAATTCAAGTCTCTATTGAATAATCTCTCTTTTCTCTCTCTGTTTATTTTCCCTAATTTAGTTAATGTGTTATTATTAACTCAAAGAGAATTCATTAAGATTTTTTTGTAATTCTTGCTTGATAAACAATTTTTCCTTGTGTTTAAGAAGTTCAGTTTCAAAAGATCAAAAACATCTAATAATAGATGATTTATTTGATTTTCTTTAGTATTTTTTATTTTTTAAGTTTTTTTCCTTCTACTGAAGTGAATTCACCTTAATTTTATTTGTAATACCAACTCAATTACTATGGGGAATAAATTAACTTCGTGTGGAGCTTTATTAATATTTATTTCGTTTCTTTTTTTCTTGAAATTTGATTAACAAATTCTTGAATTCTTTTAATTATTAATTAGTGCAGAATTTTTTAAATATTGTATGCTTTTAATTATGGAAATACAAACTTCTTAATACTTTTTTAAATTCTTAAATCTAGAAATGGATTTTAATCAATTTCTATTAGAAAAATGATACAAAACACTTTAAAATTATTTTTTATATAAAATTATGTCTAACAACAGCTATTGAGGATAATAATTCTTATTAAGGAGGCTCATCAACTAAACCCATATAATTGATACACTTTCTGAGAGACATTCTATCTTGTTTAGCCTCAAAAATACAATATTTCCTTTGATAATTTATTTTTCCCACCAAACAAAAATAACTAAAGAATAAATCACTTTAAAGACAAACAACTTATGGACATTTACGACGATCGTGAGCATGCCAGATAAAGGAAGAAAAAGGGTTAGTAGAAGGAGCAAGAAACCTACAGTGATGGATATGACTCTGAAGGATATAAAGATGACGATGAAAGAGAGAGGCTCTTTAAACTTGATGAAGTGGAAAGAGAGAAAATCATTACCTAGCGAAAAGATGAAAGAACATAAAGAAAATTTATCAAAGAAGTTGCTGAGAAAGCTAAAACAACTGCTTAAGCTACCAACAGTAACATAAATCTTGGATCATTAAGTCAGTAACCTACAGGACCAGAAGCCTCCAAAAAAAGTTAAGTAGAATAGGATAGAATTCAACATAGAAGAGAAATGGAAAATAGAAGAGAAAAATACACAAATAGCTCGTAATCAGGGCATCACAACGACTATGCGAGTAGCAGCAGTGCAGTACATGATGAACCTAAGAATCTGCTAGCTTAAGGGCAAGCACAGCACTAACGAGAACGCAACATAGAAAGTGATGAGTTCTAAAAGCTTGTGAAACAGTTAACTTTGCCTAATGAATTCCTGAATAAACTCATTCTTAGATCGAATTTCAAAGAATTAGTGAAAGGAACATATGTTAAAGTCAAAATTGGTAAACATACGATCTTCCTCAGAAATTATAATTTTTATTCATTTTTTCTTTTTGAATTTATCAAAGGTTTGAAGTATGAGATCTACAGAATCGAAGATGTTAGAGTAAGATACATTTTGAGGATTTTATAATTGTTTTTGGTTTAGTTGATTTCTTGGAAAAGGAATCATTTTTGTTATCCATTTTATTTTGAAAATCTATTTTTAATTTTCACAAAAGCTAGAAAACTCCTAATGCATTTTGGGTTTAAATAACGGATTGAAGAGACGTGAGATGGATCTAAAGTTCATTTCAAATCAAGGAGTTGACTAAGTTGAGCTATGCACGTATTATGAACAAAACTACAAGCATGAAGACCTCCAAAAACTGAAAGAAAAAAAGAAAAGATTCGATGAAATGTTCATGAAAAAACAAGAAAAGAGTGAGAAAGAAAAGTTCGCTGAAATCGAAGCAACAATTTCAAAGAAAATCAATGAAGGATTCTTTGAAGATGAAGCTAATCTCAATGCGAATGAGTTGTAGACTTACATGGATTTTATTCGTGATAGACTTCTAGAGATAGAATCACAAGAAAATGGAACAACTGAGTCCTCTAGAGATTCTTAAGAGCTTGCACGCTTGAAGAAGAAATATCAATAGAATTAGGATTTTCTTTCTGCAAAGATTAAAAAAGTCAAGCATTAATTCATGCCAATATTTACAAGAAATGTTCTCGAAATTGGCTCCAAAATCAGTGAGCAAGCACTCAACAAAAAAACTTAGAAAATCAAAGATAAGACGCTCATCCGCAAGGAGAAAATAGCTAAACTCCAGCAGCCATATTTCTACTT
>Ga0302271_10004688_pt1 | contig 10795 bp, 12 predicted proteins | sample III_Bog_N1_1_FD_198767 | JGI IMG/M metagenome (GOLD analysis project Ga0302271, IMG submission 198767) | Peat permafrost microbial communities from Stordalen Mire near Abisko, Sweden - III_Bog_N1_1 | ecosystem: Environmental > Terrestrial > Soil > Wetlands > Peat | place: Sweden: Abisko... | reverse complement strand
GAAACCCGAAAGAAATTTCGGGTTTTTTATTTTAATCGAAACAACAACTTCAATTATAATAAAAAGTATATTCTTTACACTTCCGACACAATTTTTAATAGCTTTCAACGTTACATCATAATATTATTTCATCCTTACAACAAAAAATGAACAAGACAGTCAATATAGCTTTACAGATCTTACCCACTTCCAAGACCATTCACCCCTACAAATTAGTTGACAAAGCCATTGAGGTGATTGCTAATTCCGGACTCAGGTATAAAGTATGCCCTTTTGAGACCGTTATGGAAGGAAACTATGATGATATTATGAAAGTTGTGAAACTAGCCCAGGACGCATGCTATGAAGCCGGAGCGGAGAGTTTGATGACGTATATTAAGATACAAAGCTCTGTAAGTGATGTGAGCATTGATGATAAAATGGAGAAATACGAGTCATAGATTTAAATATAATTTTGAGAATAAAATTACAAAACCAAATTGTAATCAATAAAGTTTAATGCTCATAAGTTAAAATGCATATAATTGATTCTACATTCCAATTGAATAAAATTCAAAAACATTATCACAAAAACACATTATGATAAAATGGAAAGGCGTAATATTGTTACTTCGACCTCAACAGTGGGTGAAAAATTCATTTATTTTTTTACCATTATTCTTCGGTAAAAAAATTGGTAATTTTCCAGAATTAACTGAGACTTTATATGCATTTATTGCTTTTTCATTAATTACAAGTTCAATTTATTGTTTGAATGATTTATTGGATATCAAAAATGACAAATTACATCCTATAAAATCTAAACGACCTTTAGCAAGTGGTTTGATAAATAAAATTACTGCGATAACTATTCTTTTAATTCTATTGATTTTAGCAATATTAATTTTCAAAATAGCTCATACAAATATTCAAGTTATCTATTTTTGTACATTTTATTTTTTTATGAATGTTGCATATTGCTTTTATTTAAAACAATTTGCGATTTTAGATATAATAATTATTTCAGTTGGCTTTGTTATAAGATTGTTTATTGGTGGAGCTTCAAGTAATACTTATTTATCGCATTGGATTGTAATAATGACTTTTCTTCTAGCTCTGTTTTTGGCAATTGCAAAAAGAAAAGACGATTATACAATTTATTTGAAATCAGGAGACAAAGCAAGAAAAAACGTTAGTCGCTACAATCTTGAATTTATCAATACTGTATTATCAATTGTGGTTACGATAATATTAGTTTCATATATAATGTATACAGTATCTCCAGAAGTTGTAAAGCGAATAGGCAGTGATTATTTGTACGTTACTACAATTTTTGTTCTTCTAGGACTTTTAAGATACCTCCAGTTAACTATTGTCGATAATAAAAGTGGAAGCCCAACTAAAATAATTTTTAATGACAGATTTATTCAATTGAGTTTAATTGGCTGGATTTTAATATTTTCATATTTTCTATATTTTTAATAATAATATAATTCAATATTGATAAAAGCTTTTTAGATGGAAGTAAAAAAAATAGTTTCATTTGATTTTGATGGAACATTAACTACAAAAGATACATTATTCGAGTTTATTAAATTCAGTCGTGGTAAATTTCGTTTGTATTTTTGTCTACTATTATTTAGCCCACTACTATTAGCTTTTAAATTAAAATTATATCCTAATTGGAAAATTAAGCAAACCATATTTAGATATTTGTACAAAAATATCAGCCTTGACCAATTTAATAAATGGGGTGACAGTTTTATTGTCAATATAAATCAAATTATTAGACCGAAAGCAATACAAAAATTAAAAGAATATCAGTCGGAAGATGCTATCATTTTGATTGTTAGTGCTTCAATTGAGAATTGGATAAAACCTTGGGCTAATAGTGAAGGAATAAATGTAATTTTAGCGACTACTATAGAAGTAAATTGTGATAGAATTTTAACAGGTAATTTTAAGAGTGAAAATTGTTACCGAGAACAAAAAGTAAAACGTATTCTTGAAGTTTTTCCTGACAGAAGTAGTTATACACTTATTGCTTATGGAGATAGTTTAGGAGACAAAGAGATGATTGATTTTGCTGATGAAGGTTGGTATAATAAATTTAAATAACATATGAAATTCATTTTAGCATTTTTGAGCATATCTCTTGGTTCATTTGCTCAATTCCTACTTAAAATTGGAGTAAATTCAATACAAAAGAATAGCGTTAATTTAAATCAGGTATTAAAATCTACATTAGTAAATACTCATATTTGGCTTGGTTTAATTTGTTATGGATTAAGTATGATTTTTTGGTTATTTGTTTTATCAAAAATGGAACTTAGTAAAGCATACCCATTAGTTAGTATAGGCTATATTTTCACATTAATTCTGGGATTTTTCTTTTTAGGAGAAACAATCGATATCATAAAAATTTCAGGCATAACATTAATCATAATAGGTGTAATATTACTTACAAAATGAAAAAAATCAATTTAAATTACTTTGCTATTGGTGTCGGACTACTATCGGTACCTTTCTTTTCTTTATTTATTACGTCATTATTGTTTATATTAGGATTTAAAATAAACGAGTTCATTTTCCCTCTATCAATCCTTTTATCCATTATTACTATCTTTTTAACAACAAAGGGTAATTTGAAGGAATTTCTATTTTCATCTTTACTTCTAATAACAATAATAATTTTCTCATTATTTATTTCATCATGTTTTTATGATTATTCTTATGATGGACAATGGTATCATCAGGAGATAATTTATGCACTTCATAACGGTTGGAATCCAATTTACTGGCATCACGCACCTAATATAAGTGCAAGTACTGAATTATGGGTTAACCATTATGCAAAAGGGTTAGAAACTATTTCTGCAACAATTTATAAAACTACCGGAAATATAGAAAATGGGAAGGCAACCAATTTTATTCTCGTTATAGCATCAGCTTTTTTCTTTTATAATTATTTATCCCAGTTTTTTTCATTCTTATCTAGCAAGAAACAATTATTATTAACTGTAGTTTTTGTTCTTTGTCCAATTGTTACTAATCAGATATTTACTTATTATATTGATTGGAGTATGTATACATTACTCTTAATACTGGTTTCAACATTACTCTGTCTAATAAAACAATCATCAATATTCAATTATTTGATAATTGGAGTAATTGTATTTTTATCAGCAGCTTTTAAATTTAATTTACTATTTTGGTCTTTATTTGTGATATTATTTTACTTGATTTATCTTGTTTTTGAAAAAAAATATAAAAACTTAGAGAAACTAATTTGGACAGCTTTAATTGGCGTTTCATTTGGCGTACTAATTGCAGGCATTAATCCTTACATTACAAATACTTTGGATCATAAAAACCCATTCTATCCTTTAATGGGAGAAGGTAAAATTGACATTATGTTAATAAACACTCCCAATTATTTAACAAACAAAACGCGCACCGAGTCAATACTAGTTTCGATGTTTTCTTTACCAAATAATTCTAAAGAAGAACGTTCTGAATTGCCTCTACCTTCTAATTTTTCTGAAATTAATTACGATTCAGCAGGGCTTTGTGATACACGAATTGGAGGTTTTGGATTCTTGTTTAGTTGGATTCTTGTTGCTTCAATTATTTTATATTGTCTTTCGATAGGAATAAAGAACAAGATGAAAAATTATTTTAATTTTACTCTTTTGCTTCTTTTATGTTCAATTTTCTTATTGCCATCAGGTTGGTGGGCCAGATACGTTCCTTTTTTCTATGTTTTCCCACTAGTCATGTTATTATATTCAGAATATATACAAAATAAAATTGAGTTTACTTTCTTTCGCAATTTAATTTATATTACTATACTTATAAATTTAGCGATTTCATTTTCTTCAGCGTTTGTAAAAATGATTGATAATAAGACAAAAGTAGATAATGCAATAGAAGAAATATCTACAGCAAAAAAGCCTTCAAAGTTAAATTTCGGGGAAAATATTTCTTTTAAAATAAAACTGGATAAACAGAAAATTAAATATATTGTTACTCCAATCGATTCCTTGGATTTACACACACTATCTCTATATGTTCATTTTAGTTCATCTCAATTTAAAGTAGATAGAATTGGGAATATTGATTTATTAAAGAAACTTTAAAAGCTCACATCAATAATGTCTATCTTTTGTAAACATTTATTTTATAATTTTATTTAATGACAAAAATGTCATATTATATCGCATAATCGAATAGATTAAGTTACAATGATAATTTAAATGATTTTTAGTTATATTTATGGCTGAAAATACAAAATTCCCCTTATCAGACTATTGTATTTAAGTGTAATTAATTTAAGAAATCTTGAAATGATAGCTTAAAACTAAACTAGTGCTTTATTCAAAAACTATGTTTTCAATTTAGTAAGTTTACTAAATGTTGTATTTTTACAAAATAATAAAGAGAAACACGATTAAAAGAATGCTAAAAACATTAACCTTATCCATCAAATCGAATCGAAAGGTGCTAAGAAATATGACATGGCTTGGTGTTCTTCAGTTTGCAAATTATTTAATTCCACTTTTAATAATACCATACATTGTAAGAATACTTGGTGCGGATATATTTGGAAAAATTACCTATGCTCAAAATATCATCTCCTATTTTACATTAATTGTCAATTTTGGATTTGAATATTCTGCTACCCGTGAAATTGCCATAAATAAAGGAAACAAACCTGCATTGACCCAGATATTCTGGAGTGTTTTAAAACAAAAAGCACTTTTACTGCTATTTTCATTTATAGGTTTGTTTTTTTTATATTTCATCTTTTCGAAAGTAAGTAGTGATATTAATTTGTATTTTTTTATATTTTTGATGAACGTAGGAATTGTCATTTTTCCCACATGGTTCTTTCAGGGAATGGAAGAAATGGGAAAAATGGCCTTTTTTAATGTACTCATTAAAGGTTTGGGATTAATTCTAACTGTAATATTTGTAAAGAAGGCATCCGATTATTTGATTTATCCTTTATTGACTTCATTAGCATATATTGGGTTCGGAATAGGAGCTTTAATCTATGTGATCCGGCATTTTAAAATTAAGTATATCCGGAATGATAAAATATTCAGTCGAACACTATTCAAAAGAAGTTTTCCTATTTTTTTAAATAATTTATTTGTAAGTTTGTATACAACTGCAAATATCACAATCCTTGGAATGTATCATTCTAATTATGAAATTGGTATTTATGGGGGAGCCCAGAAGATTATAATGGCAATTCTAATGTTAACAAGTATGCCTATAAATATAGCTATCTTCCCTCAGATAAGCAGAGAATTTATTCTTTCAAAAAAAAACGGATTAAGGAAACTTAAGAAAGTGGTTCTTTTGGTTGGTATTTTCTCTTTACTTTTGTGTCTTATTACATATTTATTCAGTACTACGTTTGTAACTGTGCTGTTAGGAAATGAATTTAAGGAATCTATAATCTTATTAAAACTCTTTTCTATATTACCTTTTCTTGTTATTGTTGCAAGTCTACTTACAGTTCAGGGGTTATATGGGATGGGGTTACAAAAATATGCTCCTTATATTGGATTGTTTATTGGTGTATTTAGCATATCACTTAATTTCATTTTTATTCCTTCTTATGGGACATTAGCTGCAGCAATAAATTGGATAGTAGCTCAAGTTTTAGAAGTAATAATTGTTGGAACAATTCTTTTACTTTATTCTAAAAGGTTCAAGTATGAAAATTAATGTTGTATTACCATTTTTCCCAAAGAAACCGGTAGGGGGTATAAAAATCATGTACCAATATGCTGATTTATTATCTGGAAAAGGTCATGAAGTAATAATATATCATACAAGAACTTTAAAATATTCTCCTAGTAAATTTTTAAACCCTTTAAGAATAATAAAAAATAAATTAAATAAAGATATTTCTATTCCGGAATGGTTTACTTTTAAGAATAAAATTGATAGCAGATTAATAAATAGAATTACAGATACTGAAATAGAAGATGGTAATGTGATTTTATCTACTTTGTATGCCACCGCATTAGAAGTAAGTGAACTATCTCTATCTAAAGGAATAAAATATAATTTCATTCAGGATAATGAAACATGGATTTCTGATGAAAAAACTCTGATTAGATCTTACAAATTACCCATTAAACATATTGTAATTAATGATTATTTATTTAATCTTGTCAGGAAAGTATCCATTTATAAGCCTATTTTAATTTATAATGCAATTGACACCGAAATTTTTAAAATAACAGAACCAATCATTAACAGGAATAATGAATCTGTATGTATGATGTATTCTGAAGAAAAAAGAAAAGGATCAAAATATGGATTAGAAGCTTTAATGATTTGCAAAGAAAAACATCCAAATTTAAAGATTACATTTTTTAGTGTTTATCCTCAACCTAAGAATTTACCGGAATGGATTTCTTATTACCAATCTCCAAAAAACCTGATAGATATTTATAATAAATCAGCCATTTATTTCACACCAAGTATAGGAGAAGGATGGGCACTTCCTCCAGCTGAAGCAATGAACTGTGGGTGTGCATTAATTTGTACTAATATTGGAGGACATGCTGCTTATGCTATTGATAATCAAACCGCCTTATTAACTAAAAACATGAACAGTAATGACATGGCAGAAAAATTACTTAATTTAATAGAGAACAATGAAAAAAGAATTTCAATTGCAAGTGAAGGTAATAAATATATAAAAAAATTCACTTGGGAAAATTCGATTAATTTGCTTGAAGATGTACTAAAAAACTAATGTAATATGTTTTATTTTCTCATCTTTTCAATTATCGCTATACTAGCTACTCTTGATATTAATAAAACTAATATTAAACTTCGAGCTGAAATTTCATTTATAATTGTTGCACTCCTCTTTTTTATAGCAGCATTCAGATATGAAACAGGAATGGATTGGCTACAATACCAAAAAAACTTTAAATCAGTACCTACAATTTATTCTATTTACAAGATTTCTAACATCTTTAATGGATTAGATATAAGTTATCAAACGCTTTGTATTCTGATTAAATCGTTCGGTGGTGGTATACAGACTGTTTTTTTTATTATGCAACTTATTGGTTCAGTATTTTTTTGGAAATCAATAAACAGATACTCTAATTTAAAAATCACATCTACTTTAATCTATTTTTCCTTACTCTTCTTTTTACTTGATTTGAACCTTATGCGTCAGATGCTGGCAGTAAACATTTTTTTTTATAGTATTAAATATATTTACGAAAAGAAAATGTGGAAGTATTTGGCATTTGTTATATTAGCTTTTACTTTTCACTGGAGTGCTATTTTCTTCTTACCCTTATACTTTATTTTAAATCACAAGTTTTCAAGTAAATTTATATATTTGTTATCACTTACATTTATACTCTTTTTTGTTTTTCAGGTAAAAACAGGTGACTTACTTTATACATTAACAAATAATTTATTAGGGTCGTCGGAGATTACGAATAAAGTAAATTTTTATACAACTCAAAACTTATATTCCGTCAACAGGGTTTTAAATTTCGGTTTCATTTCAAATGTTTTGATTTTTATTGCAACCATGTTACATAGAGAAAAATTAGAAACATCTATTAGTTATTTTAATATATTGTTGAATTTGATGATTCTACAATTGTTCTTTTATTTTGTAACATATGAATACATTGAATTATCAGGCAGACTAAGATTCTATACTTTGATATCATACATCGTAATTCTTCCAGGATTCATTCAAATTTATAAATATCTCTTTAATAGGATTGTTATTTTCAGTTTGATTGTTCTTTATTGTTTGTCATATTCTTATATTTATATGATTTCAAGTAAAAAAACTATAGCTTATAATCCATATCAAAATTATTTGGTTCATATTATTTTCAATACTCAAAGTACTGGTGAATTCAGATTAAAACAATATATGATTGATTTTAATAAGGAGAGGATGAAAATCAAAAAAACGCAAAAAAAATAATTATAACTATGATTTCAGTTTGTCTTTCTTCATTCAATGGTGAACACTATATTCATGAACAGATTCAGAGTATTCTTTGTCAGTTAAACATTGAAGATGAACTCATTATATCGGACGATGGATCAACAGATCGGACACTTGAAATTGTCAAATGCATCGACGATAGGAGAATACACATCATTACTAATCACACTAAAAAAGGTGTGATTTCAAATGTTGAAAATGCTTTAAAACTGGCAAAAGGGGAGTATATTTTTTTATCGGATCAAGATGATATATGGTTACCGGATAAAGTTAGTATTAGTATATCGGCTCTTCAACAATTTGATCTCGTCGTTTCCGACTGTTACGTTACTGATAAAGAATTGAAAATATCACACGATTCGTTTTTCAGGTTGAACAATTCTCAACAAAACAAATGGAAGGCGTTAATCAGAAACCCCTATTTAGGTTGTTGCATGGCATTTAATCGTTCGGTTTTAAATAAGGCATTGCCATTTCCAGATAAAATACCAATGCATGATATTTGGATTGGAAATGTAGCAGCATTTCATTTCAAAGTAAAGTTTATAACTCAAAAATTAATTTATTATCGTAGACATGGCTTAAATGCTTCGACTGCTTCAGAATCCACTAAGGCCAGTTTATTTAAACAAATTGAATACAGGACTTCCATAATATTTAATTTAATTCATCAATCATTGAATCTTAAATCAACAAATCATAGAACAGTATAATAATTGTTATATTATTCCGTTCAATTTAGACTAAGACTATATTACACATGAAAATTTCTATTATAACGGCAACTTTCAATAGCGAAAGTTTTTTACAAAGAACCATAGATTCAGTTGCTGCTCAGGACCATGCCGATATAGAATATATTATAATCGATGGTGGTTCAACTGATAACACCTTAAATATTATTCGCTCAAATGCCAATTACATAACTAAATTTATATCGGAAAAAGATAGTGGGATTTATAGTGCTTTAAATAAAGGCATCAAACTTGCTACTGGTGATATAATAGGATTTTTAAATTCAGATGATGTTTATTCAAATGATCAGTCAATTTCAAAAATTGCAAATTGTTTTGAAATTAAACAATGTGATGTGCTGTATGGAGATCTTGTTTATCAGACCAAACACAACTTAAATCCTAAAACGGTTCGATACTGGAAAAGTAATTCTTTTCATTCTGGATGTTTAAAATATGGTTGGATGCCACCGCATCCGACACTTTATTGCAAAAAGGCAATCTATGATCAATATGGACTTTATAATGAGCAATTTAAAATTTCAGCAGATTACGATTATATATTAAGGATATTCAAACAACCTGAGATTTATAAAATGTATTATCCAACTGTAATAGTAAAAATGAATATTGGAGGAATCAGTAATGGTTCTGTTAATGGTATTATAAAAAAGACGAAAGAGGATTTACAAGCATTAAGATTAAATAAAGTCGGAGGTTATTATACGATAGCATTCAAATATTTACGGAAAATAAGACAACTAATCAAGATAAGAAATTCCAAATTTCCATGATAAACGTCTCCATTGTCCTTTACAATCACTCTCTCTTAGAAATTTACCCCTTAATAGAATGCTTGCGAAAATCAACAATTGTTTCGCAAGTTTTTTTAATTGACAACTCCCCTATTGAAAATCCCGGCTTCAAAACATTAGGTGCAAACTATCATTTTACAGGCAAGAATCTTGGTTATGGTGCCGCCCACAATATCGCCATCCGCCAAACCATAGAACAAGGACTCCCCTACCACCTGGTTATAAACCCTGACATTTCATTTGATCCTGCGATCTTGTCAGAAATTGAAGATTTTATGAATAATAATTCAGATATTGGATTATTAATGCCCAAAATACTCTATCCCACAGGAGAAATTCAGTATCTTTGCAAACTGATTCCGACTCCTTTTAATTTGATTGTAAGACGATTCTTACCAAAGAGCTGGACTCAAAAAAGAATTGAAAAGTTTGAACTTCGTTCTTCCGGATACAATAAGGTAATGAATGTGCCCTATCTTTCCGGTTGTTTTATGTTTTTAAGAACAGAGGCTCTTAAGCAAGTGGGGTTGTTTGATGAACGATTTTTTATGTATCCTGAGGATATCGATTTAACCAGACGCATTCACAAGCAATACAGGACAGTTTTTTATCCATATGCAACAATTATTCATCATCACGCACAAAGTTCATATATTGATTCCAGAATGCTTTTTATTCATATTTACAACATGATTAAATACTTCAATAAGTGGGGATGGATATTTGATAAAGAGAGAAAAATGGTAAATAAGGAAATAAAAACTCAATATTTAACTCATGGAACTTCAAGTCATACAAAGTAAAATTTTTGAGATCAGAGGTATCAGGGTAATACTTGATTTTGACCTTGCTGAATTATATTGTACTGATACAAGTTTATTAAAACGTGCTGTAAGAAGAAATATGGATCGTTTTCCGAGTGATTTCAGGTTTCAGTTAACCACAGAGTAAGCCAACACATTATTATCCAGCAGGGTATACCAAACTGGCACACCCAAATATAATTTTAGTGCTTATTCTCCTTTTGCCTTTACAGAGCAGGGAGTAGCAATGCTATCATCAGTATTACGCAATGACATTGCTATAAAGGTTAACATTTCAATTATGCGGGCATTTGTTGCTATTCGACAGTATGTATTAGCAAGCGAAGTACAATCAAAAGAAATAGATGATTTACGCAACCGAATTAAAGAATTAGAAGTACAAGGAGCAAAAACCCTGACAATGATTCATAATTTAGGTGAGGATAC
>Ga0302271_10004686_pt1 | contig 10798 bp, 4 predicted proteins | sample III_Bog_N1_1_FD_198767 | JGI IMG/M metagenome (GOLD analysis project Ga0302271, IMG submission 198767) | Peat permafrost microbial communities from Stordalen Mire near Abisko, Sweden - III_Bog_N1_1 | ecosystem: Environmental > Terrestrial > Soil > Wetlands > Peat | place: Sweden: Abisko... | reverse complement strand
CTTCCGTGGAGTGCTCGATTGAGATTATTTGAATTGGATGAAGTGGAAAAATGAGACAAAGAAAACCAATTTTTGTTTATGATTCTTAAACTAACGAGAAAAATTTTCTTTTTGAATGGTTTTTAATTCGTTTTGTTTGCAAAAATATTACAGGTTCTCGTGGTGGTATCACTCAAGTTAGAGTTGTCCTGATCACTGGTTCGGAGTAGGGCCGTAACCTCATCAGAAACGTCAAGGGCGCTTGCAGAGTTGGTGATGTCCTCGAACTTATGGAATGTGAAAGAGAAGCCAGAAGACTTAGATGAACTATGTTTATCTGTGAATTTTTCTCCTTTAATTGAGATAATCAAAAAAATGCTGGAATATGCTTTATCGAAGCAGCTTAAAAAGAAGCAAATACCCAGCCAAATAGAAGTTGTCACATAAAATGCTAAGCTGACTAAATAATTCATTGGAATGTGCATAATGTGTTCATAAGCGCTTTTATTTGTTATTTAATACATCTCGAGATTATTTTTACATTTTCTTTTCCATTTTAAAGTTCTCCTTCATTTATTTTTCATTTGAATTCAACATTTTCATTTAAAGGGATATTGTAAATTGCAAAGGGCAGCTTTAAAATATATTTTGCAATCGGAAAATATGAAAATTCTTTAGTTTTTTGGTAATAAAATGATTTGATAATAATTTTTAATAGAGATACCAAAAATGCTATTTATGTGGTTTAACTTCACAGCCATTAGTATTGAACTTCAAACAGACACGATTCAGGAAATTATTTGATGAGCAATAACAAATCAGCAAATCAGTTGAAGAGGAGATAGCTAAAAAGAGATTATTATTTTGTTTTTATTGTCCAAACAAACAAAAAAATATCCAAATTAATTCTAAGTTTTTTATTATTTCCTCTGCCAAATAAAAACAAAATGATCCAAAGCAGTGATCCTACTACTAACTACCTTGCTGATAGAAATTCCTATTGGATGATGGGACAATCAGCTAGCTAATAGCAAGGGTTCGAGTAGCTTAAAAGTTCAGCTATTTATAGAGAACCAATTGTCGTTAGTGCTCAATAACAACAACTATCACCTGGTGAATATCGCAGGTAAAAAATAAATAGGAAATAATCTAAAACTTCTTTCATTTTTCGCTAACTTATTGTATGGAGAAATGTTGTTGTTTTTTGTTTGGATTTTTTAATGTCATATTGATTCTGCAAATCTTTTAAACGTTCTAGATACATCGCATCTTTGAAGGAGCATGAATATGAATCGATATTGACAGGCAAACAAAATGAGATTGAATACTGGAAGAACAAGTAACTGAAAGCACAAAGGATAGTAAGAATAACAAAATTTGGATATTGAAGAGATTATATGAATTTTGTGTGAAAATATTGAGAGTTGTTTATTGATTCTTGTGTTGATTCTTAGATCGAATCTGGAGAAGTCCAGGCTGAACATCTCAGCAAAGAGTATGATCATCTGAGGGAATAACTTATGATTCTTGATCAATCTGCTGAGAATCAAAAGTATCCACTTGAGCAATAGGTATGTTTTGAGCAATAACAGTTAAAGTTAATTCTCTTTTTGATCCATTTTGTTGATCGATATTTTTTGTTTCTTGGTACCATCTGTGATAGTTGCGTGATAATCAATTGAACAGTGACAGTATTCGAAAAGAACTAGCTTAGATTAGGTAATGGATTTAAAATGAAAGATCTGTTAAAATGGCAAGCACTTTGAAGGGTATAATTTCATTATATTTTGCCTTTTCTTATTACACAGCTCTCAGGAAACTTAAGTCGCCTAGTAATTGCAGCAACAAGAGCAACTTCATATGCAAGCCCAGCTCAAAGTCAATGATCTCAAGAATCAAATTAACCTTTTGTGTAAGAATAACAAATTTTATTCTTCAAAAAAATGTGAAATTTTGTGGAATTAACAAAAGAGAATAAAATAGCCGCTCAAAGCCAAGAAGACACCGTCAAGCGAGCTACCAAATAACAATATTCCTAAGACTTAGTCACCCCTGCGAAATCGAGAGTAAGCGCATTCCCAAGTTAAAGTGTGGAGTTGCACAGTGACAGCATCAAGAGAAACTTCTAAATCATTGATGAGCAGAATCAAAAACTTTAATACCAAAGTGAAATACTCAAGTAAATGGAATAGGGGATTTAGAATTGCAAAAAAAATGAAAAGTCTGCTTTATTTTTTTAAAACATTTAATCCATTTTTTGTTTTTATGTAAATCTAATAGGGAAAAGGATCAGCAGATCGAGTAGCTTCGCAGTCAATTATTGTAATATTGATTTGCTTAAAGTTTTATTAATTGAGATGAGATGTTGATAACATTTTGAATGTTTTCCTAAAAAGAAATGCCAATCAGAAGAGAGTCTGAAGATATGCTATCCAAAGGGAGATAATCAAGACACTAAAACTCCAATGATATTATTGACATTGTTGCTTTATGTCATTTAGAAATTTCATTTTTTCATAATATTCTACCAAATATTCCTGGTGTTGGTTATCTGCATCTCTCTAATATCTATTCACCATGCTAAAAATATCTACTTTAATTCCCCCCTTGAATAAGAATAATGCCTATTCAGTACATTTATTTAATCTCACAATATCTCACACACAAAATAATTTGTCTGCCTATCTGATATCTTTGCGTGACGTAATTAAGGTCTCCCCCCTCTCTTTTATTACATAAATATCTTTTTATTCTTGAAATGCTTAAAAAATATGGGTTTCTAGCTCCATTATGATAAATTATACTTGACACCCATTCTTTGAAATAATGAGTCTCCATTTTCAATGAAATACAACATAAAAATAGAGATTAGTTCAGAGAGAGATAAGAATGTGTGTGTGTATTCCATATTGATCAGTAGTTCACATCCTTGAGTTTTTGAGCGAGCTTTTCGCAAGCTGAGTTGGCCACACCAGGATTCTAAAATTGACCGTTGGATTGCTTGAGAGATCCGTTGAAGGTACCGATAACCAATGCCATGTTGGTAACTGCAATGCAAGCACCACCCTTGTCCTGTGAAAGAAAAAGGCACAACACGTTAGAAGTTGTAGAAAATGAAAAATAAGAGATATTTTATCTTTTTGATTGTAGAGAATCTTTTATCCATATGAAGAAGTATGAGTTTTATATTAACAATGGTATTATTACCTTCTTGAGGTACCAAGTGCCTGATTCACCATCGAATCTAACAGTGTAGTACTTCTCGTTATTGATGCGGAGACCAACATTGGGATCAGTTGGCACACCATTGTTTTAGAGGGCTTTTTTAAGAAAAATAAAAGTCATTAACAAAAATACACACATGGAATTTCAATTCAGTACCTTTCACTAAGAGTTGAGCCTCGTTGACATTGGAAGTGACTCCTTCAACGTTGATTTAGTAGGTTGGAAGCTACAAAGAATGGAAAGAAAGTGAGTTTTTTAGAAAAAGGAAAAAACAATGTGAAAACTTTAACTTATCATCCCCCAACAAAACATAAATCAAAAAACCATACAGCTTGTAGGCCATTGGAGCATGCCCAGATGTTGCCTTGTTCCTTGCCAAGGATGTAACCTGCCTCGCACTTGCCATCGGCGATGAGGAATTTAATGTAATCGAGCCAGCCTGCCATTTGTGTTGTTCTTTTGTGAGATTTTTCTTGTTGTTTCTTGAATTTTATTTTTGGGAAGATATTAATTTTATTATAATTTCTTGCCTTTTTCCTCGCCGCATTTCCCCCTTTTCTTCCGAGTAAGCCAACCTCCTAAATTAGGTGGAGGGTATTTGGATTTTTAGCTAATACGTGGAAAATCCCCTCTGTTTAGGAAAGATTGAATCAATAGTAAGGAAATAAAAATTTATATATTTTAAGTGTGGTGAGTTTGTATGTGCTTTTGAGACTTTTCGGTTGTGAAAATGAGGGCTCTTGGAGGAGAATTTTTAGAAAATATTCCATACATAAGTAAATCTCAAATTCATTTATGATAAATCGACTATCATTCTCTCTTTTAAAATCTAAAAGAACCAAAACAGACTAATCTAAGAAAAATTAAGAGCGAATAAGAAATCAATCTAATAATGGAGGATTTGAGATTCTTAAAATATTGAGAAATTTTTAAAGATATTGTTTCTTTTTTTGTTTGAGAAATTTTAGAAAAAAAGAAAAAAGAAAATCTGATACTTTTTTGCTGACCAGAGGGGAGAAAGAATAGAAAATTCTTAAAAGGAAATTAAATGGTCTTTCCCTTAAAATAATATTGCTTTTTTTGTACTATTTACAATTATTTGCTCTTTTTCTATTAATTCTCCCTCTTTTATTCAAAAGAGGTTTCGCATAGACTTAGTGATAATGAATAAAGTTTAGAAAGAGAAAAATTGTTAAACAGATATTTAAACTATGAAAACAATGATCTTCTATGAAAAGACATTTCTACAACAAAGATAGACATAGTTATCAACTGGGATAAGCTTGCTGTCCCCCAGTAGGTTGTTGTTGTATAGATTTGATCAAAGATCAAGAAGAAGTCTGCGAGGGTCTTCAATCTCGTCCTTGATTGATTTCAAGAAAGTAACGGCTTCTCTACCATCAACGAGTCTGTGGTCGTAAGTCAAAGCCAAGTACCTATGAAATTTTACAATGCAAAATCAACAGTCAAGGGAACAAATTCATTAAATGAAGAAAAAATTAAGTTATTTTTTACATCATTGGTCTGGCAACAATTTGATCATTCTTGACAACAGGTCTGTTGACAATCGAGTGCATACCAAGGATAGCAGATTAAGGAGGATTCAAGATGGGAGTACCGAATAATGATCCGAAAACACCACCATTGGAGATAGTAAAAGTACCACCTGCCATGTCTTCAACTGTGATACTACCTTCCTTGCCCTTGTTGCCAAGTCTGATGAGTTCCTTCTCGACAGTTGCGAAGGACATATTTTCAGTGTTTCTAAGAACGGGAACCATTAAACCTGTGGGAGTGGCGACTGCAACGGAAATATCCACGTAATTTCTATAGACGATCTCCTTTCCGTCGATAACTTGAAAAATTTGAAAAATATGTTTACAAAATATGCCAAATTGACTTATATTTTGCATTATTATTTGAGGTGCTTGCTATTTTACCTGCATTCACAATTGGTTGATGTTGAAGGGCAGCAGTGGCAGCCTTGACGAAGAAAGACATAAATCCAAGCTTGACATTGTGTTTCTTCTAGAAATCAGTTTGGAATTTGTTTCTGAGTTCCATTGCAGCTCCCATATCGACTTCTTAGAAGGTAGTCAGAAGGGCATATGTATTCTAAGAGTCTTTTAGTCTCTCAGCAATACGTTGTCTCATTCTGCTTAGAGGCTCTCTTTTCTCTGTTCTGTTCTTCTCTCCCCATTCTATTGGCAAAAATATTTAAAAATAAGGAAATTATTATGCTATCCCTTTCATATTGAAAAATTGAAAAATGCTCATTCACTTACGGATTTCCATTTAAGTTGCAGGCTTGGATGCTTCTTTCTTGCCGGAGAATGGAGCAGGAGCGGATTTAGCAGCTGAACCAATTGCAGCAGTAGTAGCAGCAGCTGGAGCGCTTGCAGCAGAGGGTTTACCAGCTTCTCCCTTCTTGGCATCACCCTTGGCACCAGTAGCGGCAGTTGCTTAAGCTGGTTTTTTTCCTTCAGTGTCAATAACGAAAAATGGTTTTCCAACTTCGACAGCTTGTCCTTCAGCAGCGAAAAGTTCAGTGATAACTCCTGCTTCAGGAGATCTAATTGGGACTTATGTTTTATCTGTTTCAACACTGCAGACAACCTCATCAAGCTCAACGAAATCACCAATTTCTAACCATCAAAAAAGAATCATTTAACCTTTTAAAAAATCCTTCTCAATATCCTTTGCATATTTTAAAACTATTCACTCTTCTTTCTAACTTGCTAATAATTTAATGAAAAATCCAAACATGTGTTTGAAGTTTTATTGTTTTTTTTTCTCAGCTAAAAATAGTTATGATTTCAACAGACAACCTCCAAAGTATATTAATCTTAAAACAATTGTTTTTTTACTTTTGAGCATTTGGCAGACTTCTCCTTCAGTAATAGAGTCTCCCATTGAAGGAACGTTCACGGTCTTAGCTATTCAATACACATAATTTCATTAATATCCTATCTTTTTTATTTGTAAAAAACGTTGGTTACATGCGAAGGTTGCACATGGGATTCTGCAAAGCAAGAAACTTTGTTATGCGTTCTTGAGCATCCAAGATTGGGAGGCTTTTTAAGTCATGACGACAGGCATCATCAGCTTCTAAATAGCAGATCTCATTTGCTCTTTTTCCTTTTTGATAAATGCAGATTGAGTTTTATTTTTATTTTTCTTTATTTTATTTGAGCCCTAAAAACAAGCCAAGAAGTCGATTATTTCTCTCTCTCTTCTCTTTTTTAGAGAAGTTTCCTTGCGTTTGATTTCTTTTTTCTTTCTGTTTCTTTCGAAGAAGCATCTTTTCCTTGTAATAGATTGCAAGAATCTTATTAAATGCTATTATTTTAAATCTAAATAACATGTGTTTTATATTAATTTTATAATTTATTTGTCCCTTTAACTTAGCTCATAATTTGCAGTTCAACTTAAACTAAAATTTTTGAATGGAAAAGCAAGATTTATGTGATATTAGATTTATTTTTGAAGTTTTTTAAGATTATTTAGTTAGAAACTACAGAAAAAGAAACATAAATATGGCCAAAAAGATACAATTCTTCTCTATCTCTTTTTTTGTTGTTTGAATTGCAATGCTCCTTTTTCTTTCTCTCTTTGTTTCCTCACATTTACCCCATTTGCACATGCACAAGACTTCCAAAAATCTTAATCACTACGTAGATCACCACTCCATAGATTAGAATCTCCGTGATTCCTCCAGAAAAAATACTAAAAATCTTTGATTTGATCCATCCAAGAATCGATGAGCCTCCTGTTGGTACGTATGTTTTCTTTTTAGTATTAAAATGGTTTTAATAGCTCTATCCATGTTTTTTGGTGAATGCTTCTTGCCATTTCTTTTTATGATTGGCTTGCTTTGTTTGAGTAGAGTACCCATTCCCGTAGAAATTCCAGTTTTGATTCATGCCACCATTATTGAACCTTACATTCTCCTATTGCTACTCGTATTTTTTTCTTTAACCAGGATCTGAGAGAGTCTAGTATGCATTAGTAACTTCTAAGTAAAATTCTTTTGCTTTTGGATCAAGATTCTTATCAGGATGATATTTCTTGGAAAGTTCCCTGAATCGTTGTTTGATTTATTCATCACTTGCGTTTTCAGGCACACCTAGAACCTTAAAAGGGTTTTTTTACTATGCGAATGTAAAACATAAGCAGCTTGAAAGAACTGCTAAAAGCAAAATGTTTGACAAGCGCATGCGGTATTATTGCAGTCTATTTTTTGGAGAAAGTTTTATCTGAAAAAAAAAAATTGGACTAAAATTAGAAATATGTTAATTTCTTTGCTGTGGGGAAAGGGAGCTAGATACACAAAAGAAAGAAAAAGGAAGAGAGAGAGAAGGGTGGCGAGCATATTGAAATATTGAGAAAAGCTTGAAAGGTTTCAGATAAAATGACCAATAAATGACAACTAAATTAAAAAAAAATAAACTAACCCTTTAAAAGATGCAACTTTGAATAAACTTCTTAAAAAATAATTTTATTGAAAGAATCACAACAAAAAGCAAATTTTTGACTAAGATGTGCTAAAAGCCCTAATCGGAACATTATTTATTCATGGATTAATGTAAAAATACTCAACTGCATGAAAGGATTTATTGAAACAAATATTCCGATTAAATGAGTGGTTAGAAAGTCAAGAATATATTGTAGTTAGGAAGTTTGAGAATGCAAACTGATTGATTCTTTCATAAGAAACAGATTATTAATTGCAAGGAAATCATTATTCGATAGAACACAATTTGACTTAACTGATTATATTAGCAGAAGCAATAATTGTCTTGAGTAGAAAATAAGATATAACAACAAGAAACAGGATTAGATTTGGAGATGTTTGAGAGTGTCATAGACCGTCGAGAGTTTTAGCTCGTAGCTGAGAGCAGTGATGGATGCGAGTCGGAAATGAGGAGACTCATCAATCGCGTGTAGACATTATTTGAGTTCTTCGATGTATGGGAAGTAGGTTTAGTGTACAGAGAATAAGAAGAAGATTATTAGCTGAATCGAGCTGAGACAAAGTTGCTAGATTTATCAGATACCGAGAGGGAAGCACAGGAAAGAGGAGTGAAAAGTAAAGAAAAGCATGTTGAGAGGTTATAACTTGAAGTAGATGAACTTGTGAATACAGTCAATATGAGACAAAGGAATTTACATTAATTCGCTCAAAGACTATCACAAAATGAATGTGACTAAGAATAGCTTTAGTCTTAATAAGGTTCAAGCTACCAAAGCAGTCATAGTTCTAGACAACTCAGAGGTGAAGAAAGGTTCTTAAATGAAGCAAGGGATGAGTTAGAAATGAAAATGACTATTTTAACCGTTGAGGAGTTGTAAACCTAAGTAGCTGCAGCGAAAGAGAGACTTTCAGCGCTTAACGCACAAGTATAATGCGCCTTAAACGCGTAAACATCCGATGACTACAAGCGCAAACTTGATTTGCGATCAAATGCTATTGCATGCTAAGAATCTAATCTTGCAAATCAGGAATAGGCGTTGCTTCAAGAAATTGTTTAGCTGAAGCGATCATACAGATTCAATTCAAATAATGCGATTGTTACATAATAGCTAGAATTAGATTAACTGAATAGAACTAGGATACCTCGCAGTGTGAGTAGTAGTTAAATTAGTAATTGCAGTACGACATCGAGAACTGGAAGTTATGGTTGTTCTAGCTAATTTCAGCTACCAGCTCATAAACATCCTATACTTAACTCAGCAAATAAAAACAATAATCATCACCACCATAATTATCCTTTACAGCACTAACTAAATTCTTTTCAAAATGTTACGAACATCACAAATGGCTCTTCTTATTCAGTTCCCTTCCGAGACGATTTATCTCCTTCCATTTTATCGAAGCCAAATTGTTTACATAACTCCACTGAGAAACTACCTCCGCGCTTGCAATCTGAAGCATCGCCTCAAAGTGAACGATAAGTTTTGTTATCTTCTAGAAAAACTTAGCTCTCAGCGAGAAAAGAAGATCTAAGTGCATTTCTAAGTCCATCTAATCAGCAAGGAACACTGCAAATTGAATCAGAGTTCTTCCCTCAGCAGAATGAGAATGATTTGATTTAGATTGATTCAAGAGCAGCGCCATTGGAAGCCTTGGCAGCAACAACAAAAATGTAAGAGAAAATCATGGAATAAGTAAGAATTAATGAATAATTGAAATCTAAATAGGCACCAATGTAACAAAAATATTTACAAAAGTAACAACCAACAACAACAAAGGTAGGATAGCAATAATATGAAGAATTGTAGCCTTTGGGTAAGTTAATCATTGAATCAGCTGAGAAATGTGTGTCTCCTCTTAGATAGAAGGAAATATTAAGATAAATGAAACCAACTAATTCTGAAAGAAGCTCTAGTGGATAGAATAATTCATATTCACAGCAATCTTAGAAGTTTTCTTCTAGAAAACCGCCTAGCAGTGGCTTGAATTTATCATCTTAGAAAAAGGAATCTTTATATTAAGTCTCTGGATCGCTAAGTAATCTTCAAGCAACAGCTGCTGCTGCTTCAAGAAGGAGTCTACAGTTGACGCCTTCTAGAACGTTTTCATTTTCTGGAGTGAATTACTCACAGTAATAAGACGCTGGGATCGTTTCTTCTTTAACTAGCTCTTAGAAAATAAGAACAAACTCATATAACCCACAAAAAGCGAATTGTTCAGCAAGAAAATCTCTTAATTTCTAAGAATGATCCACTAGCAGAGAAGGTTAATAACAAATCAAGAAGCTGGCATATTCTTGAAAACTGTCCCAACATATCTCTTTTTATTTGTAGAAATGGCTATCAATCGAAAAACCAAAATAATATTCAAAATTATATTAAAAAATTCATCATAGTAAGTCGATTTTAAACAAAAATATTTGTCATTTTTATTTGCAAAAATGTGTTTTAGGTAATCAAACTACTTCATTTTTATTAAGGAGCTTTATTGTTTTTTCTTTTGACTTATTAGAACACACAAAGCACAAGTCTTAAAAAAGTAAGAAATTATTGCTTTAAGAGACTTACAGAGCTTTCGTGAGATTTTTGTATTTTTAGATTTTATTTTTGAAAGATTTCAGCTAGGTTCACTAATTAGAAATCCAACCTTTTCTGCGGGAATTGCTCAGTAAAAATAAGGAAATTTAAGCAAGTAAATGTACTGCTTTTTGCAGATTACTGGAATTAATTTATGTGGTAAATGCTTCTGGATATTAAATAAATTTATGTTACTGGCATCAAATTTCATGGGCAGATGGGGATTCGACTAAAAGATAGATAGAATTTACTGTGTGAGAAACCCTATTGAGGAACAGTAAAATAATGGGTTATTTGTTAAGGGTTAATAATAAGTGGAAGAAGCTTTATGATATTAAATATGATATCGTTTGCTTTTTCTGGGGAGGGAGAGAGAGGGGGAGAAATGAGATCAAGTGAATAAATGGGATTGATAAAAAAAGCGAAAATATTAATACAAGTCTGAATAAAACATTGAAAATCATCGAATTGATTGGATAGGGAGAAGAAGAAACAAAAAGGAGGATATTGAAAGAAAACTGTAAAAAAGATACAGAGAAACATG
>Ga0302271_10004685_pt1 | contig 10799 bp, 8 predicted proteins | sample III_Bog_N1_1_FD_198767 | JGI IMG/M metagenome (GOLD analysis project Ga0302271, IMG submission 198767) | Peat permafrost microbial communities from Stordalen Mire near Abisko, Sweden - III_Bog_N1_1 | ecosystem: Environmental > Terrestrial > Soil > Wetlands > Peat | place: Sweden: Abisko... | reverse complement strand
ATTTTTCCTGCATAATCTAGGTTTAAGCAAAGGTAACGTTGAGTAAATCCGTTAGTTCTTGCAAAACAACACCAAAGGCTTCACCAAACGATAACCTACTCAACCGTCTCTGCCATCTTAGCATATTTCTCCATATCTCCCTTCTTCCAGCAACTTCTTCCCAATGTCGGAATACCAATATTTTGAATCCCGTAATATCGATGGATTAAGAAAGAAAATCCTCGAATTCAACGAGTCCCTTAAAAAAGATAACAACCCTTGTTAGCTCCTCGAGAAACATCTCATCTACCTAGAAAACATCTTCAAGTTAATCGCCAACACAAGCGCATATTATTCATCAACTCTAACCTAAACTGAGCTAGAACTCATAACATCCAAGTTTTCCACATGGCCAAGATAATTCAATCTGGCATTTTTCGATCTTTTAAGGATGTTTGCATTGCATCCTCAAGCTGATTCACTGTTTTCTAATGTAGATTCTGGGTTGAGGTATTTCACAATATTCTGCGGTGCACTCATGAACGAAGAGTCGTCTGATATGATCAAGGCATTAGTTTTGAGACTTTTATGTAATATTTGCTATGGAACAGCAGGTAGATATGCGTGTTTTAAGCATTATAAGTTCATTAGTGAATGTCTAAGACTATTAGTGGATTCTCAGAATCAATCTGTTCGTACAGCACGTGCAACTCTTTTGTTGAATTTCTCAGTGGAAATACTTCATAATTCGAATCATTAGTAAGAAGCACAAGAAGAATATCTTAATTTAATACTAGATTCGATTTAGAAAGAGACTGATTATGATAATCTACTGAAATATCTTGTAGCAGTAGGGAATTATGTGACTAGAGCACCAAAATATGCTAAGGAATTAGTTAAAAATGCATTAGATAAGTAGATCCAGTTGTTAGTCAGCGATGTAAGAATCGATGAGTGCTACTAAGATATTCTTAAACTAATTTGAATAGCAGAAGTAGTGATACCATGGTATCAAAACAAACAAACTTATTTTTATATAATATGTTAAATAATAAGTGTATTTTAATTATATTTTTTTAATTTCTCATCTTTCAACGCCCCTCTCTGACTCTCTTCTCCCCCTTTTTAACTAAACAAACTGCTAATCAATCTTCAAAGCCAAAAAAGCTACATAAGCATACTAGATATTTTAATGTAATATGAGTGGATATGCTAATAAACCAGATATTCCGAAGTTTATTTTTCCCACTGTTATCCACCAAACATCATAAATGATATAAAAGGAACACTTAAAAATCAAGAAGCCTATTAATTTTGTATGACAATTGAGTTTTTTGACATTCAACAATTTATGTAATACCTTTCTCTGACGAAATCACAAAACCCATTTTTTCATATCATAAATGCAATAGCTAAAATAATCGAATGAACAACCATTTATCTGACCTCCAATGCACTCAAAATTTCCTTTTCTTTTTTCAATTATTCTTCAGTGAGACTTTTTTTAGCTAGTAATGCTTCGAGTCTTGGATTCATGACACTGAAGTATGTCTATGGATGAAGAGCAACTTGGATCATAAACAAATAGCTGTCAGGTAGAGCAGGCCATTTGTAGTCAAACGATGAAATCTAATATTATTTGTGTCCATTCACGTGATGATCAGAATGCCTTTCAAGCCTAAATGACGAAATATTCGTGTATCTCTGTGGAGCATTCCAAGAACTATAATAATCGACTATGTTGTCTTTGGTAGTAAATAACCCGTAATGCTCTAAATATTCAACAACTTCAGCCTCTCCTACAGCGATTGTGGCCATTATAAACAAATAGCATAGCCCCTTGAGATTGAAAATAGAATAAATCATGTACATGAAGATTCCTTGTAGAATAGAGTAGATGATCATTCTGTTTTTGTAGTGCAAATAAGGAATAGAAGCACCTTCGAATTTAATGAGTCTTTCGTTCTCACATTTCCAGGAGATTAAGTAGTTTCCTAGGATTTGTTTAGGTAGGTATTCATAGACATTTTGGTTTTTGTATGCTACAATCGGATCTTCTGGAGTACCAACTTTCTTGTGGTGCCATAGAATATGGAAGATTTAATAGTGGGCGTAGTTCATTCGGAAGAAATTGATTACGCCGATTGCTTATTCTAAGAAGGAAAGTCGATGGATAAGTTCATGGGAGACGTTGATAGTGTTGCCCATAGTGATGCCTGCGCTGACGAGAAGCAGAATCTAGTTCAGAGTGGAAAGCGATGTAGTTCCAGAAGTAAGCAAGTTGAGAACATAGAACATTTAGATAAAATCTGCGAAAACTGTTAGAAATAGAGGGATTGTGTAGAGAATATGGGTTTTTTTCTTGGCAACCTCTTCTGACTCAAGGTTCTTATCGTCTAGAGGGAGGAGTTTATCGATGGTTTTGGTCAAACAATGGATGTAGAAACCTAGCAAATATCCATTTGACAGACACTCAACTCCAACGAATAGCATGACATTGTGAAGGATTGGAGTGTAGAACTGCAGAGAGTCGATGAATAGATCCATGAGATATGTGGGGGTATTAGAGGGCTCTAAGAGGGCTTTTTATTTTGTTTTGACTTTTTTTATATTTTTCAATTTATTTTCAATTATTATCTGTTTTGATACTATTTATGTCTCCCCATTTAAACCGAAGGTTTTTCCTACAAATTAAATCAAGATATTTAGCTAAATAATTATGATTTTTGTAAGGAAACCATTGATTTTAGAAAATTTTAAGTTTGAAGTAAACAAAATTAGTGTTTATACTTGTCTGATGTCATTTTCCACCCATTTTTGTATCAAATTAACTGATATTTTTCCCTTATTTTTTCTCATTTAGATTTGGCGGTAAATACAATCAATTATAAAAGAATTTCTTACTCAATTACTTGTTCTCTTACTAAGAAAGTAATGTAAAATATCTCTTTGTTCCTAATCTTTTTAAGAAAAAAACTAAACATAAAAGTTTTCAATTATTGACGTTGTTATTCTCATTCAATTTTGCTTATTGAAAGGAGATTTCAAAAGGTGATGGGAAAAAAGTCATTTAAAGTGGATCTATATTATCATTAGTATTATGTGACGATGCAGGTTTCAGTGTATTCTGCTGTTGTAGAGAGTATTATGTTTGAAAAGAATGCGCTGCTGGGGAAAGGGGATGAAGAGTTTGCTAAAAATATTCCTTGAGTTAATTTTTGGGGGAAGAATTGTATTTTGTATTATCTTCTGAAGATTGCAAGTGCTCTTGTGGTTGTTACTAAATTGATTATGTTTATGTGATTTAAGCTATTTATGTTTGCTGTAGAGCAATCTAAGCTGCTTGTGAGGCGACAGTGGATGAAAGAATAGCTAGTTATGTCTTGAGAGAATCATTTTACTTTTTTAAAATTTCTTCTTTTTCAAGATGGGAACTCAATGCTCTAGTGATCCGCAATTAGATGGTATGTAGCTATTCTTAAGGTTGTTATTGAGATTGTCTATTAGTTGATAGAATACTTTCATTTGAAGATTTAGCAGCAGAATCAGCAGCAGAGAAATTCTCTTATTTTTTCTTAGCATCATTTTAAAAAGAACCAATAAACTAAGAGTGACTAGATACTGAAGTATTGATGTTGTTATTGTTGTGACTGCTGTTACTGTTACAACTCTTAGGACTCCTGGCTGTTGTGACAGTTGTAGAATTCGTTCTTGTTTCACTTTCAATACAGTTTTTTTCTAGTTTTTCATCACGAAAACATTTCAGGGAATCTCCAATTCTATTTCCAGATTTAAATTCTTTTTGGACAAAGAGCAGTGAAGAAATAGCATCCTCTTCTGTTTTGGGTGTAATTTAGATATCTTAACTGATAATTCCTTTACTTATGTTGTTTTTGTTAGATAATTACAACAATTAGGGGTGGTCATTACTGAGAGAAAATGACTACTCACCGTTTAAACTTGGTGGAATACAAGGAAAGAAAGTAGGAGATTATTATTCTTATTGGTATTATTAACCCTAAGGGATACTATTAGTCGTATTTGTTGTTGTTGCTGCTGCTGATGTTATTGTAGCTATGATTCCTGTTCTTGGAGTTGGTTTTTCTATGTATCTATTTTCTCTGATTGGCTTGGATTCCAAACTCTACTATTATCTCATTTTCAATGAATGTTTCTATGTTTCCGAACTAGGATTTGCTTTTTATGCTAGTTATCCTTATGTGAAATTGTTTAAGGATTGCTATTGAAATTGCGAGAGTTAATTATTCTGATAATTGCATCTAAAAAGTGGAGATGATGGTGAAGAAGGACTTTGATTAGTTTGACTATTCTAGAATTTTATTTTTGTTTTAAAATCATTATTTCTCTCAAGGCTTGAGTTATCGATATGAAGTATTCTATGCCCTTCATTGGGCTCAAGGAGCTTGCGATAAGAGTCTTAATTGCTATTGTTGTTGTAGTAGAAGTTATTGCACGCATCATTTTTATTAGTGAATTTAACATAAAGATTTTAATTCCCCTGCTAGCTAGTTGTTTGCTAGATGTCTTATTTAAGCTTATTCGCGACATCTTTGCTAGCTACAACCACTTCATTATTTAGAATTTCATCTTGCTCTTTGAAAAAAGGGTTGTTAATTTTTAAAATATTTTTATTGGGATCAGTAATGGGCGCTTAGGAGGGTTGGTTTAAACTTAATGAGGACATAAGAACAGAAGTATGACGTGGGGAAGGGTTAATACTTGTAGTTTTATTATTATTATTATTTGGATATGCTCTTGGAGAGGCTTATTCTTTCAAGGCTGAGGACACTGGAAAGCAATGTTACAAACTTCCAAGTTCTTTTGATGAGAACTCATTGGAGGTGCATTTATTGAAGGGAGAAGCCGATTGATGCTAATATTGGATGTGATTGGTAGCTTATTTTAGCTATTGAAGATATTACAATGTAAATTACTGATGGACTGAAGCCAGTGATGAAGGAGGTTTTTTATTATGTATTTTAGGTTATTCTTAAGATTATTAAGACTATTTGATCTCTAGTATCCTGTTAGTAGCTGAATTTGAAGGTGTCAATGAATGTTGAGCTACCGTTGTAGATCCAGGGATACTTAAATTAGAAATTGTTGAACTTGTAAAAGAAGTGTTTTTCATTGAGGATAATTACTATGATTGAATAACTGGATGATTGTAGGCCATTGCAGTTTATTTAGAATCATTGGAAGATTGTCTTGAGCTTGCTCCTAAAATCATCGGAGAACGTGCAGAAGTTGAGTTTGATGGAGAAGATCCAGGAGATGGTTTTTTATGTTAATTTTTAGTGGAATAATAGTTTAAGCTAGCATTTGTTGGAGATGAACAAGCTGAGTTAATAATAGGTATAGGCATAGATGTTGAAGATTCAGATTGTTGTATGTTTTTTTGCGATTACTGTAGGTGTTATTAGAGAGTTTCTTTTGAATTATTAAATTATTTATTTGAAGGTGAGCTCTAGAATGATTATTTTAATAATAAGTTCGTTTCGCAGATGCATTCTTCTTAGGATTATCTGAAAGTAATGTGATCGAAATTGAGTGGTTTGAACTCTTTCTTCTGGCTAGGTTTGATACCACTGCATTTAGGAGAAAAACAGCATGTGCTCTTTTGAATTAATTGGTCTTCATATGGGTCTTATTACTTTTGAGTCTAAGATAGTTACTAATAGCTGAGTTGCTATGGAAATATTGGTTTAGATTATTAGTATGGTTATGGCTATTTCTAGAACGGTTGTTTCCAAGATTTTTAAAGATTGCTCTGTATGTGTTAATGATGCTAGTGGACAACGCTTTGAATGATATTGCTGGTTTTTTCGGTGGTTTTAAAACTACTAATGTTGGGTTTTTACTCTGGTTTAGCAACTTAAGTTCGATTGGTACTGTAATTATGTGCTGTTGAATGCGCTCTTGTTGAAGATGCTGTTGAATGCGAACTATTTTATGAGAAATAATCATTTCCAGATCGTAACAATTATCTGCTGATATTTCTGTCTGCTCCTCTGTCATTGGAGATTCCAGGTTTCTTATTAGCTACGGTTCTTCGATCTATTTGAGCAGCTGAAGAAGCACGGGATAAGGACATCGAGAAATAGAGAATCAGTAGGGAAGAGAGGAGATAAAGAATGGATTAATTCGTATGATTGCGTTGTTTTGTTTTTGTCACTACTTTTTAAAACTACTCTTTTTTCTCAAATTTTAATCCTTTTAAATAAACTGACAGATTCAAGGTAATAGAAAGAAAAGATACATAGAAATCTACACAAACACTAGAGTTCGCATCTCTCTCTCTCTCAAAGGGAATTCAATCTTGGTTATGCTATGAATTGGAATTTCGTGTTATTTGACCTTAAAATATTGCTAGAATTAGTCCTAATGTGGGTGTTGTGATGTATTTTTCTTTTTCGGATTATTTTTAGAGACAAAACGCTAAATAGGCGAGGGGAGGGAGGAAGAATATTGATTTCTAAAGAGAACAAAAAATTAAGTTGATTTTTTAATAATAACTTAGCATTTTTTGAAGTTTTTATTTGCTAAAAGCATTCTAATAGTGTGAGAACAAAAGAGGAATTATTATTAATTATTTATTTGCCTTGAGAAAAAAAATAAGAACTCAAACATGAATCAGTTAGTTATGTAGTTGAATATTGTCTTACATTTAATAATATGATTTTTAAAGGATTTTATGAAATAAAATAATTAAACGTTTAATAAAGATACTAAAAAATAATATTTTTTATATTAGAATATCTTATGGGAATATGTTAAAGAGATTGAGATAAAGGGAGAAGAATAGTAGAAATAAATTGAGAGTTAGTGGGTGCTGCTGGTAAGTAGTAGATCTAGATTAGAGATAGGGGAGAAAGATCTACTTTTGAGCCGTTTTTTCACGAAAGCATTGGAGAATCATTGTTGATTTCACTTCCAAACCTTTAAACTAAAAGGGCTCTCAATTCCTGGTTAGAATAGCGATCGATATCTCCACTAATGTCTCCTATCATATGTACAGCTTAATCCTTAGTAACGAATCTTCCTTTGACTCGTAATCTACTGTCAGCTACTCTCTTTCGTACATCGTAAGAGACCTTACGGCAGCTTCTATAAAGGGAGAAAGAAATCGAAATAAGATTAGGTTAATAACAAAAGAATAAGACAAAGAAGAACTATCTGAAGGAAGTTATTTTCCATGCAGAAAAGAATAATAAAAATGAATATTTTTGGACTATTATTATTTCTTTAGTTTTTTTCTTCCCTCCCTCCTCTAATAAAAACCAAGAATTGTGTGTATTTTGCATGATAAATTTATTTACGCTCGTTTGTTCCTCTTTTGTTTGTACTTATTGATTTTATCTCTTCTTTCTCGCTTCGTTAGGGGTCCAATTTTCTTTGCAGATTCGTCAGGTAGGTTTCTGCGGATACCCTCCATGATGAAGGCATTAGAGTAGACTTCACTAGGGTTGACATCGAACGATTTAATAAAATTAGCTGGGAGAAGTTAACGGAGTCTTGCAAGATCAACTTGAAGTGCTGTGTTGTGATATCGTTTAAGATACTCTAGCTTTTAGCTGTCACTTTGTTGCTTGTGAAGAAAAGGCAAATAAGCTAAGGGAAGTGATTTCATTATCCCCTGAAGTGTTTCTATGCTAGTTTTGTTAGGGGGAAGATCATTCGCTACTGAATTACTTCCAGGTGCTTTTTCAGTAGTTAAATGAAGTTTTTTATGTGTATTAGTCTAACTCTCAACTTAAGGGAAGACTACTTGACAGGGATTCTTATTGTTATTAGCACTCTTAGAGTGGTTTAATTCATTATTCTAGGAGACAATAGAATAGTTATTTTTCAATGAAAATTCATTGAGTTTAATTTTTTTGTAGGGTGTAGAAGGTGTTTCATTTGGGCTATGTTCAATATGATCAAAGACAGTAGTTGCTTCAGAGAGGGATTGTTTCTTCGGCTGTCTCTTTTGTGGAGAACTATCTATGTGAAAAAAGCAAGGAAATTAGAAAAGTAGATAAAAAAAATTGGGGAGGAGATTAAAGAGTAAAAAATTGAGGTAGCAATGAATTGAGAAAGTTGGCCAGGGGGGGGGGGGAGGGGGGAGACAAAGTGGAAATTAAAGTAGAAGAAACAAAAAAGGAGAAACCTACCTGAAGAAATGTTGTCTTGATCTTTCATTGTCATGGTGGCATATTGACCTTGGAGACATCCTGTTTATTTTCTTTATTTTTTTATTTTTTCTGTGGATTTTTCCATTAGACATGGCCATGGTTGTTATTCAAACGCTAGATTGTCCAGCTATTTGTTTCTCTAAATGAATCTCTTTTTACCATGTTTAGCTCCTAAAACATTATGAAAATTATCATTGTCTTTCTCGAAATTGTCTTGGAGATTATTGTTCTCTTGCCAAGCATAAGTGTCCAAAACTCCATAGATTTATCCAGGTTTGTCTTCAGGGAGTGCTCCAACCATAGCTTCATAGTCGAAACAGAGATTTTGTAGTGATGTGGATTGATTTTAGCCATATTGAAAGAAGTTTGGCTGATTGTAAATTGGAAGATGATTGTTTGTCTGGAGAATTTGTTCTTGTTGGAGGTATGGTTATGAAGGGGTAGAAAGTTAGCAATGAGTGTTGTTGTAAGAAGATCCAGAGTAATTGCTGCTGGCGTTCAGTAGTTGATTGTAATTGAAATAAGGTTCTTGTAAGTGGCTAGAAATATTGGAAGCTATTATGAAATAAACAAGTAAAAATGTGAAAAATTTGTAATTTTATGGTATAGAAACTGCAAAAATAAATATCATGAAAATGTCAAAAAGAATTATTCCCAATAAAAACACTTACATGCATGATGGGGAGGATGAATTGGAGCATAAGGCTGCATTGGAAATGACTTATTCTAGAGACAATCTGAATAATACAAAAAAGAAAGGTGATTTTATTATCAGAAAAGAAGGGAAAAAAAATGAAATTTATATAAGAAAAAATGAAATAAAAATTACCTTCACCAAAGGAATTAGCAGCCTGTTATCCATTATTTGTCTAATAAGCTAATGGCTATTCACAGCCAAAATAGTTGTTACTTGTGATCTACTCCTGAATTTCAATGGTAATTTTAAGGATAAGATGAAGGTAAAAAAAACAAAAATAAACCTTCTAGAAATAGTTTACCTAGTGTAAATAGTTGAGTTCTTCAAAGTTAGAAGAAACCAGAGGAAGAAAACCAATAGAATCTCCTCGACTACGACCTAACTGACAACCTTCTTGTTCCTCAGGGAAACTCATTCCATTGTGAATTCCCATTGAAATCTTAAAGAAAAAAAGCAACATTTTAAACTCCTCAATACATCCTAAGAAAGAAAAGAATAATAATTGTACCATTACTGGAGGTATGAAGTAGTTCTACTAAGGAATCGGCTAGTCCAATGTTTCAAGTCCACAGTGCTTGAATTTCTACTACTGTAGCAGTTGGTGTTAAGAATTTATACAATTATTGTTGTTTGAGTTGTACAAACCATATGAACTTTATTCTCCTGTCATTTTTAGAATATAATCCGAAGTAAATAAGCAAATAGGGAGAAGTTATCTTAGCAAGAGAGTCCTGTTGTTGTTGTTGAGAAAGTTCTGTAGAATATTTTTTTTGTTTTTTGTTTTGTTTTTTTGATAATTTGACTATTTATCTTCTTCTTAGAAGAATTTCCTGCATATCAGAAGGAGCTCCTCTATATGTATTCTTCTTTCCCCAGGGACTTTCTCTTTTTCTTCTACCCAGCGGAGGACCGCAATCTTTAGTTAGCTTCCTTACACTCAAGTTATCATCATACTCTGATCATTTTCCTCACATTCTTCAACAGAATATTTTGGTTTCTAAATATTTTATCTTGTAATTTTTACAATTTATTAATCTACAATTGTCGAAAATACTTTGAGAATTTCCGTGGAGATTGAATGTTGTAGTTTGTTCTTTTGATTACCCAAAAAGTAGACATTCCACTGAAAAAAGCAAAAAAAAACCTTTCTCTAATTACAAAAACAAGCGAACAAACTATTAGTTCTTCTTCTTTTAAAATTTATTGCTTACATAAAATGCTTTTTTTATTTAGTTTGGTTTCACTCTCATTTACTTATTATTTCAAGGAAAACAAACATACTTTCTCCTCAAACAGTAAGCAAGACAGATAAGTAGTATTTATAAAGTACTACCTCATTTCGGTCTGCTAACATATGCTTTAAATAAAGTTCATTTTAAATCGGAGAACGAAAAAAGAATTTGAAACAATTATTTTTAAGTTGTGTTAGTCAGTTTTTTTAGCAGTTTTTTGTCTCCTATTTTCAGCCAGCTCTAATACAATTTTAGAAGGAGTTAGGTCTGCTAGCTAAAGAGATTTTGAAGAAATTCAAGTCTTCATATTATTTGCTGTCTTTTTTCCTGATCATTCCCTTGCAAATGGGAAATGCAATATAATAAATAATTGATTTTTTTAGAGCCCAGCCAAATCAAAGTTACTGGCTCAGCATTATCAAACAGAAAAGTGTCATATGCTGCTCATTACAGTTTATCAAATGACTTCATAAGTTTTAAATAAAATACTCGGCCGTTCTGTTGATTTCTATTATTCAAGTGGTGTTTTTTAAATAAGTAATTTATGGAATATTAGTCTGGCATTTTGAAAGAATTCAAGTGGGATTGAGAGGAATACCAACGAAAGCAAAAAAAATTCTTGAGTTTTGATGCGATGTGATGAATAAGGGAAGGGGGATTTATTAGAACCAAATGCAGAGTTAAAAGGTGAGA
>Ga0302271_10004684_pt1 | contig 10805 bp, 6 predicted proteins | sample III_Bog_N1_1_FD_198767 | JGI IMG/M metagenome (GOLD analysis project Ga0302271, IMG submission 198767) | Peat permafrost microbial communities from Stordalen Mire near Abisko, Sweden - III_Bog_N1_1 | ecosystem: Environmental > Terrestrial > Soil > Wetlands > Peat | place: Sweden: Abisko... | reverse complement strand
ATTCCTTATTGGTAGCGGTTGTTAATATTACTGTTAGGATACCTGCATAAATGGATTCTATTATTATTAATAACCATAATATGTAGATTATACAAACTAAGGATTGGAGTTGATTTGAGGGAGCAAGATATTAGTTAATTATTTTTAATTTGTTTTTTTGGTTAATTTATGTTTTTCTCCTGCTTGGTAAAAGCAGTTTCCTTTAGAATTTTATTGTATTTACATTTTCTTGGGATTGCAAGATTGACATAAAATCCTAAGATTATTGGAAGATTTGTGAATGTTAGAACTATCCCTACAATTAATTAAGGGAAACATATTTTGGGAAAAGGTAATTAAACATTTAAAATAAATCAAAGAACTTTTTTTCTTGTTTAAACTGATAAAGTTTGTCTTTTCTTAAAAGAATATCCAAGAATTCTGGATTATTTCTAAAGACTATGTGCTTCAATACCTTGAAGAATCTCCTTGTTTTATTCAAGAGAAGATTTTCATTAAAGAATGATTTCCAAGTAGTAAAACTAAACTTCTTGGATTCATTCCTAAAAAATATTTTTATTTTTAATTACCTCAAAAAATTAAGAGATCGTTTAGTAAGTGAACTAATTGAGATTATTCTTTCTAAAATCTCAAAAACACATTCTAAGGAGTTATCTTCTTTTTAAGGAAAAAGACTGATCTGAAAAAGGAATAGAATTTAATTTGATTTCTAAAATAAGCTTACAACTTCTACAAAAAATGTAAATTTCGAATGTGACTAATGAATGATCTAAAATATAAGACAAGACAATTTCAAAAAACTTTTTTATAATTTGAGAGTGAAATATTGACTCTAAGAGAGTAGACTGGGGATACATTATCAGCATGTTTGGATAGTTAATTGCAAGTATTATAATCTCATTTGAGAAACAAAAAATAACTTCAAAAATTAAGATTTAGGAACCTCGAAATACCATTCCAAATGTCTGTCGATTTATCTAAATTTTCTAAGATGCAGTAGTACTATCTATCCAAGTAGCTACCAGGATTCGCAACGAATCCAAGCGAGCAGCGTGTCTAAAAGAAAGACAGACATTTCTACGCGGATACGAATATCTGGAACAATAAAACTAGGTTAGATTCCAAGGTTAACTCAACTTATCAACAATAATTAGAAGCTAGCCATGTTATAGAAAACATCCTAGAGACTAAGCAAAAAGAAGACAAACTAATTAAGAGTGAACAGGAGAAAGATATCCTGCGCGCCATGAGAGAATAAGACAAAAGGAGGATATCCCAGAGAAAGAAAGAACGATTGATCATGCAATTAGAAAGCATGTAGGATTTCGTTATCCATGATGCTAGAGAAATAGCGCCTTTTGAAGCATAATTGCAGCTATTTAAAACCGAAGAAGATACCATTTAATATGAAAACAGACTAACTCGCACTTAGCGATAAACCTCAGCTAGTGGGCGAGCTCCTAATGCTTGGAATAAAATAAACGAAGCCTCCAAGAAATTCGTAGAAATGACAGTAAATCCAAAGATAATTCAAAGCGACGAAGAAGCTGTAGCTGCGATTTCTAGGAGAATCTAAACTGAAAGGGAAATAGAACAAATGAGGACAAATAGTTTCGCAAAGGTGCACTAAGAACAACGAGATTTGTTTTTGAAGTAGCATTAGAGAAACAGAGAGTTAGAGTGTAAAAGTGGATAATTACGAGATGAAAAGCCTGTTGTATTGATTTAATCGCTTCTAAGCAAACAAATGGTAGCTGAGTAGCATAAAAAGGGGAAATAAAGGGATAATTCTAAAGAAAATGATGAAAAACTTAAGAACTTTAGCAAAGAAGACGAAGTAGAAGAATTGTTTATCATCCAATACAACGACAAAAACAATTAGACTTCGAAGAAGAACATTGACATGTTTAACATAGGAGACGATGCGAAGAATAAAAATAGATTACTATCTTCGAATAAAGCGAGCAAGAAGAATAGGGAGACTTTTCATAATCATCATAGTCATCCTCATCAGGAGGAAGGTGCTTCAAGTGGATTGCAAACCTACCTGGAAAACCAATTAAAGCCTTAATAATCAGGATAAAGAAATTCACTTAGTGGATAATTTTAGATGAGTTCGATTGAACAGACTACATTGCCTGATTTAGAGAACTAAAGTAATCTCAAAAAGACTCCTTAGAGACCAACAACTGCGCTGATCAGATAATAGAATTCCCATTTACCTTCCGCTTCAGCTGCATCGTTGCAACGTCCACCTACTGGATTGAAATATCAGGAAAGCTCTAAAGAAATTATGAACATACAAGATTCAAATGGGAGTGATGTTGAGCATGCTGGTAGTTTAGATGATTCTTAGAGGAATAACAAATATTTGAAATTTTAACCTAGCAAGACAGGTGGGTTTTATAGTGGAAATATAAATATTTAGAGGAAGTTTAGCTAAGACAGAGAGTTTCTTACTAGTGCTGATTCACATGCTAAGAAAACAGCTAAATATTCCTTAGTTTCGTAGTAAAATAATGGATCTAATCAAACTTTAGCATATTCGATTCAAAAACAAGATGAAAAGTTTGAATTTAAGAATCTAGATGGGCCCATTTAACCTATAATTTTGAAATAAACGGGTCTTATCCAGAGACTAGCTGAGCCAAAAAGTAAAGAATTTGAGCCCAAGAATTTCTTGGAACGCAGCGATTTCAAAGGACTTCTTGCTGCTGAAGTTACTTGCGAGGGATCGGAATTCGGGAGAACAATGCTAGCTTAAAGTAATTTAGCTAACAGTTATCTTGCAAGTTAAACTCGTCCTTAGACAAGATGCAGTAAAATATCGAAGATAACATAAACTAGCTCGCATACGTTGTCATTTGCAAGACCTGCAACAACTGCGAGCCTAGGGAAATAGAAAATATTCAAAAATACGGCAGATTAGTAGTAATAACTTCTGGATTCGGATAGGCCTAATCCAATAAGATCTTAGAAAGAGATTTAAATGATGAATTAACAGGCTTATCTTGAAAATGACAAAAAATAGGTAAATAAATTTATTTAGTGTAAAAAAAAGAATTCAGGCTGCTAAAATTCTTTCATCAGATGAGGAGCTGTTTGAGTGTTTGAGTTGATTGTTTGGTTGAAATGTTGCTCATTTTGTTTTTTATTTTGAAGGAACTGATGGATGAGATTGACAGATTTGACAAGAAATACCGCTCGAACAATCAAATAAAAATGGGATTTTCTAAAACAAATCTTCTTCAATTCAGGCAGAAAGAAGCGTTTATGAGTGCCAAATCAGCTATGCAAGAAAAAAAAAGTTGAACAAAAACCATTTTACAACATGTTTTCGTTGCTCTAGATTGATCTTTACTTTTTTCCTTACTCTGAACTAATTGCATTGCTCTCATTATAGAAATAATTATCAACAAAAATATAACATAGACCATATTATATTTTTCCTTTTTGTTGCTGTTTATCCTTCTCTTCCAAGATTTCAGCTCGGTTGAATCCATTAGCTTTCCAGGGATTTATTAGTGACAGAAAGATTAACTTTTCTATGTTTCTTATGTTTTTTGTTCTCTTGAGGTGCAAAGCTAGGAGAATTCGGTTTAAGATATGGAATCAGATTCTCTTCAGTCAGCGCGGAATATTAAAATGGATTCTTAGCACTGGCTGAAAAATATTTTTTATTTGCATTTCCAACTTACTCTGAGAAATTCCTTTTGTGGTGTTTGTTCAAAAGGATTTCATCAGCTAGATAGCATGCTGGCTGTAGACTTGATTTCTTCTTATTTTCTTTTGAATTAAGGATCTTTCTGAGATATTTACTGGAGTTTTTCGTTGGGTTATCAGAAATGATCTAATCTTGTGCTTCCTTAGAGTCTTTGAGAAATGGGAAGCAATTGTATTTGGAACAGTTAAAGCTAGAAGAAAAATAAGAGAATGAAGAGAACGAAGAATTGCTTTTGTTGTCAGTTTGAACATCATCTACTTGCTATTACTGCTATTATCTACTGTCGCCGATGAATCTCTGAACAGTTTTGTTCAGTTTCAGCTTGTTTATCGAACAGACAAGTTTAACTTTATCATCTAAAGATTTATGGATAAATACCTACCTGCACTTAGGAGCACAAAGTACCTTATCTTTCTGCTTATTCGAAGGTGAAGCTAGGACTTCTTCAGCTAATTACGAGAGGTACTACATATTATCGTCTAGGCTGATTTTACCAACGAGATTGTAGTAATTTCTGTAAAAAGCATTGTTAGCTTTGACTTTATTTTGCAATGTGATTAAGTTAGTCGCAGTAACGAATACATTTTTCATGTTTTTCGTTCTTTCAAGTGGGTCATTAGGGGAGTATCTAGGCTCTTCAGTGCAGCCTGGGTCTAAATATTCTTGGACTATGGTTTGAATCTCTTGGTTTTTTTGAAGAAACGAAATGGAATTCTTGCAAAGGGCATTAGGATCTTTTTTTAATCCCTCAGAAGGGGCTAGAGAAGACTTCATCGGAGCATTCTTAGGAGATTTGAGGGTTTGATAGGCTTCTTGATCTGACTGGTCTTATGGGGTAAGCTGTGAGAGCTAACTTGTTATTTTAGATGGATCAGAAGCATCGTTACTAGGGGTAATTTTTTTGGAGATATTATTGCAGTTTCTAGAGAGAATTGAAGCTTTTCGGATGGGAGGAGCGACTACATTCATGACACTGCAGCGACTTAAATGGGATTAGTCAAATGGGTTAACTTAGAGATTGCCATCGGTGAATTTTCTAGATCGATTATGAGAAAGCTGAGGAGACAAAAAGGAATCTTTTCTTTTTTGAGGGAAATTAGAAATGTTAGTTGAGAGCCTTAGAAACCGGAGAGCTTTTAAGGGCGTTTTTAAAGGTGATTCATTTGATTCATCGTCATAGCATTCTTCTACAGTTCCTTCTTAATTTTCTTCTACGGTAAGTGATTATTGCTCAGAAAATTATTATTGTTATTTTTAAGTTGGCGAATTCAACCCACCCAAAGGAATATGCAAATCTTAACTCAATTGAGCTTGCTTTTTCTCCTCTTTATCGGCGTTCATAGAGCAAGAAGTCCCAAATCCCTATTTAGTTGCAACACCTGCAAAACTGAATTCATCAGCATTGTTCTAGGGAGATCCCATTCCAATCCCTGCTAAAGAGGGAATTTGTTTATCGCCATTTGAAGTCAAGCTGTTTTCTAGTAAAGGAAGATTTTAACACTAAGAATTAATTTAGACATTAGAGGATTCATTATTTGAAGTTTGCTATTAGGCAGCTTCTCCGAAGTTCGAAGTATTACTCTTTTAGTGTATTTCCTCTCCTTAAGGGAAACTAGCAGTACTCTTGCACATTGAAATAGGCACTGTAGATAAGCTGTTAGAATTCAGTAGATTAGTAGGAGTTGAAGGTGCAGCAAGCTGAGAATTTTGCACAATCTACTAATTAAACAGAGATTTAGCACTGGAGTTAGTCTTCAAAGGAGGCTGCTTCAAAGCAAACCCATCTTTACTGTATAACGCACGCTTTATTGGCCTAATTAAGGTTCTCTCTTTGGTTTTCTTTTTTTTCTTTGTAGCCTCTAAAAGTATCTTTTTCATATGCATATTCACGATCGAAAGAGGATACAGTTTTTCTCTTTATGCAAGTGAACTGTTGATGCCACCAAAAATCGATCCTCCTTTGCAACTTTTTCTTCGAGTGTACTTTTTAATCGATGTCTCTTGTTACCGTAAATAGTTGTCTGCCTAGGTGTTATCAACTCCTAATGTCAATCTTTCTTCAGGACTCGGACACCCTTTTAAAAAAGTATAATTTGTGATTTATATAATTCTAGTAGAACTAAATGGTTTTTTGAAGAACATACTCTTGGAGAAATGCAAGTAGTTGACTTTGTGCGAAGCTACGATAGCATTGGAATTTATGAAATACGAGGAATCGTTGTTTGCAGTAATAGCCTTCATGTTCAATTTCGGGAAAAAGTTCTCGAGTTTTGTGAGACGAGAAAATTTTAGCTTCATGTCTGGATGGTTGTTTGGGATATTCTCAATGCCTGATTCAACTTTGGAGTTTTCACAGGAGGAGTTGTTTTTCATTCCTAAGGAGGGGACATCGTCTTCAAATGGAGCATCGTCTAGCTTAGGTCCTTTGAAAAAATTGAGCTATCCATTATTGGAAGTCGTTGAGGCACTGTTATTAGAGATCATCGCTGGTTTTTTGAGTGGCTAATTATTATTTAACTTAATTTTTTTGCAAATTCTCCTCCAAGCAATTTTTAATGCTTCAATCGAATGCTATTTTAAAATGGATAGATTTTGATTCACACCCAGAGCTTTCTCTTCTTTTAGGCTTTTTAATTTAAAGCTAATTAATAATCTTGGGATGATGTTTTTGGAGGCATTCTTTTGAGGAGATACAAATAAACGAGAAGGAAGAAAATTCGATGAGTTGGGTAAATTAATAAAAAAGAATCAAGAAAGAAAAGATAAGGAAGATAAACAGATAGAAGATATTCATGATTGGAGCGAGACGACTTGGCTAGAATATTGGATTTTGGAGTTTGCTAGCATAGCGACCTTCATTTGCCATGAGAACTTACAATGAAACAATCGTTGAAAATGCAAAACTCTTTAAGACTTCCAAAAAAGACAGAGAATTCTATGAGTTGAAGAATACATACGGTGACTATGAATAAGCGAAGACAATCTAAGCTCAGCAAAGAGACAAAGATATTCTTTTGCAGTCAATCAGCACACAAAGAAACAATGATTCTAACCCAGCTAATTTCGTGAGAGTCAAGATCAACTCTAATGTTCTTACCAATCAAGAAAACAAGCTCAAAGTCATTGAATAATACACTGTTAAAAACCCAGCACCATACACTGATCCTGTTATCGTAAAAGAGACTCCCAGAGAACCTCTGATCATTGTAGAATCTTACACAAAAAAAGTTGAAAACTCAATCAAGAGACTCTATGCACCTGCAAGATTAGTGAGAAGAATGCATGCTTACGATGCACTTGGTGCCCTTGCGAGTGTTCACACAAAAGCAGCAGAATAAATTGCAACAGCTATTGAAAAAACCATTGGCGTTGCAAAAATCAAAGAATTAGATCTCAACAGGCTCTTCATCCATGGAATTCTCATTGGCAGAAAGAAAAAAACTATGGGTCTTCGTTATCACGCCAAAGGTAAATTCGGTATGAAGCATAGATAGACCTCCACAGTCAAGGTGATTCTCTATGAAAAACCCGTTAAGCAACTCTACAAGGAGATGCTTGGAGGAAAAACAGCACCTGTGTTAGCTTACGCTATGAGACAGAGATTGCTCCAACAGAATGCAGATTATGAAGAAATTCGAGAGAATCAATGGATCTTAACTTCTAAGGGTAGACAACAGAGGAAGCTTATGCTTAAGAGAAAGGTGTTGGTCTAGTTCCTGCAATTCAAGGTTAAGATTTTAAAATTGTTGAGAAAAATGTTTTATTTTTTAAAAAATAACAAATCTTTTCTCATTTTAGGCAAAGGGTTTCAGAGTGGATAAAAAGCTCATCCAAGATCGAATTCTAGAGCAAGAATCAACATTGTGGGCTAAGAAATACGAACAAAAGTAAGCTTCTAAGGTGGATGCTTCCCTCGAAAAGAGAATGGCTATTTTCAAGAAGAACCAAGAAATCACTGGTTGAATATGATTTGCTTCTAATAAATCCTTGTTGTTTTTGTGTTTTGCACAGATTCATTGTCTTATTTAAGACTATCTTCAATGATATCCTTACATAAATATCATAAATTTTGGAAGGAAAATTGTTTGTTCTTTTCAAAAATCAACTCGAAGCTTGGTTTAGTCTTTCTAACAATACTCATAATAATAAAATAATATTTCAAACAAAGTTTATAAATGCATCTAGAAATTTGATTTTTTCCTCCCCAACTGTTGTGGCTTATGATCATGCCCACAAAACGAAACTCCCTTGTTCGAAAGGTACTTGGATTGCTTTCCAAATTGATTAAAGTATCAAACACTTATTGAAAAGAACGGCTTTAAATTGAGAATAAAGAGGAAAAAACTTCAAAAAAGTGGATAAATAATTTTTTTGAGCAATATGGTTGACAAAAACAAGGAAATCGTTGGAAAACTCAAACTCGATCTGCTTCATGGATTTGGTTCACTTAGTAATAGGTCACTGAAGAATTCCATCGCAATTCTTGACTCAGATGACTTCCGAAGGGTCGTGTTCCCTCTTGGATAGTACTTAGCAGTGAAGTAGTTAGATTTCTAAGACATGAATTTCGTGAATCTCAGTGATCGATCTGAGAGCATTATTTCAATGGCCATATGCCCAAAGCGCATGATAGCAGCTGTATGTGAGAAATAATACCCCTAGCCTATTGCAGATGGAGGAGACAACAGTGAGATATCATCTGGAAAATATGCTACCACACCTAGACCTTATTTGGCTATTTATGGACTCTCTCAGAAAAAAAACTCAGCAAATGATAACCGCTAATTCATCTATGATAAAGAGACTCAAGCAAGTAGCTTTTGTGCGTTGAGCTTCTCCGCTGATGGTCGATATTTAGCTTGCCTGACAGCACATCCTGAATATAAACTGGTTCTTCTTGATTTAAATTCAAATAAAAAAGATATTGAAATCGCTTCACTTTCTTTAGAAGATAAACTACGAGACTTACCATTGAGAGAAGGAGAAACATCCAAGATCTAAAAGATAGCAATATCTGCTAAGGATTCCCATCATGTGCTTCTTATTGGATCTGATTTCTTCTAGATTTTACGTATTTCAGAATCTTCATTTGTAAATCCTTATCCTGACATAAAACGGCTTCCAAAGAAAAAGGACAACTCTCTCTACACAGATGCAGCTTGGCTTGAAGGAGAGAAGATAGCTCTTGGTACATCCCTTGGGGAGGTTTTCATCATCCACGAAGGAGATGTCAAACAGTATTAAAATCAACATAAAAACAATAATTAAAGAATAATTTGATTTTTGTTAGAATAATTTCATAATAATTTGATTTGCATTTTCCCTTTAAAAGATACATAAAGAAGGTGCTTGAAGAGCGAGAAGAGAAAATATCTATCGATTGTCTGTGCTCTTTCGGCAAAGGCTTTATTGCAGGATGTGAAGGAGGTTCCTTTGGAGTTTGGATGAAAAATGAAGATCCTGATGTAGTCGGTACATCCAAAGATAAAGGTGATTAACTGCAATATGTGCAAGAGTGGAGTGACAGAAAAGCAAGTGGAGTTAGCTCTATGGATATCAGCTCAAATGAAGAACTACTAGCTATTGCTTTCAAGAATAATCAAATTGCTACTCTTGATCTATCCAAGGCAATGCAAAATATTACAAATCTAAAACTCACGAAACGAGAAAGAAAAGACACTCAATTAGAGTATCTCTACAAGGGATTCCACAATGGGCCAATTACAGCTATTGATGTGTGCATTTAGCGTCCTCTGATCGTCAGTTGCTGCAGCTAAGATAACTCAATTATCATTTGGAATTATGTGAATTTTAAGTGTGAACTTGCTAGGAAATTTCCAGTTAGTTTGAATAACGATGACATCAGCAGATCAGCTTTGCTTTCAGTTGCATTCCATCCCACTGGGTACTACCTTGCAGCTGGTTTTTTCGATAAGCTGAGACTTTTCCATGTTCTTAATGATAAACTAAGAACTTATCGAGAAATTTCAGTGAAAAACTGCACAATAATTCGTTTTTCCAATGGTGGTTAACTAATTGCGGCAGGATATCCGATTTCTAAATTCACAAAGACTCCTGCTGCAGGTTCTGGCAACGCCGCAGCAGCCATTGCGAAGAAGAATACCAATTATGTGATCAACATCTACGATGCATATACTCTAGAGAACATCACTTCGCTAAAAGGACATACTGGGATTGTAACAGATCTGATTTGGAGCAAAGGAGATTAAAAACTATTCAGTTGTGGTGAAGATGGATAGATCTATGTTTATTCTACTGATTCCTGGGAAAAGAAGGATATTAAACTCAAAAGTCCTGGCATGAAACTCACAACGATGTTGTACAACGAACCTTAGAATACACTGATGGTGTCAGGTCCAGATGAATCAGGAAAGGGCGGTTGTATCTAGACAGTGCGGTTTAGAGAAGATAGAGATGAGTAGATATGTGAGACTTAGCAAGTCAAGAATTCATATATTTCTTCGTTTGCATTCAACAAGTGCATTTACAACACCACAGGAATTATTGCAGGCACATCTGTTGGACATATTAAAATATATCCTAATTTCTACATGCCTGAACCCTTCGATGATATCCCAACACATTGCGGCTCAGTCACGCATTTAGTGGTAAGAGAATTAAACAAATAAATCTTTAATGACTTAGCCCCTCCCCCAATTATTTCCTAATCTGATAGATCAATTTTAGGGATTATTTATAAAAATCATTAACTATTCTTTTTTTGTTTAATTAGGCCAGTCGAGATGGGAGATTCATATTCACTGGTGGAATTGATGGGAGTGTGTTTGTTTTCCGTGTTGGGGAATTAACTGCTGATGGGCATTCGGTCAAAGCAGAATAAGGAGATAATGCAGTCGAGAAAGATTAGAATATGGCGGTGGATGAGAAATTAGCGGATGTGGTATTAGTGGAGCGTTAAGAAATCGATATCTACTTGGGTGAATAAAAGAAGCTAAAGGAGGAATATGAGAATCTTGAGAATAAAATGGAAATCTAGTCGCTTGAGGAAAAGAACAAAATGGATAGAGAGATTAGAGAAATGGAGAATAAAATGAGAACT
>Ga0302271_10004682_pt1 | contig 10810 bp, 7 predicted proteins | sample III_Bog_N1_1_FD_198767 | JGI IMG/M metagenome (GOLD analysis project Ga0302271, IMG submission 198767) | Peat permafrost microbial communities from Stordalen Mire near Abisko, Sweden - III_Bog_N1_1 | ecosystem: Environmental > Terrestrial > Soil > Wetlands > Peat | place: Sweden: Abisko... | reverse complement strand
ATTTTTTGAGTTAATTGTTTGTTTTTTGACTTGAGTAGAGATAAATATTTTGAATTTGATTTGATTTGTAAAGCTTTATTTTCAGGCTTTGAAAAAAAGATAAAAAATAAATAATTACAGATAATATGCATGAGATTTTCTTAAATGTTTTAAGAGTTCTAGGCTCCAAATAAAAATGCTTTTCATTTGATCAAGGAATTCTTTTCATTTAAACTATTATCTTTAGTTCGGTAATCCTTTTTACTATCTAATTGTTGGAACTAAAATGAAATAATCTTTGCTCAGAACCAATTTTGTGGCTTTTAAAAATTTCATCAGATCAAATCAGTAAAAAAAATTGAATTCGAATTCGAATTGGAATAAAATAATTCTTTGTAGCTAAATATGTATGTATGTATGGATGATTTTTCTTCCAAGAAAAGAGATGTTTTGTCTTGCTTCAGAAGACATCGCCAATAAAAATTCAACTCAAATTAAATCACAAGAACAAATCAAACAAAGCCTGAAAAGCAGCATGCCAACACTTGTGAGTGTCCCACTGCTAATCCCATAGCAATATGGAATCGAATTTTATACTCTACATGTCTGTCAGCATCAGTTTACAGTATCGAACTTGCACATACGCACACATTGTCTTCCAGGAACATTTTTTGCATGATATTTTTTAGGATGCTTTGTAATCGGTTACTCATCCCCTTTTTGATCTTTCCACTTTCCTTTTTCGATTGTTGAAGCTGGATTTAGTTGACTATTGGTGACACATCAATTCAATAATATCTTTTTCAAAGTAAACCTTGAAGAATACCTTCATGACCAGAAAATAATTAAAAATAACTAAAACAATTCCAATCACCTTTGAGAATGAAAGTATTCGCACAATTAAACATATTGGGTTTTTTGATAATGCATTGTGAATTAATTAGTTTTATTTCGAACTCAATGAAAAGTTCTTTCAAGATTCATTCAATATCAAATCCAAAAATAGGAATCTTCCAATGTGAAAATTATGCAATTAGACCAGATTATGCATACAATTATTTGCCCATTATGCCATGTTGCTAACACTTGTAAATCGTCTTTTTTCCCTTAATATCGGTTCATTAATTAGTTCAATCTATTCTTATTTTCTGTGCTACTGCTTTTGTAAATAATCAAATTACTCTATTTTTAGGCATGATGCGAAATGATCTTGCTGGTCTGACAATTCTAAGCTCAAAATGTGGCCTCTTACGAGTCAGCTACACTGCAAAAGCTTTGCTGATAAAATGATTTTTTAAATACAATTGCAATAGCTAAACCCCATTTTAAAATATTATTATTTTTTGTAAAGCTTGAGAATAGTCATAGAACACTTTAATATCACACCGGAGTCATTTATTGGTACTAGAAGAAGCAAAAAAGCAAATTTTTTCTTTAAGGTAATTTATATTTTTCAGAAGCTTGTATTGTGTCGAACTTGTTTTTCATTTCTCATTTTAGCTTTGTTTTTGAAAGGTAAATGAAAAATATTATTAAGATTATCTTTGAAAAGGATAAATTTTATAAAAAGAAAGAAATTTATTCTATAACATTTAAATTTTCCTTCATCAAATAGAACTCTTTTTAGTAATTGTTTGGAAAATAATTACAATATTTAAAATAAAAATAAATAAATAAAAAAAATTATCAGAGAAAAAGAGCTCCAAAGATAACAACTACTAAATCAAATGAACATTACTAAAAGAAATAATCTCTATTGGCTCTTTTTACTTCTACTCCTTTTCTGCTTCTTTGCTGAAAGTCTTGCTAAAAATATTAAGTGCCTAAAAAAATATAAAACCAGAAGTAAATGTCCAAATGAGTTATTTTCTGTATGTGGGTATTAAACCAAACCCAACAATACGAGTTTTACTTTTAATAATATGTGCTCTGCCTGTAAATCGAAGTTTATTAAGTTCTATTCAATTGGAGAGTGCAAACCCTCACTTCCTGGAGCTAAATACTGTCATCCAAGATATTAAGATAGGAAAAATATTACCATGATTTAAAGGCCTTCTTGTGGAATCTTTTCTCAAGAAGAAGGCTGCACTAAAGCTGCTTGTGGAAAGACTTACTAAAATAAGAGGTTAGCATGTGGTGACCCTTCAGTTATTTACACTCTTCCAGGGAAATGCAATAAAAAATGATAGTATTTTTTGAGTTAATTGCATGTTTGTTTTTCGACAATAGAGATGAGATAAACATATTGAATTTGATTTGATTTGTGGAACTTTATTTTCCACAGCCTATGAAAAAAAAGATATGAAGGAAGAGAGTTATTAAATTGTTGAATTGTCATCGTTTCTCGAAACATAACTCAATTTGACTAACCTGCTTTTAATAATAACTCTTTAAAATTACATGACAAAGATTCTGGTTAGGGAAATGAGATTAGAATTATTTTCTGCTTTATTCTCTTTACATCAAGGGAATTAATAACCCGCTGAGATAGGAAAATCATTAAGAAATTTGTTCAGATTTAAATCCAGGAGAAAGAAAATCTCTTCGATTTGAAGTAATTTTCAATTTGGGTTTGAGATTAGTTTTTCGAGGAACTCAAAGATAAAAATATATTTTAAGTAAATAGAAGCTAAACATATGTGATTGGTTTTTCTTCCAAGAAAAGAGATGTCTTGTAGTAAGGAATAAAATAAAATGAAATATATTTTTTGTTAAAGGTATGGCATGGCATATTTAACATTTGACAATATTAGTAAAAACTATTTTTTACAGAATATTTATTGTCTGTTTAGGTAATTTTTTTAACAGACGCAATGTTAAGTAATCATTGTTATTATTTATTGTAGCCATCAAGTGACTTTTATTTTATTATTTTTTTATTGAGTTCTTTTGTAGACCAAAAAACAATTGAGTAATTTAAAGTTGACAAAGGGGTAAAGTAATTTTTTTAATAATCAACACAGTCAAATCAAAAAGCAAGAGAAGATTGAATCCATCTTTTCAAGAATTTATCAGCAACTTTTGATCTTCAAAATATTTCTAAAAAAATATTAAAATCCAAGAAAACAACATAGTGCAACATTCTGTAGTAAATGTGCACATGATGACGTTATTAAAAAGGAAAGGAAAATAAGGAATCTTAAACGAAAAATTAATTCCCCAAGGTATTTTTTTTTTAAGTTCTAAGTTTTTTCTATGTTCTTTGTTATTTCAGTGGGAAGGTATTTAAAGATGCGAATTTTGAGCATAATTATTAGAAATTTGAAGAACAAAAAAGTGAGGGAATTATAAAGTTCTCTCTTAGAATGAATAACATTGAACAGGAGGAGAGAGCTGAAATAGAAGCACCAGCTCAATGGGCAGAAGAGATCCAGCGAGAATAAGATGCCAGAGAGTAGTTGAGAAGACAAAATTTCTAAAATTATCTTATTGAGTGCGCTTTTGAAGAAAATATACATCGAAAGGTTATGAAAGCAAAATATTTCAATGAAACACGTCAAGCAGCGGAAATAGTTATTAAAATAAAGAGTGCTTCCAGTAGAAAATCTGGACGTGAAGAATAATCATTAGAGCGAGAAGTCTTAGCGCTGTAGAAATTGTAAAGTGAGAAATAATTTGTAAAATTATTTGCTCTACTCTAAACTTCCGAAGCTGGGACACAATGCTATATTATGAACTTCTGTCCAGGCGGTGATCTTTTAAAATATGTCATACTTCGAAATGGATTTGAGGAATCAGATGTGAGATATATTCTGCAAGAAATAATATCTATCCTGGAGGGATTACAGAAGCATGGAGTTGCACATTTGAATATAAAACCAGATAATATTCTTATTGACAATGAAGGCAATCTGATCTTAGGTGGCTTCAGTGCATGCTAGATTCTTACTTCTTCGAATTAAATTCTCAAAGAAACCAAACACAGAGGACTCTCGCCATATTATCTTTAAGAAATTACACAATAAAAACCTTTTCGTAGTTCCCATGCAGATATATTCGCAGCAGGCGTTACACTATTTGTCGCTTATGCAGGCTTTTAGCCATTTGAACATCATGCAGATTAATCAGTACTGTTTGGCAATCCTAATACTTTTTGGAAATAAATGTGCAAAAAAAGCAACAATTTGAAGTTCAAAAATGAATTAAGTTAAGAATTCCAAGATCTTTTCGTTAGAATGGTACACAGAGATCCTTCCAAGAGGATATCTCTGGAGGAGCTTAAAGTTCATCAATTTCTGAAAAAACAAGCTGCCGATAAAGATGGGTTTATGAAGACACTCCAGACTGTTGACAACAATCTCAATAGACTTCAGAAATCTCAAGAAAGTACATTGCATTGTTGAAATATTGAAGAAAAAAAATATATTTCTAAGCCTATTGGTTTTTAATAAGGCACCAAAAGCACGGTTTTGAGAGACAATGCACCTATCAGAAGTGAGCATGCCCCATCGATAGATGAATAATATGAAAAATATGAGTATTAAGTTCCAAATCTTATTATGAAATAAAGAGTCGCTAAAATCTACACTGAAGCATCGATTAAGCGAAGTGATTTTTGCACAAACATTGAATGTGGGATACTGTTTAAATTTTTATTCACGAAATAAGAATACTTTTCCACAGAAGTACCGTTGATGAGTTCAAAATCATTCAAGCTGAAATGTGTCTATGATAAAAAGAATTCTCAAAAAAATAAGGATTTAAAACAAGGAAATGAAGAATAAGAAGATTTCTCTATTAAAAATCAGAAATAAACAGAAGAATAAAATCAAAATAGGGAGATTTTTCTTGAAGAAGACAAATAAGATTAAGGCGATCACAGTAAGGATATTTATCAAGATCAAGAAGGATAAACAGAAGAGAATAGCATCACAGGAAAATTCGAAAATGTTTCTAATAGCAATACCGATCCTCTATTATTATCCAACGAAGACGCTATCGATAACACAATAATACCACTAAATCACACAGATCCTTCTAGTCATCATTATATTAGAAATCTGAATCAAACTGACTCTTTAGTTGAAGAAGAATGCACTGAACTCCGATTCACGATTTCTTTAATGCGGTGTATGGAAACTTCAAAAACGATTGTGATATTTGCTAAAAAATAAGGCGATTCGTTTGAATTTTACAAACTGATTTCAGAAATACAGACTCTCATTGTTTAACAATTCCCTTGAAAACAACCAAACTAAAGAATCAAATCTTTCTCTGAGTATGCTTGAAATAAGAATTCCTTTATTCTTCAAATACTTCCATTAAAGAAAAGATGTGAAATTAATTCCACAGGGACTACAAATGAACCCGATTCTCTCTCAGAATTCCTCTCATGTATGTTGTGAGTGTGCGCGTGCATATTTATGTATGCTTTCTCCCACATAATCCCAAAAATAATAAACAGCATCACATTTTCAGTCAAATCTCAAACAACAATATTATTTTTGTTTTTAAAATAACAACTTTATTCATATTCTGCTCCCCAGAACTTCTGTTCTAAATATAAAAAACAGAGGGGGAATTAAATACCAAAAGTCAATTACTTCACACATTCCCTCCCCCCCCCCTCTCCCCTCTTTTTATTTTGTTGATATCCTGCAAAGGGAAGGCTTTTAGTTTATTTAAGATTCAAATCTAAAACTCCCGAGAAGGAAAGTGCAAATAACTTTAAATCTATGAGCCTTGATTCTCTGCTTGATGGAAAACTAAACTTAATAATATTTATTGGTTGCTTTTATGTCTTTAATAAAAAAAAATGAATTACTTTTAGTAGTTGCGATTTCAATAATGAAATCAATGGTTACAATCTCAAAAGTAACAACTCAAAAACAAACAAGAATTTTTAGATTATTTTCCTAACTCCTTTCATTCAAGGAACCTCTCAAGTGCAGCCGCTAAGTCTGGATGTGTCTACGCGATCAGCTCTAAGCGCTCTTAGTAGTTTCCGAGGTCTATTTTGAAAGAAAAAAAAATAAAAATTCATAAAACAATTTCAAAATAAACTAGTTAATTTTTGTTACTTATGTTAAAGGGTGTTTGGAATTTCATGACGACTAAATCACTGTCATCAAGTAGATTATACGGATATGTGGATTGTACGTCCGCTAGGGTCACATACAAGTAATAATATGTTCCATCATTCAGATCATCGAAGAACAATGTTGTGTATCCACTTGTATCCGTGAGAACATTCACATATTGATAAGTTGATATTTGCACATTATTCTCATCATTTCCAACTGCTATTTAACTCGACACAGGAGGGTTCGCAGTGTCTAAATCATAAAGATCTTTAACAACAGCAAAGACTCTACCTTATTGCCATAAGCTGATTTAAAACGTAGCGTTGTTGTAGTTGATCGAAGAAACACTTAGCGATGCGCTGATAGTTGGGACAATGTCGATAATCTTTGATGTCGAAACTGTCGAATCTAAGTTAAAAGTACTTAGAATTGATTTCAAGAATGACCGTGTCGAATCGTCCGTTTGTAGAGATGCTAATATGCTGCTTGTGTCTTCGTTTTCGTTGATTAAGTTAGCTTATATTGTGATTTCATATTTAATCGGAGGGAAACGCATGATGGATGTATCCAGAGAAGTTTAGAGGCTTTGGAGATCTGTTGTGTTCGTCTAGCAGCTCATCCTAGAAGATGACAGTTTCAACGTCAAAGCTAGCCCTTGGATTACTGAATTGCAAGGGATAATCTCCGTCAACGGGAGAGTTAATCGATGCGCATAATGTGCTCGAGCTGTTTTGAACGATAATGGGGTAATTGATGTTGCTCCGAAGACGCTATCGACGAAGAGATACAATTTGTAGTTTGTCTGAGCTACAAGGTTGGAATATGTGAAATCTAATTGATAATTGAGAACGCCTGTGAGTGGATCGAGAGTGTATGCTAGTTATTGCTAAGATATGTAAGCTATGCCGTACAAATAGCTCTGATTTATTATGGATGTAACTGTTGGTGCGGAATATCCATATTTGGAAATAACTGTGTAGGCTACACCGTACGTGGAAGTGATCAATCGGAATGTCGCGGAGTTTTATGAACTGCTAGTCATGGAAAGCTGCAGGATTGTCGGCTGGAGGTTGTGGATCCTAGAAAGATTCAAGACAGATGCAGTAGCAGAGCTGTAGAGGACTGATTTTAGTTTATCCGTTGACGGTGTGGCTGTGTAGCTGTCTGCAATGTGGATTTGAAGTATTTTAAATTGCGAGGAGTATGTTCTGTCTGCTGTGAAGGAGATGTATTTAGTTGTAACGGGGAGAACATGAGCTAATGGTAGGTAGGATGTTAAAGACAATGTTATGGACGCATAAGTGTTAGGGACAACTGCAGAGGAGACAGTTAGGTAGAATGAGGAAGATTATGATCCTGGTGGTATTTCGATGGATTTCGGGGAAACACTGAGTAACGAAGCATATGCAGATGGTATGTTGATGACGAGATAGAGGGTATACGAAGGAAGCGCTGAAATGGCTACTGAGACAAGCACTTGTAATCCAACGGAGAGGAGTGTTTAATCGGGGATGGTTATTGTTGGAGATGGGTAGTTAGTAGAAGATAGAACTGTGATTGTAAGGGGGAGAATCTATCGGAACATCTAAGCTGGGAAAGTCAAGGATGAAGAGGAGTTTTTGCTGCTTGAAGTGGTGTCTGCAGTGATAGTTGGGAAGAGCTACGCCATAGCGAAGGTAATCTAGTAGTCGCCAGGAGTTGTATCTGCACGTATGCCGATAGTGAATGTTTGGGTGGAAGATTGATAATCATCGAAGACTATAGCAGTTGGTGTGAATATTAACGAGTTTGAAGAAGATTGTGGTGTAATTGTTAGGTTGCTTGCAGAATTTGCTAGAGATATTGTATAGGAGTATTGCAATCCAGGTTGGACTTGTTATGATCCTACAACAGCAGCTTAGGAGGAAATAGCGTAGAATGTCGCACAATTCGTTTGGAAATCATCGAGAGATGATGCTGATTGAAGTAGTATATCGGAAGAAGCTGTATCGATGAGTTTGAGGAGGTATTGCTAGGAATTCGAGACATCGCAGGAATGTTAAGTATCTGGATTGAAGATTGAGGAGATGGAAAGATTAAACGATTTCGTGGAGTTCAATGAAGCGAATGATACTGATTAACTGAGGATTTCAAGATGCTTCTAGCTCGCGTAGATGGAGCAATCCCCAGTGGTATTGAAATTCTACCCTGTGATTTAGCACACAGCATTCAACGATTCGTATAATTAGTACACTGTCCCGTAGAGTCCAATCGGAAGACTGACACTCAAGCGAACTTGTTTACCTGCTGGGAGGTAGGTGTTTGCTTGGGCTTAGAAGAGATAGGTTGATAATACTCTGAGATCAGGCGTGGACGTGGAGATATTAGATAGTTTCATGAATTAAGGCGGTGCTGTGATTCTGTAGATGAGCTGAGAGTTGAAGTTAAAGAGGATATTGTTGGAGGAACCGATGTAAGTGATTCCGAAGGTGTTAGAGGCATTGAACGACGGAGGGTTTGTTATGCCGGAAATGATTAGTCTATGCCAAATATTCTCGAGAGTCAAGGAGGTAGTAAGTGATGATAAATCCATGGACATGCTGATTCTAGATATGCTACTGCAGGAGATTGATTTGTAATAATTGTTAGTACTAGTGGAATTGAGTGTAAGATTTAGAATCTAAGTGTATGTAAGTTGTTCTGTGACTAAGGAATTCGTTGCTTCGATCCCACAGAAGATATCTGATCCTAAACCACTTGCGAATTCATTCGAAAAGCCAATCGTTATTGCTGAGAGAGCTGCTCCTGGTGTCGTCCATTTCAAAGGTGGCACTGTAAATACGTATGTACTTGCTGATCCAGCATTTCTGGGAATATTTGTTAAGGTTAGCTGCTCAGAAGCAGATATGACTCCAGCGCTGGATACTATCATAATATTCTGTCCTGTTTAAGTCGCTGCTTGGGCGTATTACATCGAATAGGAATATATATCAGCTGAGAAGGAATATCCCGTGGATGTGACTTCCTTTGGGTTGACTAAGACAATTTATATTTAAAACAGCGTTAAGGCGTCAATGCTATTCAGCTGCACGCTTAGATAATAGTCTCTGCCTTTCCTTTCGATATGGCATTTTGAGCTGCGGAGAATCACGGGGTTGGAAGAGAAGCATTCGAGATTCGTAACGGAAGTGCTGTTATTCGCTTTGAAGTATTCCTTTGCTAGATTGATTTAAATCAAGGAGTTGTCTCGAATCATAGCGTTGCACTGGACTGTGAAGGAGTACAGCGATGAAGCACTCGCTGTGAGAATAGACGATTGAACTTGAATCGAACATTCATCGAGATACGCGCTATCTGTGAATACAGGGTAGGCTACAGTTGTTTCACAGATTTTCTCTTGCAAGTAGATGTTCTCGCTGAATAAGCTTGAGAGCGTGAAGCTTGTGGAGGAGAGAGTCTTCGCGTTCATGTGGTAGATGATAACGGTGTATTCTTAGGCTTGATTGAGTTAGGTACTTCTCAGGAAAATATCAACTCGATTGGAGGATCCAATTTAGCAAATCGCATCGTCAGCGAATCCTATAAGACTGCAAGTTGCCCCCATGTTAAGGAGGCTGTAGACATAGCTGCTTGGAGTAGTTAATGTGATAGCTCCTTTGTTAGGAGGGATGTAATGACCTGTTGTGAATAACAGTGTGTATGTCACATCGTTTTATCCAGAGACTGTTGTAGAAGCAGAGATCTACGCGTTGGAGAATGAACTACAAGGGAGAATAGGGGAGTTTAATAGTTAATTCAGCTGGAATTCTCGCAGTGCAACATATTTCATGCTGCTTAGCTACTACCCGATGATGGAGACTGCTTTGTTTTAGCTGTATGCTGGGTTGATAAGATTCGCAAGAACTACATTGATCGTTCCAGATTTAGATGAAGATGGCTGCAAGTAAATCTAATTCGAAACAGTGTAGACTTAGACTGTGAACCCTGCACAGGTTAATACACTGAAATCGCCGTTTTTATCAAAATAGTTGTCTGGGAAGGTGAGGATCAAGTAGTCCGTTGTAGCTAGAGTCCCAACGAGAGCGAAAGTAAACGTGTAGTCTCTTGTTTAGCCGACATAGTTATTCGCGGTTGTTGTAACGGCAGCGATGGTTGAAGTCAGAGAGCTAGCTGCCGTTGTAATCACAGACTAATAGGACTTTATAAGGAAAATACAAAAGAACGATCAGGAAAGAAATGGATAAAAATGCAAATAAAATAACGTAAATTAAAAGTTACTTGTTGTTCATAGTAAATCGCTGAATAATTGATATCTTTGTAGAAAATTCTGACTCTCGAATAGGTATTCGCAGCTAAGCCTAGATCTAAAGTCTTTATCAGCGGGAAGAACACTCGATACGCTGTGCCTGCTGCGATTTTATCATATCCGAATACATTTATTGTTGGTAGATTCTCTGAATCTATCCCGAGTGTTAGAACGCATTTGAGTTTCCCTTGAGCGTAGGTGGTAATGCCTGAATTCGCTAAGCACGGAATCTCATCGCCTGTGGATAATCCTGTACCAAGATCAGCAGTGAATTCGGTGTCGGCATTCGCGAAAGTGTACTCTAGCGATGTGTACATAGTTGCTGCATCTGTGTTGTACCCAGGTAAGACATCTTTTGCTTTGAGTTAAGCATCGAAATAGAAGAGTCCTTATGCTAGAGGATCAGCGAGAGAGTTCACAGCTACTGTGTTAAGTGTGAATGGATATCCGAGAATTCTAGTTAGATTCAGGGTTTGTTTCTCCAACAATGTGCTCCCGGAATAAATATAAATTGTCATATTAT
>Ga0302271_10004680_pt1 | contig 10811 bp, 3 predicted proteins | sample III_Bog_N1_1_FD_198767 | JGI IMG/M metagenome (GOLD analysis project Ga0302271, IMG submission 198767) | Peat permafrost microbial communities from Stordalen Mire near Abisko, Sweden - III_Bog_N1_1 | ecosystem: Environmental > Terrestrial > Soil > Wetlands > Peat | place: Sweden: Abisko... | reverse complement strand
TCTCAGTGCTGACTTGTCTATTTTCTTTGTCAATTTTATTTCCAATCAGCATGCACTAAACTTCTGAGAACGCATAATATTCCACTTTCTTCACCCAGTTTTAGATGTTATTGAATGAGACTTCATTGGAAACATCATAAACTAGGATGATGCCATCAACCCTTCTGTAATACGCAGATGCTATGTTCCTGAATTTTTCATGTCCTGCTGTGTCCCAAATCTAAAGTTTTACTTATTTTTCATTTATTGGAAAAGTCTTGAATTTGAAATCAGCTCCAAACGTTATGTGATAGTTCTCACTAAATTAATCATCGCATAGTCTCTCCATTAATGAAGATTTACCTACACCACTGTCTCCAATTATCACAAGTTTAAAGAAAGGTTTTTCATACTGAATCATTTTCTCATTCAGTGGCTGAGAGAAGCTATTAATTATTTTGTGAAATTTTTGTTTAAATTTTTAATTAAATGGAGGAGGCATCATTTTTGATTTTCTTAGAATCACCAATGTATTTGAGCAAAAGTAAAGAAATTTCAGTTTCTAAACCAATTATCTTTGAAAAATTTGACAATTTTGATTCAACTATTAATTTATTGTACTGTTTAATCAAACCCTTCAGCATATTGAACTAAAAATTAAAAGCTACTATTTGAAGGTCGATTTCTTGATCTTTAAAGATGTATTATTAATTATTTGTTAATAATAATGAAACAAATTTCAAAATGAAATAATTCTTTACTTTGCATTTTACTATTTTTTCCTCTCCTCATCAGCAACCATCTTTTTCTTTCTTGACTTCCAATTTATTCGATGTAAGTGTCTGATTTTAAGATCCTTGCTGGTTGCTGTTCAACGTCTATTCTGCTACTTTAATCTGGCCCATTGCTTCTTTCTTATTCTTGATTGTCCTAGCAAGACTTAGAAAAGCTTACATGACAGCGTCGGAAGTCTTCGCGGAAACCTCAAAGAACTCCATTTACTTTGATTCGGCATATGATAAAGCAGTCTCAGTGCTGATTTGTCTGTTTTCTTTGTCAATTTTATTTCCAATCAACATGAGCTAAAGTTCTGATGATTATTTTTTTTCCACTTCGTTGGCCCATAATTAGATGTTATTGAATGAGGCTTCATTGGAAACATCATAAACTAAGATCATTCCATCAGTTCCTCTGCAGAAAATAGACGGTAGTTACCAGAATCTGTCACATGCTCCTATGTCCCAGATCTAAAGTTAATATTTTTTTCCATCTAAAGGAAAAGTCTTGTATTTGAAATCGAGTCCTAATCCAAGATTTACAGGATAGTTCTCACTGAATTAATCATCGCATAATCTCTTTATTAATGAGGATTTACCTACACCACAGTCTCCAATTAAAGCAAGTTTAAGTTTAAAGAAATTAGAATTTTGAATCATTTTATCTTTCAGTGGCTAAGAAGATTGATTCTTTGTTGTTGAAAAATCTCTCTATCTCAATTTCTTTCTCTTTTTTTCTCACAACTCAAGTAAAATATTCCTGATAAATTTGACGATTTCGATAAAAAACTAAAACCCTTCATCAGGTATTAATTGAAGATTAAAGTTATGAAGGAAGGTTAATTATTATCCTTTAAGTCATATTATTTATTTAAATATTCAGAATTGAGAATAAATGACTCGAGCTCTGATTTAATTCTATTTTGATATCTTTTTCCTGTAAAAATTAAGGAATAATTTGATTATTTAGCATATTCGAAATTATTAATCGACAACGAGTATTTCTTTAAAGACATCTTTCATCCCTCCCAAATAAAATGAGTCCATTTGTATTATTTTAATTTCTATTATATATTAATGAAATACAACACTTTATAAAATATTCCATTGTTATTGGGCACTCACAAAAGTCATGCCTCTTTATGTCTCAATATTTTTTGAGGTTTTTTCTCAAGGACTTTTAGCTTATTATGGTTATTATTGTTATTAGGATTCTTTTTCTTCTTGGGCTAATTAGATTTATTAGAACTCTTGATAAATCAATTCTAATTAAATATCAATCAATTTTCTTTCGATAGAGAATAATTCATATTTTTCTTAGATATATTCGCTTCTTTCTATGTCATAGGGAAAAATTCTTTCTCTCTTTGAATGATTCTCTGCTGATAAATTCACCACTACATCCATTCTATCATAGAGTTAATTAGTTTCAGTTTGCAAATCGTTTATGGTCATCTCATTTTTATTCTTTTGAGGACTTTAGGCACTAGATTTTGTTTCTTTTGCTTTTTTGGTTATTTTCTGTATTGTTATTAGAATTTTTTTACCTTGATTTATTTCTATAGAAAATAGTTGTCTTTTTTCAGAATTTATATTTGGAATTTAGTCTAAATTTTTCTAAAGGTCATCCATTTCTGTTGAGAGTTCTTTTTCTTTGGTTGTAAGTTGTTAGATAATACTGTCTAAACGATCTATAATGCTTTCAGAAGAACGAGGAGAAGAATATTGGCTTTCTTGAGCCCAAGATGCTCCTACAATAAGAGAGATGAAGTAAATACCAAGGAATGATATTTTTTATCGAGTCATTTTATGATAATTTGATTTGATATTTTTTGGATTATTTATGAATTATTTCAGAAAAGTTGCTAGATTTTGATAATTTGAATCATATGAGAAAAAGCTGTAGAACCATCTCATGTTAAGCTCATTCGAAGTGCCACTCAGATAGACCCAGTTAACAGTAGTAAGAGTTGGTTTTCGAATCTAATAATAGTAATAGAATTATTAGAACTATGCTAATAGTATTAAAATTATTAGAGTTATGTGTGTTAGCCTATCATGACTGTTTAAATTGATTTTAAAAAGAAATAGTAATATTATGATTAGAACTTTTTGTGTTTGATTATCTTTTAGCATGATCGGAATAACAAAACAATAAAACCATATTATTAATCTACATGCGAATGGGATTTCATTGTATTGAATGATTCCTTAATGAACAAGCAGAGTACGAAGAAAAGAATAATTTTAGGCCTGAACGAAAATAATCAACTCAACGAAAATCGAAAAGAGCAGATTCAATTCATTAGATGATTTGACTGATAAAGCGTTCACGAAGGATAATTCATCTGAAAAATAACATTTTTTTATCTTTAATTGATATTCAAGGATGATTCTCTCTCTTTCTCGTGATTTATTGTTACATATTCCTTTATTCTCAGCTCATTTTGCATTAACTTCCTTCACTTAAGTTGTCTCAATAATCTGGCCAAATATAATTCAGCAAAATTTCAAACTGTGGGTAATTAGCAACTATTACAGTCTCTCCCTGAGATGAATGCTGATTTTAAAAGCTTTGAATCTCGTCAATGGGTATTTCTCCCCGAAGATAATATTTGCTTCGAATAATCAGCTTAGTTTGCATCCAACAGCTTATTGGTAGTTATTGCCTTGACCCCCCTCAGTACCCATAGCCTATTATGATTACCTTTGGTATCAATCCAAGATTGAAATCAGAAAGGAAATAGCCAGAATGGCCAAAATAACTAAGGGAGAATGATGTATATCTACGTATTAACTAATTAATGCTTTAAATAGTACTAGGGATACCCATCTAATGTTTCTCCCTTGTGAGAAGGAAAGAGAATCTATTGTCTATTGTGTCTGATTTGTCTTCTCTAGGCTACGATTTTTTCAAGAAATACGGATTCTTCACCAGCAACTAAATCGCAAGAAGTGTTCGCTCAACCTGAAATAAAAGCAGAATGGGCTCAATGTAATATTTTCATGCAGAAACAGATGGAACTTGGACTTATTTTAATTTCTATTTTATATTAATGAAATACAACTCTTTATAAAAAATATTCCATTGCTATTGGACACTCCTCACAAAAAACTGCCTCTTTATGTCTCAATATTATTTAAAGCTCTTTTCTCAAGGATTTTTAACTTCATTTCTTTTTTCTTCATATGGTTCTACTACTACTTCTTCTTTTTCTTTTGTTTATGGTTCTATTACTGCTTCTTCTTCTTTTGTTTAATTTTACTCTTATTATGGTTATTAGGATTCTTGCTTTTTTTCTTTGGCTGATTTGGCTTATTTGTTCTCTTTAAAAATCAATTCTAATTCAATATCATTTAACTTTACTTCGATAGAGAGTAGATAATTTGATTTATTATTTTTTGGATTATTTATGAATTATTTCAGAAAAGTTGTTAAATTTAAATCATATCAGAAAAAGCTGGAGTACTTTCTCATGCTAAGCTCATTCGAAGCGTCATTCAGATAGACACGATTAACATTAGTAAGATTTGGCTTTCGAATCAATAATAGTAATAGAATTATTAGAACATTTTGTGTTTGATTATCTTTTAGCATGATCGGAATAGCAAAAATATATAATCAAATTATTAGTAAGCAGAGAGTCATTACGAAGAAAATAATCAAATAATATTTTTTTTCTTCAGTAAAATTTCAAACTGTGGGTAATTAGCAACTATTACAGTCTCTTCCTGAGATGAATACTGATTTTAAAAGCTTTGAATATCGTCAATGGGTAGTTCTCTCCAAGTAAATACTTACCTCGAATAATCAGCTTAGTTTGCATCTAACAGCTTCTTGGTAGTTCTTGCCTTAACCCCTCAGTACCCATAGCCTATTACAATTACCTTTGGTATCAATCCAATCCAATATTGAAATCAGAAAGGAAGGAGCCAGAGTGATCAAAATAGTAAAGGGAGAATGACATATTCCTACGTATTAACTAATTAATGCTTTAAATAGTACTATGAAAGCCCATCTAATGTCTCTCTCTCTTGTGAGAAGGAAAGAGAATCTCGTGTGTCTGATTTTTCTTCTTTAGGCTACGATTTTTTCAAGAAATACGGATTCTTGGAAGATAACTGCAAAGCTCCTTCTGTTGAGGAAGTGGATTCTGTAACAAGTTGAGCTGAGATTAGCAATAGCATAACAAAATCATCTGGAGTTAATAATCCTTGATTTGGCAGTCAAGATGGCTTCATCGAACTACATCTATTTAATATGCTTTCTCACCAGCAACTAAATCACAAAAAATGTTCACTCAACCTGAAATCATAGCAAAAGGGGCTGGATGTAATATTTTCATGCAGAAACAAATGAAGCTTGGATATTTTATCTTTCCCATCTTCGTTGTTTTCAAAGTTGGAGAGCTTAAACATTTTAGAAAAAAGATATGAGGGTAATAGACAACCATATCATTGAGATTAGAAAAAAATATCATTAATACTTATCTACTTTAGTTGATGGTGTCTTTCAGATTCTTTCATTGAATTCTCTCATTCTTCCAGCTATCAAAAGCATCGTCTTGATAATCATAGTGATTGTCAGTATTTTGTTTAAAGCCATTCTTCAATGCTTCATTGGCGATATGCTTGAAGTATCCTTTTTCAATATTAGCACCTCTCAAATAAGAAGATTCAGCATATTGGGTACTAGTATCTCTACTACTGGCAATTAGGCTCTTCTTGGAAGAAGAGTCCTTTCCTACCACTGCTGTTGATGGTTTCATCTCCTCTTGTGTTTCTTCCACCACACAGTTCTCAGCTTCTTTAACCAAGCCACTCTAGATATCTTAATCGCTATTTATCTTGCTCTATTTCTCTCAATTTCTTAATTTCTCAATGCTTTAAATATCCTTATCTTCTCTATTGATCACATAGTTATCAGTACTGTTATCATCATTGCTAAAACTGTGCTTTTCGAGCTTATCATACTAATCAATGCTCCTCCTTCTACCTGGTGATTCCCTTTCTTTTCTCATTTCTTTGTCTTTATTCTTTTGTTTTCTGAATTCATCCTTGTAAATTTTATCGCAAGGATGCCCCCATTGAGTCTGAGTAGTTGATATATTGTAGTGGTAGTAAACTCTCCTGCTTTTGTAAAGAACTCCTTTCGTCCTTTAGGTAACTCTGCATTTAGCATTACTGTATTCAACAATCAATCAATCGTTCAAGTATCAAAGTAAGCCGTTGTAAACAATATGGGAAGATATTAATACTCATTGCTTAATAACATTCTTGAACTGCTATCCAATTGATACCCTTGCTATGCGATATAGAGATACAGAGTATCTTCTGGCAGATTCGTTCCCAAGATTTGGGGGTATTCGAGAACTTCTTGCTCAATTACTGTATTTCATTTTTTTCTAAGCGATTCATTTTTGTTGTGAGGAAAAATAATCTCTGTACTGACTAATAGTAGATAGCATATTGCCTTTTTCTCTTCAAATTAATAGGCGCCCTCCTTGGCATTAAAAGCTTTCTATTATTTAATTAATTCTATACTTGCCTCAAGTATTGAAAGATATAGCACTAAAGCACACAACAAAGAGTTAGTAGAGATGAATAATCGAAGGAAAGAACAATCAAGAATAGTTAAGAGGATAAGGAAATAACTGACTCTACAAGATCTAGTTTTCTTGGAAATTTCTTCATTTATTTACACCCCATTTGATGCTTAACTCTTACTGCTAATAAGATGGCAATCTAGAATAACTTGAAAGAAAGAGAAATGAAGTTATAAAACTTTACAAAAAATGATTAGAATACATAGTCAAAGTCGATCTATCCCTTCCTTTTTTTAAATGAAGAAGGAAGATTAATAGATAATTAGCTCAACAAAATAAATTTATGTTCTCATTCTATTTAGTAAAAACAAGATATGTTTCTATTATCAAACGGCTAACTTAGCATAGATAGACATCTTATTCTTGGTTCATTGCTTGTAAATAACTTCATAAGCTTCAATTTCGTCTACCTAAAAAGTATTACTTCCAGCTAAAGACGAACTATTGCCACCTTAATTTTTACCATAGGTATGTGAAAGGTTAGAGGTTGATGAGGAATTTATATTGCAATTGTCTGCCAAATAAAGATCAGACCCATAGCCCATCGTGAATCCCTAACTTGAACCTGAATAATATACATGACTGCAGTTAGTATCATTAGATAGGTATTACTTCTTATCGTCGAGGGAAAATAAGAATGAATCATTTGGATTTGCAGCGACATATTTCTCTAAATTCTTTTGAAATTTGAGGTGGATGTAACCACCAAACCTCCTATTGTTTTTTGATTTGAAAAAACAAACTAAGGGACCTTTTCCATCACATTTTAAGTTAAAAGTTGAAGCTTTGAATCCGTGAATTGAAGCTCTATAAAGAAGCTCAAAGTGAGATACAACTTTGCCTGCAGACACCCACTTTGTAACAAGATCCTTTTCATCTTCCTTGAGAATTAAAAAAGTATTTAGCAGACTTTGAATTACTTCTTCTAAGTGGCTGATCTTAGTCTAAGCTTGGAGGAGTTTCTGTTCAAGTTAAGTGGACATTTCTTTTATTTTTTTGGAATTCTCCTCAGCTTTTTTAGAATTCTCCTCAGTTTTTTTAGAATTCTCCTCAACTTTTGTGGACATTTTCTCAAATTCTATGGACATCTCCTAGATGAGTTGTTAGATGTTCATTTCGATTTGTTTGAGGGTGATTTTGAATTCTATTTACTTATTTCCAATGGATTGCTTGAAGATCAAGTGCGCCAAGGAATCTACAGCTTCAACTTGGACTTGTTCATCTTTGAAGAAGTCTTCGAAGTGTGAGAATAGTTCTTCGATTGAGTTGTTTAGGAAAAAGATATTGTGAATTTTCAATGCTTAACTTAGGTTTATGTTAATCTACCAGCAACTACGTGAAAGGAATAATTGCATACGGATAAACTCCTAGTCCATGAGAAGAAGCCTCACTGCGAAAGCCTAGCCCTTCTAGTCTGTAAGCTTAAACTAAGCTTCTTTAATGGGAAGCGAATTCAATTGATTCAAGTTTTGAGATTATTAGTCCATTTTGTTTTATGAATTTTAATAAAAAACAAGTTAGTTGCTTTTTATCTTTCTTGATTTGTATTGCTTTGATTTTTCTATATAAATTATTATTTACCCTTGACATATTGCTTTCTTGAACTAGATAGAAAGAGAGAGAAAGGGGAGTACTATTCTTAATCAAAACAACTTATTTGGATAGTATTCTAATAATTAATGCTACTTTTTTGTTTATTACAGATGGAGAAGTCAATTTTTTAGAGTCTTTCTTAAAAAGAGGTAAATAAAGGAAAAGAAGGTAGATTTCTAAATAACAGAATCTTCTTTGTTGTAAAATAGTGATTACCAGTTGTTAAACTTTGAGCGAATATATTCCAATGGATAGATTTAGAAAAATAAAAACTAAACTACCCTTTCAACTGCAATCAAACTCCTTTTTAGAAAAACATTAAACAAAGAAGATGTTCCTTGAAATATTCTAAAAAATATTCTCATCAATAGACAAACCCTAAAGATTTAAAACATTATTTGGAACATCTTTTGATCTGAAATAACTTCTTCCCTTTAAAACTCAATGTAATCTCCCGTCATATGCTGATTTGCTAAAGCTTTTTCATCACTGATTTTTATTATTCCTCTATTTTGGCTAGTAACAATTTCCCTTAATTGTTTCACTGCTAAATATTATCCCTTCTCAATAATTATGGTTTCTTGTTCACTAAAACACTAAAGCTGTAACATAAACCCTACGATTGTATCAACTCGTAATTGTTCTTTTTTCTAAACTAGAATGAGAGAAAGATAAAGAGGAAAATACTCTTTAAAAAATAATCTATTTGGATCATATTCTAAAATTTATCTATGTGCTTTTTTCCTTTTTAGATTACAGATCAAGAAATCAATTTCTTCTATCTTTTCTTAAAAACTCAATAAAGAAAGAGAATACTAATTGATAGCGGTTGCGGTTACGTCTATTTCTCTTGAAAAGTGGTTGCTTGTTGATAAACTGAACTGGCATATTTTCAATAGGTAGACTCTTAGAAAAATAATAACTTAAATGACCTTTCAATGAACATAAATTTCAGAATATAAAACAAGCCTACGAGTGATATTTTCACCAAATAAACAAAAAGCATCGATTAAGTGAAAAATTTAGAATATTTCAAACAAAGAAGTATTTACACAACGAAACCAATAAACGAAGAGAAATGGTAAATGTTCAATGCCAAATAACCATCTTTCATAATCGCCCAACGTCCTACTGTCCTACTGAATATCTAAAAATTCACCTCACAATTTTAAAACCTATTATTTTTATAACAAATATCCGCCTACTCATCCATTTATTGGTACTCCTTCGATCGTTTTTACTAGATTGTTTTTGATTATTCGAAAATTAATTTTTTGTTGAATAAAAATGTAATTGTTCTCATTTGATATGCGACTCTACACTACAGGAAGTAAAAGCAAAGTCTTTAAACTTCTTCCTATTTTTTCAATGCATCTTTTTTATTAATTCCCTTTTAAATCTTTTAAATGAAGGATCTCAGTGTTGTGCTTTTAAAACCAATTAAACCAAGTACCTCAAAGTGTATCATAATGAGCAGTATTTAAAAAAGATCATTCTAATTATTATGTTGCTCTTTTGCCTCCCTTCAGATGCATCCGTTTTTATCTTTCCTTTTAGCTAAATTATTCGATGTAAGTATCTGATTTTAAGATCTTTGCTGATTCTGCTAGTCTAATCGGATCCTTTGCTTCTTTCTTGTTCTGGATTTTCCTAGCAAGACTTATAAAAGCTTACGTGACAGAATCGAAAGTCTTAGCTGAGACCTCAAAGAACTCCATTTACTTTGATTCAGCATATTTTTAAGCTGTCTCAGTGCTGACTTGTTTGTTTTCTATATCACTTTTGTTTCCAATCAGCATAACATCGACATCTTTAGAAGCCTGATTTTTCACTTCGTCTACCCAGAATTAGATGTTGTTGAATGAGACCTAATTGGAAACATCATAAACTAAAAGAAAGCCATCAGCCCCTCTGTAGTAAGCAGACGTTATGGGTCTGAAATCCTCACTTCGAGCAATTTTCCAGATCTAAAGTTTTACTTATTTTCCATCTATTGGAATAGTCTTGAATTTGAAATCGGTTCCAATCATCATGTCAAAATTCTCACTGAATTAATCATCACATACTCTACTCTCTCCAGTAATGCTAAATAGATTGATTTATTTTGTTGTACAATCTCTCTACTTTCATTTTCTTTCACTTATTTTGTTAAGTGTTGAAAAAAGTCTCCTCATTATTTTAATATTTGATTAAATTTGTTGAGTTTTATTTAAGCAAAAAATAATGAAAAAAAGAAATCTTATTAGTCTTCCATATTTTCTCATTTTGAATTGATTTATTATTTTGAGAGTAAGGTTATCTTATTTTACTTCCTTTACCTTATTATTTTCTTTTTCTCAATAGTTTTTAAATGATGTACTTCCTGACCAAATTCAAACTTTTTTTCAACCTGTATTGATAAATACTTTCTCTCACAAATGCTCTTTAAAAATGAAAAGAATAAGTATTAAAAATTCAGAAATCAACAAACCTTATGAGCCATAAAAAATCTTAATGAAACACATTTCTCAACGATAAAATTTTTCTACTTTGCATTTAACTATTTTTTCCTCTCCTCACCAGCAACCGTCTTTTTCTTTCTTGGCTTACAAATTCCTCTATGCGAGTGTCTGGTTTTAATACCTTTACTGGGTGCTGTTAAATGTCTAGTCTGCTATTCTAACCTGTCCCATTGCTTCTTTCTTGTTCTTGATTTTCCTAGCAAAACTTAGGAAGGCTTACGTGACAGAATCGGATGTCTTAGCGGAAACCTCAAAGAACTCCATTTACTTTGATTCAGCATATTATTAAGCAGTCTCAGTGCTGACTTGTCTATTTTCTTTGTCAATTTTATTTCCAATCAGCATGCACTAAACTT
>Ga0302271_10004677_pt1 | contig 10815 bp, 6 predicted proteins | sample III_Bog_N1_1_FD_198767 | JGI IMG/M metagenome (GOLD analysis project Ga0302271, IMG submission 198767) | Peat permafrost microbial communities from Stordalen Mire near Abisko, Sweden - III_Bog_N1_1 | ecosystem: Environmental > Terrestrial > Soil > Wetlands > Peat | place: Sweden: Abisko... | reverse complement strand
GATTACTGTTTGCCGCGAGGGGGAGAGAAAGAGAAAGGGGATGTCGCATATGGCTAACGATATCAAATTAGAAATGTAAATTTACCTCTCCAAGAGTAGAATATTGCGTTGGTGTCGTCTATGAAGCATAAAGAAGTGGTTAGAACAGTTAGATTAATAAACACAAAAACAATGGATTCTTCGGATGTGAGATTTCCTGTGTCTTTATTCGTCAGCATGACTACTTCCAGATATTAAACACCTATTGTTTGACCTTCAAAACAAGCAACAAAATGGATGAAAAATAATGATAATCCAGAGGTCGAAAAGAGGGAATAAAGCAAATATTTTAGTTTTGATCCTATGAAACTTAATAATTTGCTACCTGAAGTAGAGTAAAGTACGACGGGTCCTCTAGATTTTTACAAGAACACATTGTAAATCTGTATTGTCGTTGTGGAAAAGACAAAGAACACTTCTCCGTTACTCTTCACCGCTATCGCTCGGATACCAGGGGTATCACTATTTACATATTGCGATCGTTGGTAGACTTCGCTGTTACGTATGTCGCTCACGAGGATTACTGTATTCAAATCGATAGAAATGTATAATGTGGTATCAGGAATATACTCGATCTCGTCAATTGAGGCTGTGTGACCTTATGAAAACAAAAGTAGTTTAAATAGGGGATTCAATGCGAGGGGATTGGAATATTCTACCACTGAACTGTGTGATCTTAGGACAAGCAAGTGATGCACTAGGAAAGCTAAGAACCTCAGTGGAAGTTGCGATCACTGCAGACAATAATAATAACAAACACTGCAATACTATCATCCTGCAGTAGTTCACAGGGTAATGCTTACAAAAGGAAAACTTTTGATTTGGAGAGAAAGGTTAAGTTTTACTGTTTTATATTATCAAGTCAAGATTTTCTTTTTCTTCTCTTCTTTGTTATTTGGCTTGCTGTGGGAATGGAGGTAGTATAATTAAAAAGGATTTAAAAGGAATAAATGCCTTTATGAATCGATATGTCTGATGTATGCGAGTATTTACTTTTTATTCTATAGATGCTAAATCAAAGACAATCTTATGGGTGAAGAATAAGCGAATATCAAAGGTAACAAATTTAGCTTACTTTGTTTGTAAATATTGCTGCAGTTTCTATTACTACTTATTTTTTCTCTTTGGCCTCTAATTTAAAGGGATAATTGGAGTTTATACTTCTAGTAATTTGATATTCCAATTTAATTCTCATTTCATTCATCGGAAAAATGAATGGATATAAATTGGATTTACAATAATAAAATGCAAAACTAATTATCCGAATGCCATTTTAAGGTAAAAAAGATGGCTAGAGATTAGAACCATCGAATTGGTTGGAAGAAGCTTACAAAAATAAGGTTAGAAGTAAATATTCCCAAAAAATAAGAAAATAATGATAAATTATTATGATTCAAAAATTGGTAAAAAAAGTTAGAGCAAAAACAATAATTGCTCATTTTGGTAAAATCTAAGAAAGAGCTCAAAATATGCAGTGAAATCTAAAATGTTAAGAAACACCCAAAGTAGCAATAGATTAGTGGTTAAATTTAATAATCTTGAAAGTCACTCACAAGAAAAATAGTCATATTAGATAGAAGAAGAAAAAAGAAAAACTCAAGAAGATCAAAGATAATACTTTTGATAAGGATCACATTTAATAACAACACAAAAAGCAAATAGATTCCCCCTTTGATAACACAAGTAGATACTTAGGATTTAAAGATAGGAATACAAAATGGAAATTGAAAACCGTGAACAAAAGCTTTAAAAGATCGATAGGGAGATCCGTATCCCCAAGACAGCTCGTGGTCGTAGATTCTTGAAAAAGAGAGAAGCACAGCTGGAAGAGGGTGCCAAGAAGACAATCTTCATTAAAGGGTAGAAGACATCGGAATAGATTTCCAATTTCTTTAGAGACTTGTACACACTTAAGAAACACAACTCAGTGAATTTCTCAAGAAGACACGAGGTACTCCCATTCGAAGATATCCTCCCAATTGAGAATTTCTGTGAAAAACAAGACTGTCAACTGTTTGCTTTCGCGTAAAAAAAAATAAGAATTTTAGAAGTTGCGCCCAAAAAAAGCCATGAAATTGACAGAATATGGCTGGATTATTTATTGATTGAGCTTAAAAAAAGCAGATAAATGACATTTTTGTTTATCTGATTTGATTTGAGCAGCTCTCATAACAAGAAGAGACCAAATAACTTGATCCTAGGACGGCTCTTCGACAATCATCTGCTCGATATGGTGGAACTTGGAGTGGAAAACACCAAAGCATAAAGCACAGCAACTAGTATCATTGATATTCCTGCATAGACCAGACCAGTGCTCGTTTTCTAAGGATCTCAATTCGACTCAGAACCATCTTTCATGAAAATCAAAAATCTTCTCAATGGTAAGTTTGGAAAATATCTAACAAACTAATTAAAATACACAAAGAAATGATGAGGCTGCAAATAGCAGATTAGCTCAGACAATTTGGTTAATTTCTTTTTGTTTTTGCATTGTTAGATTTCTTCGTAGAGAACATCCCTGTTCCTGAGATTGATGTCATGACTGGAATGAAATATACAATTGTGTTCACTGCTTCAGGTGATAAAGATGTTCTTATGAGAACATATGCTATTAAGATTGACAGAGAGAATGTAGATAAGGAAGATTTATCTTCATCTGGCAGCAATGCATCTGCAATTGGACTTACTGAGATTGGACCTTCTGGAAATTTAACGATTCGTAGGGAACAATGGGCGACTGATGATGTCCTCAAGAAAGCACTTAAATAACCTAAAATTTTCAAGAAAAAATAAGTAAAAAAAGAAGAAATTAAACTGAAAAAGAAATATCAAAGAATTTTTACAATTTTAACCTTTAAATATGGTTTTTTTCCTTTAATTCGTATTTGATCGTTTATCGTTTGTTAAAATAGGATAAAAACACCTACACAGACGGTCTCGGGAATAAAGTCGCTAAGATCTACACAGATTACCAAAATCTCAATGCACTTGCACTCAAAAAGGTAAACAATTATTGATTTTATGCAGCAAAGCCAAAGACAAATTGCATGTGGGTGTTCTGGATAGAAAATTAAAACACTTTAGATTTTGTTTCTTCTTCTATTGGTTTATTTTTCTAATACAATTTATAATAACAATAGAGAAAGAAACTCAAGAAGAACGATGGAGGTTCAAAGAATATCGATTTCGAAGAATGAAAAACAGATTAATCTTGGGAATAATATTTGTATGTTGGCTATTTGTTGTTGTAGATATGCTTTGCTAGAAGGAGGACTCCAAACAGAAAGATTATTACAAAGGGGGGGAACTAATGTTTATTTAAAAAAATAACAAACAAGAAATTAAAAATATTCTCCCCCCTTTCTTGAGTAAGCAAAAGTGATGATGAGCAAAATAAATGAGGGATTTATTTATTGTTCTTGGGAATTACAAGGAGTTTCGCATTATTTCTTTACATTGTTGTAGTTTTGCCCCCTCTCCTTTGGGACTATTATTACCATTTACTTGGAAAATAACTTTAATAATAATAAGCAGAATTTTGAAATATTTGTGTTGAATAAAAGACTATTTAGTTCTTTAGAATTACTAAAATTCGATTGAAAAATCATCGCAAACAAACACAATAAGTAACTTAAAAATACATTAATCATCACCAACCATTCCGCAAGGGAGAAAAATTATATTTATATTATAGCTTATTCTTTATTCTCTCAATTTGCTTCTCCTTTGATTTTGTTGTTCTTCTTCGATTCTAAGAGTTCTCCTGTGTATGCAAGTCTTATTAATCTGGATGATAATTAAAAGATTATTCTTGGGAAACAAACTAAAAACAAACAAAAAATACAGTAACAGCATTACAAAGAATTTACAGCTTTTAAACACTTTGTATTCTTTGTTCACTGGGATTCTATGAAGAATGGTCTTTTGTTTGTTCTTGTGGCTGCCTTCTTCGAATTAGCTTTACATGTCGAAGTTGGTCTTGCGAGTCTCATCGAAGAAGGATAGTAAATTGATTTATCTGAAATGAATAAACTGAACACAAATCTAAGACCCTATGGGAATATGGAGATACAGGAAGGGGATGGTTGGCAGTCTCACTAACAGGAAGAGCTGTTTTAGAGAACTAACAGATAAGATACCATGATTGAAGGAGCACAAAAAAGGAATAATAATATCTGCGAGGGAAAAAGAGATATTTGCTACAATATCATGCTAAAACAATGCGAATAGGTTAAAGTTGGGACTGATTACAACGGCGATTGCTTATAATAGGGGGATATACTTAAATACAACGAAAGTGTAGTTTGGTTGCATGAGGATTTCTGCGAAAATAACGAAAAAATGATAATTCGAGGAAGTAGGAAAATTCAAAAAAGCAGGAACTACAAATGCAGTAATGAGGACCTCTTCTAATAAGTATCTTTATCATCAACTGGAGCACTAACAGTAAGCTTATTTCGGTATTCTTTTTTAATATATATTCTCCCACTACTGGAATTGATCTTTTTTGTGCTATTCGCTGAATTACTGAAAATATTAATAATGTGATTCTCCATAAAAAATAATAGGATCCCTCCTTATCGGGAGTAAAGTCGATTAATTAAATAATCTCGGAGAAGCAGTAAAGCTCAGAGGATGTGATTGTTCTCCCAGTGAAAGTTATCAGAGAATTAATTGAACGGGAAGAAAATAGGAACATATTATCATTTCAGGTTGGAATTGTAACGAATCTGAGAGAATCTGATGGAATACAATTTATTCTCCCATAAGAGACAAATACTTCAAATGATACGCACATTCCAAGGAGAAAGGAAGAAGAAGGAGAGAATGGTGAGGAGATTCGAAGGAATGTTAATACAGTGGTTATATTATGTGGAGTTTAAGAATGTTTAGAAGTGGAGACAAAGAGATGTGTTGAAATGAATGATTTGGATAGAAAATTCAAGAATTCTGTAACGTAAGAGTGCACAGACCAAAATGAGAGTGTTGTGCAGCATTCAGAATGTTATTTACAATCGTACTGTCTTGATAAATATGTAAGATAGCAGGGAGATAATAATGTGTTGAGATGTTTGGTTTAGTGAAGGGGTTCATTCATTATTCAAAGTGCACAAGCATCTTAAACATTATGATTTCTTTTATTGATTTTAGGCTAATATCTGCCGTGTAAGGTAACGAGATTATTAGTAAAGTGCAAGAGCCTGTGAATGCGAGATCAGTGGAGAATCCCATAGATGCATCTCTCCTTTAAGTTATCAGTGTATTGATTATTCAGTTGACCTCTCAGTAATAGCAATAAGCATTCATGGTTATTGCATGTACTCTTCTAGTCTGAGAATGATCGCTTCAGGTAAATCTTCCATGCAGTTATGTGAATTCAAATTTTAGTTTTTATTAAATATTTTATCTTCTTATTTTTTGTTGTTGCTGTTTCTTCAAAAACTCTCTTTCTTTCTCTCTTTCTCTTTCTAGGCGAAATTAGACAGATAATCCGAGGATGCATCTCAAGATAATCAAACTATTTGCGTCTTTTCTCCATCGGAATCAATGCATCAATCTCAAGTTAATCATAATTCTAATGCCAGTGCAAGGAATCTTCAACATGTTCTACAAGTCTATCCCCTGGATCGTTCGATTGTGTACCCATATCAGTCTCTAAGCTCCTCGATGGCTCATGCTCATAAGGTAATCCCACTAAAATCTAGGATTCTTGCAAATGTTTTTTAGCCTGCAATAATTCTTGAATCGTTTTCTACTTTCTACTTGCTCACTATTTCAACTTACTAATTAAGGTTACAGCTCCGATATAGTCTCTTGTGGGGATAAATATTGTCTTCTTGAAGATCCTGAGAATGCCTTAATCAAGTAGTGTGTGCAGATCAATGGTAGATTTATTGGAAAATACGCATAGACATCCAAATGCATCATGAAAGAAGCAGAATATTGCTATTCTAGAGATGGGAGAGTAAACAATTCAATAGTAATTTAGAAAATATCAAATAGCAGTTATTATTCTTGAAATCCTATCAATGCTTCCAATGGCTATGTCTAATTATTATTTATTTTTGTGATAAACTCAGGTAATTTCTTTCAATCGAAATGCTCCAGTTGAGGATTGCATAGGAATTGACTATCTTGGGAACTGCCTTATTCAAAGTAAAAATAGCATAAATTTTCATTCAAACCTCAGATCTTCTCTTAATCCTTATCTTTTGGTCTTGTCTCTTTAGATGTTAGCAAAGAAGAGAACAACAATGGAGTTTGGTGCATCAGTGGATACTGCTTAGAAGCAGCAGGTTGTTGTATTCCAATACCAATGAACTTCTTCAAATTAGAAAACCATCAATGTAAGAGAATTGGTACCACCATCCTCGATGGTAGTTCCAGTGATACCAACTTGAAAAAGAGTCGCTTGCTTAGCAGCAACACCTGGTAGAGCAGTGCTGATTAATTCTGTGATAACTCAGGATCAACCATCGACATGAAATTAGTTTTAAATTATTGTGCAGATCTCACTCATACATGCCAGCCTTTAGCATACGGGAACACTAACTTGCTCTGCATCTACTGTCCAGATGGATATGTCAATGTCGGAACCAAATGTAAGGAGCTTCATTTTTTATCCCAGCAAAAATAAGCATAACATATTTTGTATATTTCTTCTTCTTAGAATGCTTAGCAACGACGAGCAGCATGTTAACTACCTTGTATCTCTCAGACATTGGTGATGAGATCTAAACTACTTGCTTGTCGAATAACAGTAATGATGCTAGTAGTATTCCAAGTGCTTCTTTAGACAATAATTGTTCTGACTGCACCGTTGATACTTGTCTAAAATGCACTTAAGGTTACTTCTTATTTAATACTCAATGCATTTAATGCCCAGGATCGATAACAATATCCTCTACGATAACGTAATATTGCTATGATTGCTTAGTCCAATCCGATAATTGGTAAATTATCATAAATCAAAAATATGAAATAATACGATTTGAAAATATCTGTTATACTTTCCTCCTAGGTATTTCCAAAGCACATCCTCCCTCGTAAGATGCACTGAGTACTACATTGAAATGACACCAAGCAGCAAGAGTGAAATCCCTAAATATATCATATCATCTGCATCAACAACTGGTAACTAATAATACTATTAGATTATCAGTGGAGTCGTGACATTAGTATCAGTTCCTTGTAGTACACCATCTAATTGCTAGCTATGTGCAGATACAATCTGTTTAGAATGCTCCTCTGGTTACTATCTATCAGCAGATGGTTTAGCATGCTTATCTTGCAGTGCTAATTGTACATCTTGCAAGGATAATAATATCTGTGAAGTTTGCTAAGATCAGTTCTACTTAAAATCTGATAAATCCTGTGGTGCTTGCGAAACCAATTGCTTAGAGTGCTCGTTGGATGAGGGTACTCTCCTTTGTTAGACATGCGATACCAGTAAAATACGCTGAAAAACAATTAAAATTATGAGGATTCTTATGAAATAATTTGTTGTAATTATTTCTTCTTTTGTTCTCTTTAGATTACATCCCGAATGGTGCATATTGTGTCCTAGGCATCAGCAACTGCTAAGACTGCTAATTTTTTGATATCTCCACTGGATCTGTATATTCCTCCTACTCATCGACACTCATCTCTAGTGGATCATTCACGCTCGTTCGGTTGAAATGTTACCAGTGCATTTCAAATTCATATGTATTCTCATCAGGGTTATATTTCTACCATGACAATTCCTGTATCCTTGAGACGCTATCATCCGTGGCGAATTGCGCCTAATACGATCATACGTCAACTCCAGAAACCTGCAAGATATGTGGAAATGGCACTGTGTTGTCATTCGATAATAATTACATTTGTGAAGGGAGTGCAAACGAATGCGCAAGAATCATCCCACATTGCTAGCAGTGCTACTCATACACGACTACGGATAGCTATTTAGTGACTTAGTGCATGATTTGTGATGAGTTTTATACGATTTCTCCTTAAGGTTGTGTGAAATGCGATGATGGATGTGCAAAATGCGTGGCGATTTAGGATTAAGTGGATTTAGGGCAGAAGTTATATTACTATCAGCCATGGCTGGAATTAGCTGACAGGGCAATGAGCTTCTCAGTGGAATGCACCGTCTGTAAGGTAGATTAGGAAGGAGGAAAAGAATGAGAATGTTTTTTTAGTTAATTTCATTTTTTAAATATTTTTTTTTGGTGCTAAATGTCAAAATAACCACAGACTGGTTATGAACTCACCAATGCAAGTTGCACGAATGCTTGTGGGAGTCTCTGTGGATCATGCGAATTAGATACGATTCAATAGAAATACCATTGCACATCCTGTAGCCTTGATAATCTTGAAGCAACGCTGAATTCTCAAATCGACTACATCGGTTAATTCTACGGTTTACTCCCTGGCTAGCTAGTCCTCTAAGAGTTAATTACATTAAACACAGAGGGCACGAACTGCTAAATCTGTCCATTTGGATGTAAAATATGCTCATAATCTTCCTAAAGTATTACTACCACCATAACAACGTTAACCGAAATCTACAGTAATTCTATCTGCGCTCTTTGTTCCACTTAGCTGATCACTCTCGGTACAGACGATTACAACTGGCAACTCGACAGATCCACAAATCAATGCATACTTTGCAAGAAAAATGAATTAAACTGTAAATATACCAAGACTGTTAATCTGTTCGCGACGTGCTCTGGAATTATCAGTATCCCTTCACCTATTCCTAACATCGATTTAGACTTACTCGATTCTATCTCCATCGACTGGAACACATTAATTCTCCAAACGTTAAATAACTCCTTCGCTTATCTTCTAATAAATCAAGTAGCCTTGAAGGAAATTAATGTTGTCATAACAATCGTTTCAGATTAGTGTGTATTCTCCGATGAGTAATTCGAGATTGCAACGACATTAGCTGGGAGTTTGTTCCCAAATCTAAGTAAAGTTACAATAGAAATACTCCCATCAGATGGATTGACAAATCCCGTGGAGATATAAACTCTCTAGAAGATTAAAATCAGTGGATTCGCTGATGTTAAGCTTTCTAAGTTGAGTTTTAAACCATATTAGACACCGATTTCCACATCGGATTACATAATTAACTTCGGCTTGAGTATCTCCAATGAATCTCTCTTTGAGGTTAATCTATCCGATGTTGTCTTCGATGGTGCTGTTACCTTGCCTCTTGGGAGCACTAACACCATCTCCTCTGTGCTGGAAATCACTTTCACGAATCTCTACGACAACTTATCGTTCATTAATGTTCAATTCAAGAACATAATCTAATTATCTTCCACATCAGATCTGATCACAGTCACTCTCGATTCTGATTTTGACTTAGGATATTATTCCTCCTCAATTGCTAAATCCTTAACAGTCTCCATAGATAATCTTATCATCCAAGATAGTCAACTCGAATTAGTTGAATTCTTTCACATCCCAAATAAATCTATCGCAATCATATCTGAATAGCTGTCCTTTGTGAACAGCTAACTCGCTGCAGTTGCATTTTTTGAGCAATAATCTGCTGATTAAAAGATGATCGTCACAGCTAAAAATATCATACTTTCTTCAGGTACAATCCTTATCGACACTATGCTCTTTTGTGTTGATATTACATAGATTCAAGACAACACAATCGATTCCCTAACTCTTTCCGATTCAACCATCGATAATTGCAAATAATTGATTCACCTCCCTTCCGTCAAATCCTCCACAGCTATTACAATATCCAACTCCCATATAATCTACTCAATCCTATTTTTCATCGAGAATCTAGTAGCTACAGCGTCTCTAACGACACCTCCATCATCGTCATTCACATTAATTGATGTCTCCAGCTCTAGTTTCTTTTCCAGCTCGATTATCTCCATCAACAACTGCTATGCCTTGAATATCCAACAAATCAATGTTGCCTCGAATACCGGTGACATTTCAAAGGAACAGATACTCATCAAAGCTAATAACCTTAATACCCTGACGATTGGGCACAACACTGGCACCTCCTTTGTTTCTTCTCTCAGCGACAACACTTGCATGACACTTCTCGAAACAGATGGTATTTGGTAAATCGAAATATCAGATTTATCTGTTTCCAACGAGCACGTAACTGACCCTATGCTTGGATTACTAACTTTCCAGAACACCCTTGCCTAAGCTACCCTCAGAGGAGTCCATATCAACAATGTGATTTCTTCCATTTCGCTAATCTAATTCTTGCATTTCTCCTTAATGGAAACGAGTCTAACATTTGACTTCAGTGATATCAGCTTCTCGTGGAATACACTTAAGCTCGTTAACTCCCTCGATCAGCTCGCGTTGCTGTTTATTTCATCTGAGCACTAATTCATCGGTATCACCGCAACTCAGATGGCATTCATATAAAATACCTTCACATATGACCAAAGTAGCGCATTCGGTGAAAGTTCCATTGGGATATACATAAATTCAATAAAATCTGCTATTACCTTAGATGATTCGACATTCACGAATAACCTTACCACGCAAAGCAAGCCCGTCCTCACTGGGATAATCAAGAAAGCGACAGTGAGTAATTGTCAGTTTTTGAACGACCCAACGCTGTTCTCCGATGCGGATAAGTTATTCACATATTCCAAAGGGGGATTCGTAAATTTACAGTCATACACGATTTCTATTGACACATGCAGCTTCCAATATGGATTTGGACTGACAGGTGGAGCGATATTCTTGATTCCCTTAGAAATAACAGCTGTGAATATAGCTGCTTGTGAG
>Ga0302271_10004676_pt1 | contig 10816 bp, 6 predicted proteins | sample III_Bog_N1_1_FD_198767 | JGI IMG/M metagenome (GOLD analysis project Ga0302271, IMG submission 198767) | Peat permafrost microbial communities from Stordalen Mire near Abisko, Sweden - III_Bog_N1_1 | ecosystem: Environmental > Terrestrial > Soil > Wetlands > Peat | place: Sweden: Abisko... | reverse complement strand
TGAATATGACGTTGGGGAATCAAAGAACTTGATACTGATGAGTTAAATATTTCTACTTTTTCTTTGTAGTTTGTAATGGAAAGCAATGAGGTTAGTATTGCAGTTTCGGATAGTTGATCATCACTCTATCTCTATCTCTCTCTATTTCGTTAATCCAATAAACAAAATTCCTCCCCCATAATTTCACTGATCTATTGTTTCCTTTTTTCTAAAAATAGATTCTACAACAACAAAAAATTATCAATAACAGAACGTATTGGAGGTAATAAAAGTAAAACAACAACAAATTAGCTTCTAAAAGTTAATTGTTAGTTTTTAAATTTGTTTTCTGGTATTATCTTACAAAAAAGAATGATCCTCTTCAATAAAAACACCCTACCTAATCTATCTGCTAATGCATTTGTAAAATACTCTAATAATCTACAGCATTCAATGAAGAATCATACCATTCTAAGTATTCAGCTTAGTCTATTGAGATTGCTACAAATACTGGTGATTTCGAGTTAAATAGTTTAGATCTATTTGGAAGAAGAGATATTAATCCTATAAAAAAAAATGAATCTTTCTTTACATGGAGCAAACATTCCTGTTTCTAATTCTCTTAGAATTCAAACCTTACTTTATCTGCAAAATCAGATGAATTTCTATTCTTCAAAATCAATATCGGTTCTTTTCTTCACAAATAAATCAAAAGAATTGCTTGTAACTCCTTGGGAAAAGGAGAGTTCTTCCTTTTCCATATTACTAGCATCAGTTATTATAAAAATTATGCCTTTTTTCTTTAATAGCATTCTGTATTGTTTTTTTAATTAAAAAAATATTTCTGTTCTTTTTTTCGAACTCAGTTATTTCTCAACTAACATGCAGATTTAAAAATATCAATAACAGTAGTGGACTATGTGTTGCTATTTTTAAGAATATCTTTAATTTCTAATGGTAATTAGATTCTTTGCTCTTGAACAAAAATTTCATCTGACTCTCTTGGTCGTAGCATAAAACTGTATGTTTTTGGTGTACTGTTGTCCTTGCTTGTTGTTACTGTAATATTGAGTTAAGCTCCACATTCACTTACAGTCTATTATCTGACTACTTGCAGGAATAGCTGGCTAATTTCAGTTAGAACTCCAGCTGGTTCTTTCCAAAGTTAATTTGCCCTTCTTATATATATCCTCCTTCATTTTGATCTAGCTTATTAATTAATAGCTAATTTAGTGAAATATTCTTATTATCGCAGCTCTTATTATCAATAACATAAACTTTCTTACTTAGAATTGTTAATAAATATTTGAAAAACTTGATTTGGGAAGCAAAGTTGGGGACAAGCTTGACACTTTGAATTTAAATGTTAATTACAATAGCTAATATCTATTCTAGTTTCTATTTTGCAAAAATCTAATAATTTACCCCCACCACAGACATCCAAGCTCAGCCACTGACGATTCACTTAATTAAAAGTAAGTAAACAGAAAAAAACTAAAGTGAAGAATACAACGCAGCAATACAGAACAATTATCATTCGTAAAAATTTAATATCAGCAATGCAATCTATTGTGAAGGTTGCATTTAAAATGTTACAGAAAATACTCCAATCTGTCCCTCTTCATCCGCAAACAGTGTAATAAAGGTGTGTGTTTATTTTCTTTATTTTCTCGCTTTTTTTCCTCTGATAATTAATTCGTTCTTTGAATTATCATTCCTAAATTTTTTAATGAACACTCTTATTGGTTCAAAAAGGTTTTAACAAAAGAATCTCTCTTGAAATAATCTACAGCTCTATAATAATAATGATAGAAAAGAAGTTTCCATAAAATTGATTAGAAAAAGAATAACTCTCAAAAAATGAGTTCTTTTTTTTAACGAGAAAGTATCTCTTTGGTTGAATTATTAAAGTTAATTTTTGAGGAAGAGATTAATTCTCAAAAGGCTTTCTTTTTCAGTTTTATCTTCACTCAATTTAAAAACTCAATTTCTTTCCAGTCTCATTTCATATGCACATTTAAAAATAGGATCAAACGAATTCAATATGGTTATGGATACTACGAAGGAGAGACCAAGAATAACATAAGAAATGGATAAGGTAAGTAGAGAATAATTTCTTTTTAGTGTTGGGTTTAGGTTTTTCTGTTTTGCTTTAATAGGCAAACTTTTTTGTATTGATGGGAGACGATATGAAGGAGAGTGGAAAGATGACAAAGAGAATGGTCAAGGTAAGAAAAAAAGTGATTTATTGATTTTAAATTGTTCAATGCTTAAATAGGCAAATTATTCTGGAATAGTGGGAGCCGATATGAAGGAGAGTGGAAAGATGGCAAGTAGCATGGTCATGGTAATAAAAGTGATTTATTGAATAATTTGTTAATTCTAACATTGTTCAATGCTTTAATAGGCAAACTATTCTGGAATAGTGGGAACCGATATGAAGGAGAGTGGAAAAATGGCAAGTAGCATGGTCAAGGTAATAAAAGCGATTATTAATTCTAACAATGTTCACTGTTTTATTAGGCGAGTACTTCTGGAATGATGGAAACCGATATGAAGGAGAGTGGAAAGATGGCAATTAGCATGGTCAAGGTAAGAAAAGTTATTTGTTTATTCTAACATTGCTCATTGTTCCAATAGGCAAGTACTTCTGGAATGATGGGGATAGATATGAAGGAGAGTTCATAGATGACAAGTAGTATGGTCAAGGTAAGAAAAGTTATTTATTAATTCTAACATTGTCCAATGTTTCAATAGGCAACTATTTCTTGAATAATGAGGACATATATGTAGGAGAGTGGAAAGAAGGTTGGATCAATGGTAAAGGAAGAAAATTGAACTCAAAATCAAATATAATTGAAGAAGGAATATTTGTAGAAGGAGTTCTTTTTTAAAACTCCTGAAAAGGAATAACTATTTCTATTATATTTAGGAATAATTTTCTGTTTGAAAAGGAATGCACTTCCTCCTATTTGCTGAATTAAAATATTAAATAATAATAATAATATCTGATTTATCTCTAAAGGTTAGTTTGATTTATATTATTTATTTGGTATAAAAGTAATTTTGATTAATACTGTAATAATAATTATTGCTTTTTCTTGTAGTTTTAGTTCAGTTTTGTAGGAACTAATTAATTAATATCGTCATTAATAAAATTAATTCTTGAGAATCTATTTCTACTTTTTAAAACATTTCGCTAATTTTCTTAAGAATATTTATCTAAACTGATCATAGTTTAGTATTTATTGTAATAATTCCTTTTGAAAAATATCTTGCCTATTTTAGCAAAGCTTTATTTTGGTCATACATATTTTATTCTCAACTAAAAATTTGGAACAAGCTATTTGAAGACCCATTTTAAAGAATGTCATAGTTAACTAAGAGAAAAGTAAAATTTTTAATTTCGAGAAAATCAAACATAAATATGAAAAATGTCTAAAGAAAAATAATTTAAAAACAATACAGTTTTTATCAATTCTAAGTTACACATTAGCTACACAATATGGGATACATAGAATCCTCCAATTTCATTTTTTGTATGATGAGACCTGCAGAAAAAAGGTTGTGTCATAAAGAATAATACTACTAATAATTAATTTTAGAGAAGTGAGTTAACACTTTGAAAATCTTTGTTTATTTTTCTCAATACTATTCCCAAAGATTCTTATATTAATAGTTTATCAATCTTTTTGCTTTGAAAACTAATTTTTTTAATATTCTATTACCAGTAGCACTAATTTGATTCTCACTGAGATTTAGATTTTAAGAAGTGAGAGTTACACACTTTGAAATTCCTTCTCCTAAATACATTGCACCATTCTCACCAATACTATTATCAATGAGATTTAGATCTAAAGAAGTGAGAGTAGCACACTTAGAAATTCCTTCTCCTAAATATTTTGCACCATTGTCACCTACACTATTCAAAAATAGATCTAGATTTAAAGAAGTGAGATTAACACATTTTGAAATTGTTTCTCCTAAATACTTTACACTATTCTCACTAAGTCTATTATTCCTGAGATCTAGATTTAAAGAAGTGAGAGCAACACACTTTGAAATTCCTTTTCCTAAATACTTTGCACCATTCTCACCAATATTATCTTCACTGAGATTTAGATATAAAGAAGTGAGAGTAGCACATTTAGAAATTCCTTCTCCTAAATACTTTGCACCATTCTCACCTATACTATTCCTATATAGATCTAGATTTAAAGAAGTGAGAGTAGCACACTTTGAAATTCCTTCTCCTAAATACTTTACACCATTGTCACCAATTCTATTACCATTGAGATCTAGCTTTAAAGAAGTGAGAGTAACGCACTTTGCAAATCCTTCTCCTAAATACTTTGCATCATTCTCATCAGTATTATTCCAATTGTGTTCATAATTAATTAAATCTATTATTTCATTAGGTGTTTATTGTAGCTTCTCCATCAGTTTTTGTAGATACTAAGTGTTAATAGAAATCCTTTCAACAATAGATTCTTAAACTATTAGAGTTTCCATTTGAATTGTTTAAAACATTTCATCACAAACGGTATTCTAGCTTGCCATTATTTTTAATTCTTTCCTCTTTTTATGATATCTTTTTATTTTATTCCTTCACTGCTCTTCTCTTAAGATTAACTTGCGTATTGGTGTTTTGTCTGCGAACTACAATTAATTTGTGGATTTTCAGGGAAAATAGATTCTTAAATAGGATGTTTTTACTCTTTCAAATAGATTTCAAGAAAAAATAATTATACTATTGAGGTGAAACGCCTCATACCTTCTTGAATTTTTAATTACAAATGATCTTAATTTTTTAATAAATAAATTCGTGGCAATCAGACACAATTAGTTAAATGGATCTCTGAATCAAAACTTTAGTAATTAAAAAATTATCAGCAAGCCTTTTTTGCTTTGTTTAGGAAATGGGCTTCTTCAAAATCAAACTTTAGACAAAAAATTTTTTACTGATGTCGTGATAACTTTCACAGAAATATGCTATGAAACAAATAAATTAGACCCAAGAGCCTCCTTTTTAACACCAAGATTAGTTTGGCATGCATTATTGAAGCACACAAATGTCCAAGCTAGAATTAATATCAGATCCTTAAATTATGTTAATATATGAAAAGTAGAAGCGAGGAGGTATTTCTAATATTTTTGTTTTTTAATTTTTTTAATTTTTTTTATAGTGCTTTTGAAGAATGGTAATATGATTATTGAGTGCTATTTCAACTCAATAAATACATGGGTGGATGGAATACACCTCTTTCTCAAGAGAATCAACTCCATTCTACAGGAGAATCACAGAAGAAAAAATGATGAGAAAATAAAAACTATTTCTCAGAGATGCAAGGAATTATCTGGGGAGAGAAATATTGGCAGACAAACACAAACTGGAAAATACATTTTACATTAGTAATAATTAAAACAATGCTCATGCTAGATCCCCCTAAGCACAAAGGGAAGAAAATACGAGATCAGATTACAAGAGTCGTAGCATTGAAATAACCATAAAGAAATAAATGTATTTTCTAAGGAATGAATTATTATTGACGTTAATTGGTTAATAATCTACTTTTCAACAAGATAATGACTGCTCTACAGCCCTGTGATAATGATGAACCAAAAATAAAAAGGTTGTTAGAAGTAAAAACCTTGTATTTTATGATGACAAAAACAAATACAGCCATAGGATTATCGGCTAGAAAATTCATTAATCAAAGAGATAGAGAGAAAGATTTGAATAAGAGAATAAAAGCAAAACAAAAAAAGCTGAGGAATGGGGTAGTCTCTATGGTAAGAATTAAATTTTTGGCTTAACATCATTACTACAATAGGTCATTTTAAGTATATTGTATATCTACTGGGAGAGAGAGAGAGACAAAACAATCAAGAGAGAAAGAAATAACTTTTAACATTTCTATCCACTCAGTCTCTCTCTCTCTTTAGCTATTTGATTACCTATTTATTTTTAGCTCTTTTTTTTTCATGAAATTTAAATTTCCTTATTAGGTTCATCTCCCCCTCCCTGGCTAACATTACTAGATATCCACTAAATAATACTCTACCTCAATAGCTGTATTTCTCAAAATCAATAACTATCTCCATATCAAAAAAATCTTTCACAATTACTCACTCATTTTTATCAAAAAGGAGAATGGTTAATCTATCATTCATCATTAAACACAAAGAAAAATTCAACTACAATGACGAACCAGCCTACCAAGCATCGCTATTGGTACATAAATATTAATTCAATAATACACAATTTACACACTTTTCAAACATTTCTAGTATTTTTACATTCAAAGGTATTCGATATCTCGTTGCTTTAAATAATACATTCCTAGAATATTTCCCTCTTTTGAATGCTTGCTATGTTACCCTCTTCACTAAGATGCTTTCACCTTTTCTAATTTCCCCTATCTCTTCTCCTCCTTAATTCTATTATACTATTCCAAGAACTACCTTAAATTCGAAACATACTACTTCTTTAATGGCTAGAAATTGGGACAAATCTAAATCACTCTTATCCCTATACTCTCCAGATAGTTGATCTTAAACTATGTAGGCAACGATAACCTCACTGAGCCATCTAACAACTGTATAAAATGAGAATGACCTTGTATCTCAACTGCTATGTTCTCCTCCGCTAAGTAGAAGTCCACTGAAAGCAAGTTATTTACTAAACCAAACAAAAAGACAAGAATCAAATCAAGATAAGAATTAAAGATTTATGTTTGTTAAATTATTTTTTTTAGTCTCTCTCTCTCTTGTGGATGGATGCCTTACTGAGATGCTCCTAGGTGAATGTTTTCCCAAACGCAAGGAGATTTTAATGGAATCGCAGCTCGAAAAGAGATTACTTCTACGAGGTCGTCTTGTAGAGGATTTTCTTCACCATATCTTAGTAATCAGGTAACGATTCGATCTTCTGAAGTAGTTTATTCATTTCCTCATAGAGACTTCTAATGTCTTCTCCTGGAAATAGCTCGTATTTATTCCCTCTATTTGCTTATCCTTCTTTCATCAAATTCTTCTTTTCACTACTTACAAACGTCTTGGTTATGAAGTAGCAATTAAATAGCTTCTATGGGTCTCGCAGCATCATTCCAGCATACCTAAAGAACTCCCTCCAAAGTCTCCCATCCAGAACATTTAATCGATACACCTACGGCATTGTTGTGCCTAGAAACTCTATTTTCTCTTTATCACTAATCCTTGGATTCTTCATTAATCCTAGAATAAACGGCAATAATCCTATGATATCTTCCTTTTTTATCAGCAACCTACCCATCCCAGCGAGCAGAATATTTCCAAAATATTCCATAAACCCTGGGGTATCTACTAGTTTCTCTAAGTGCTTCTGATCTACTAAAACATTACATAACTCAATGGAAGTGCTGTCCACAATTAATTGCTTCCCAATCGAATACAGCAGACTCTTCCGCTGAACTAAAGACAACTCATTTAACTCCCTGAGCATTCTTTTTTCTTATTCAAGCCAGAATGCATCGATGGCGATTCCAAATGATGAATGGTCAATAACTGCAAGCTTGTATAAGATAAACACCCATTTGTAAGTGTCGATTTTATTGTGTTCCCTGAAGATTTACTTAATGCATCTACGATAGAATTTATTGTACTCTATCTTCAGAGTTTAATATGCTTCTTTGTGTTTGTGCTTGATATCAGACAGCATAGAGATGTTTTACATTGCAAACTCCAAGGAAGGATCAGTTTCACTGTCTTGGTAGAGGCTCAAGAGCGAAGAGTAAAGGATGTTTAAGTCATTTGAGTTCTCGTATCTGATGAGTTTGTTAGTGTGAAAATGATACACCAACAGGATCAGAGAAGATACAGTTTCAGACATGGAATCTTCATGATCTGCGAAATATCTGATGATATTGTGTCTCTGCAAGGTGATTTAAGCTAGTTGGAGTATACGTTCTACTGATAATACTCCTGAGATATCGAATTGCTTCTTGACTCTCGTGATCTTCAGATAATCCATGACTTTTCCGATGAGCACTGCTATGACTAAGGTCGGTTATCCGTTTGATGCCTTCAGCTGTTCGATGACATCCAGGCAAGGTGTCCCTGAGATCTATTATGAGACTATGAATATTTACCAGAAGAGGTGTGTTGAGTTTGCGATCTCTTTAGGAGGAAGTTCCTGATACGCTGTGAGAGTAGTTTTCAGAAGTTTGAAAGAGATTCCAGTTTCATTTTGTGGGAAAGTAGTTTGATAAGATGAAGTATTACTAAGATACTCTAGCATATCTTGCGCGGATAAGCTGTTTGTGTTGGGAAATGGAGAATTCTTTAGAAAAGTTCTGCTTGAAGTAGCAGTATCAAATGTGGCAGGTTTAGGGAAGGGATGATTGTTGATATCGGTGTTGTTTCTCCTATTATGCTGGTAAGGTTCAGAAGCATATGGAGAAGATGATGGTTTTTGGTTATATTAACGATTTTAGCCATAAGTGTTCTGATTGTAGTTGTTCCCTTATTGAGAATTGTTATAATCATTCGTGTTTTAGCTCTTGGTACTCGTGCTGTTACGGTGGGTTTCGTTGGTTTTATAAGGAGTATTGTAAGCGTATTAATATGGCTGTTGGTGGTATTACTATCCCCTTGTGGTGGTGGCGGAGGAGGATGGTGATGATGACGAAGATGATGGTTGGTATATTTTCTAATAATTATTATTTCTATTGTTATATGGATTAGTAAACTGATTTGTTGTTTGATTCTTAGATTGTCTGTTGTTGCTATTTGAGCCATTGGAGTTGGATTCAGAAGAATAAAAGGATCGAAGAGCTAGTTGAAACAACTACTACTAGAATCTGTCCTTCAAGAAGTTTCTACTTATCATCTGCTGAATCTTTAATAATATTAGGATTTAGATTAATTAAAGCAGAGAGAATATGCTTGGATTGTGTATGAATGTGTATGAATTTTTGTGAGCGTGTTTGATCAATTTTTTATTGTGTTTGAATTTAGCCTACTCTTCTAAGACTTCTTTCGCTTTGATGATTGCTTAAGGATTTCAAATCTTGGAGGAATATTTAATCCAAGTAAGTCAAATACCAATCCCAAACTCTTTCTCTCTTTGGAATTAGAAATAGATATTTGGATACTCTTTTTAACAAGTTCTGCATATGCCCGAATTTGCAATTAAGCATGCGTCATTTAGAGCTCTAAACTAGAAATACAAAACAAATAAGGAAAATATTTCTATTTATCTGTTGATTTCTCTTCCTTTCTACATTCTTCAAAAAATATTAAGAATTATTTTTTCCTTTAAAGCAACCTTCTAAAGAGATGTTCACAGAGCTAGGTAGCGTCCTCGCTTGGAGTCTCGTCGCTGGCGTACTCAGTGACTGGAAACAAATTGGATACTTAAAAAGTGGGAACTACTCTGATGAGTATTCTCCAGAGTCGTTTGTGTTGTAGCTCATCGGGCAACTCACAAGAATCTTATGGCTTTATTAAATTCGATATAGCGTCTTCGAAGCATGGACGATGTCTGCAGTGATATCGTGTATCTTATGCTTCGTAGGCTTGTTCAGTTAGTTCTACAAATCGAAGCTCATGACACTGAAGCAGAAGGATCGTCATTTGCATAATCCTATTACACTTTCTAGAGTCTGTTTCTTGTCAGTGCTGATTAGTATTTGCGTAGGCTCCTTCGAAGGGAGATTATTACTGAACAAAGTCGTATTAGCAACGCTGCTACTGGAGAGCAGTAATTACCTCCCATAGTTGTATCATAGCAGGAATTACTGCACAGATGGTGTAAGCAAGCAATCGTTGAAGTACACGAAGTACTAATTATTGTGCTTGCTGCTTAGGATAATTTTCTGGACAGTGTTGTGTCTGCGATCATCGACGTCGCTGTGCTTGTATCATCTGCTATTTGATTTGCTAAATCTGTATCTGCTGAAGGACTTCATTGTAGCGTATTTTTTCAGAGAAAAAAATGGAAAAATATATTTTAAAAAAGAAACAATCAGCAATAGAAATGGTGGTGAGAGTGAAAGTGAGAGATCAAATATGAATAGGAGTGCAAGTAGCAGTAGCAGAAGCGGAAGCTGTAAGAATAGCAATGCTCCTGAAGGATTTGAAGGGAATCATGAACATCATCAATAGAAATGTTGTGGAGGTAAGCATGAAGGAAAAGAAGAAGAAAATGAAAAAAAAGATAATTGAATAATAGAGATAGAGAATCAAAGAGATAGAACAAAAAGAGGCGATTAGAATAGCAGATAAAGCTGAAATAAGGAATACAAATATTGATAAACAGTTAAAGATAGGCAGCAAAGATGCAACTTATAATAATAATAATATGTTTCCTTTTTGTGAGTCCATCTGCGTTTGTGTTTATTCAATCTATTTTTTGGCAGTGTTGAAATCAATCTATTCTGTAACTGATCAGAATCTATTTTTGAGAGGTTAACTCAATCTCTTTCTGCTACTAAACCAAATAATATTTCATTTTGCAGGTTTGTGCTTTTCAGCTAAATCTACTTCTGTTTTTTGTAAGATGATGTTCATTTCAACAAAAAATTAATATGAAATTTCTTTTCTTGCAGTACACTGATTCAAATAGTAATTGCTTATTGAGATATTCAATACTTTAATATTATTAAAGAAATATGATACAAACCAATTTCAGGAAATCTTTAAATACCCTACTGTTTCTCCCCTCTGTTGATCTCCAAGGCCGGGATGGATCAGCTCGACAGGTACAAGTACGTTGGTGGGGAGTATTCTTGGCTAGATAACAAAATGAACGGATTCTGGCTCTGGTGCTCGGAACAACTTCCTATGGTAATCAGAT
>Ga0302271_10004675_pt1 | contig 10818 bp, 15 predicted proteins | sample III_Bog_N1_1_FD_198767 | JGI IMG/M metagenome (GOLD analysis project Ga0302271, IMG submission 198767) | Peat permafrost microbial communities from Stordalen Mire near Abisko, Sweden - III_Bog_N1_1 | ecosystem: Environmental > Terrestrial > Soil > Wetlands > Peat | place: Sweden: Abisko... | reverse complement strand
TAAGGATGATGGGGATGTTTGATTATGTTTTTGATTAGAAATCACCCTGGAACCTAAGGGAGAGCTCTCCAAGGAAGTCTTAAGCAGTCTCAAAAATGTAGCATCGAAAAGGGAGAATAATTAATTCTGTAATTTACTAGATTTATCAATAACTTGTGAATCCTTCTCTCCTTTGCATTCTTCCTCTTCTCCTTCTTATGATTCCTGTGATATTTTGAGTGATTACTATTCAATAGCAGGGAGGGTGATTATCTCAAAGCTTTAAGGACACTGCGATGTTGAATCTGATTATTATTTTTGCTGACAAGAAGCTTGAACTAAGAAAGTTATTCCTTATTGAGCAGTCTAGCAATATGAGACAATTGGCTAGGTGAATTCGTGTATGATCTTAGCTTAGCAATGAGATTATGATTATTGCTATGACACTACTTGTTCTTTATGTAGTTGTACATTGATGATAGATTCCCCAGATAGAACAACTAATAGTTCCTAACGCTGCTATTAAAACAATAGCAAGGCAGATTAGTCATTCATGTCCTCCTCACTATTGGCATCATAGTCAGCTACTTCTTTAAAGACCATTGATTACAGTGATATCGAAGAATTCAGAGCTGAAACTTAAAGTGAATCTGGATTGTATGAATTCACGTTGTCAAGGATAACCTAGTACACTAAGATTTCATACTCGTTTGTCAGAATAAACAAGCTGTAAGCCTCCTAGCGATCCAGATATCTAGAATTACTACTAATACTTCCACTGAGATTACCATTGTTTATCTCCAGCAACGAGTGTCTTATCCTTACTCCCTCAGGCAAAACTATGTCTCTTTCACATGTTGCTATCCAAGACTAATTTACTAAACTTTTCTGCTGCTTCCTAACATTTCCAACATCGAGTTACTCCTCTGTTGCATGCGGTCTAGAATCACTCGAGAATCTATTATTACTTAAGAACACAGGCTCCAACGATTCAACGCTAATCCGCGAGTTTTCAGTCCGGAATAAACTGTCTTCTATGCAGCCCATTGTGGATTCACTTAGCAACTCGCCGGATAATTAACTCACCAACCCACGCTACGAGATTATGCTACTCGCAGTATGACTCTAAAGCTGAGTGATATCGTTGAAAGTAGTAGACTATTATTGCTCGAGATTGGGTTTAATGATGATACTTTGTTGAGTGGAAATAGATGCACCAGGGATGGTCTATCTAAGTTTGTAGAAGTTTGTGAGAGACTCTGGAGAAAGACCAAAACGACGAAGACGAAGGATACTAATTGCCTTCTTCTTGAAATTCTATTAGTTTTGTTCATTGGAGTCATGCTGTTCTTCTACTTGTTCTCCTATTCCTTGTGTTTATTCTTGATTTTGTTTAACTAGACATAGACCTACTATCAAAGGACACAATTTGCTCAGCTTGCTAACTGCCATGACACCTTATTCTCTCTGCACCTTGTATTCATTAATACTTCCTTAATTCTTAGAAGAGACCTAGTTTTTACTTTGATCATCAATAACTGGATGCTACTAAGCCTGAATGTCAACATTCTCTGATGCATTATTGCTATTCTAAGCTTCTGCAGTACTATTAGTAATATTACCCTCACTACTTTGATTAGTGTCATCTCTATGTTACAAGCACATAGCGCAGACTAGCTGTCTATGCTGGGTATCTGTATTCAGAAAAGTGCAATGCTTGCAAGTCCATGAAGTCAAATTCGTCTTAGCTCCTGCGGACTATGCTGTCTTTGCTGTTGGAGCCTCCTCCTTGAGTAGATGATCACTTTTCTCAGTCTAATAGAACAATCCTAGTTCTACATTTTTGAGATTGGCTTTGAGGTCATTTGTGCTCCATAGTCCTTTGAGTTGCTTTGGAGGAACAAACGCAGCAGTGAAATCACTTTCTAGCACAGAAAACAATTGGATTTCAGTATTCCACACGTTCACAGATCCATCCGAGCAAGCACTGCAAATATAGTTATGATTGTTTTCGTTTGATTAAGAAGAAATAAGCCAATAATCAGCAGTCTGCTTGTTGGTTAAGCTGAGATTTGAAGATGCTGCCTATGAAGAATGTAGCGAATATGGAATGGAGTTGATCGTCACATGCAAAGGGACATTGAAATGCATCTCGCCTCTCACCATTCTACAGAAATCCAAAATATTAATCTAATTACAACAATATAAATCTCCTTTGTTTTATATCTCCCACAAACACTCCCTTTTATTTAGCTTTACCTGTTATTTGGGAGTTACTTAGCTAGATCCTTTGTGAGAGATGACTTCGAGCTGCAGTTCCCTTATGGAACCTGTAATTGCAGTGGGATATGTGGTGATGCGAAATGATGAAGAGATTGCATCATATCGGAGGCATTGAAGACTCCACATTCAGCTAGTTCAATCTGACTGTAGGAGTCACTCTTGCAGCAAGACACCAAGGAGCTCAAACGACTGTAGCTACTGTAGCTACGACTTAACTGTGAACAAATAAGCAAGTAGATGTTGTTGGAAATGTTAAAATAATTATGAAAATAGCAGTTCTTCTTAATGGTGGGAATATGATATTCTTACTTAAGGCTAGATTGAGTGAATAAGTGAGGCCTAAGCAGATGACTGCAGAGTCATACCAAACAGCTATTCCGTTAAGGCGAATGAAATGGTCATTAATTAAAGCAGCTGCTCAAGAGGATATGCTTGGGATGATGGTAATAAGAATATGTCGCAGGGCTGCTGTGATAGTTGTGTTGAAATGTTGCTGCTGTTGCTACTTGTTGAATGTTAGTTTGAGCTGTTAGTAAACATCTGCTTTAGGGATGCACTAAGAATCTGAGTTACAGCACTAGCGACGTCAAATGAAACATACATGCGAATGTAATCACCGATAAAACAGGAGCTTTTATTGAAACTATCCATGAAAATAACGAAAATGCTTGAATTATTCTGCGTTTAACCATTCTCATTGGTTTTGCCTTGTTATTCAGCTTATTGTAGCACTCCTTCATATTTTGCTTAGAGCTTGCTCCAGTCTATGCCACTAAAGAGTTCCTTCCACTCGTCTCTGCTAAGGATCAAGCAGACTGTATCAGAAGCAGTTCTTGGCTTATTCTCAAAGACAGCGCAGGAATCTAAGTCGAACCTGCCAGAGCTAGTTCGTCTGATGAGTTTTAGTTTGCCATCTCTTCGACTTAAGAGAATCAAGTTATCCTTGTTTATCACTGCTTCAATCAAAGAGTTGCTTATGTTGTTGTTGTTGTTGTCCTTCATTATTGGTTGCCTATTGATATCCCCTGCATTTAGGTTACTATCATCACTTTAATTGCTCTACTCCTTATCTTTAGAACCAACAATCTGAATCAAATCAGGAGCTTCTTCTATTCTTTAAATCGCTTATTGTCGTTTGCTTTCAATTTCAAAAGTTTTCACATTCACATGATCGTTTCTATGTGTGCCATCAGAAATAAAAGTAAAGGTATTTGTGTTTGAACTTGGATCCACAGCAAAAGGATTGAATATTACTGTCATTCCTGTTTCTTTGAGTCTCAGAGCGGGGTACCAAAAAGATGTTTCTTTCTTAGAAATCACTGGTAAATTCGTCGACTTCTTCTCTTGTAGATTCCCATTGAGATACACTTAGAATCTCAAGCTATCGAAGTTTACTTTGAAAGTTAGCTGTCTTGGAGTTGTCGTGTTGAACGATAAAAACATCTCCTAGCCAGTCTCTGCACTGATGACACCAAATTCGACTCCTTCACAGGAGATAGGACATATAAACTACCAGATATGTTCGCCAGAATTCAAGCCAATATTCGATATCGCAGTTTACACTGTGGAGTCTTAACTGGTTACTGTCAGACCTGAAGTGGAAAAGGAGAGTTTATTCCCACAGGAGCTCATTCCTCCTTGAGTTGTACTGGCTATTGGGAGATACAATGGCTTGTAAGGGATTAATCTAGCACATGCGGGGTTGATCAAGCGAGAAGAAGGGCATCTATTTGAAGATACATCAACTTGATTGTTTTCTGGTTTAATTGTGCCGCTATTAAAATGTGAATCTAATGGCAGTTTATTCATTGAATCTATCGTTTTGCAAGCTAAATTTTCAAAGCAAGCTTCTTAGAAACAATTAAATCCACAAGAAACATGCTCGATATGGTTCTAGTGGGTCTCTGGTTTATCAGAAAGTGAAATTGATGTGATGAGTAGATTATTTGTGTTGTTTATTGCTGAGCAAGGCAATAAAACCAATTCATTTGCTCTTGCATCGAATATAGTGCGTCGCTTTAGCGAGATCAGAGGTTCTGCCATCGCACAAGAGAAAATGACTGGCTTTGGTGTTGAGGGAAAGATCTTGGTTTTGCTTAGAAAAAGTTGAAAAAAGCAAATATTATTCACTAAAGATAATCCTCTCTTAATTTCTTGTAATATTTTGTGTGTTTCTCTTTTTGATTTCTTGTTGAAAAGCAAGATTATTTTAACATTCAAGGTCTGGAGAAACAAGTTTAAAGGCTTCAGGAAAATTGATTTTCGATATTTGTTATTTATCCCTCTGGATTCTTGTTTTCTTCCTATTCCTGGGATATCCTTTGGGTTCTTTCATCGAAACTACCCACAAAGAGAATATGAAATATGCTTTGGTTAATCAAGTGAAGATATGAGAATAAAATACAAAAATTAGCTTTGAAGGGTGAGGAGTGATGGTTATGATATGATATGTTTTAATTTAATGATTCATAAAAAGGATCATGAACAATTAATTGCAATTGTTGATGGACTGCAGCAACCATTGCTATAATTTTAAAACTTGTGTAACGTAAAATAATAATTCATTTAATGACCTAGTTAATTACTAAACTAAATATTATTTTGCTACTTAAACAAGCAAGGTATTTATTTTGAATTTGTTTTTTCATAGACAAATAAACATTCGATTAGATAAATATAAATCAACGCCCCAATCCAACCACTACTACTACCTCCTAGGAAACAATTAAAGAACAGGGAATGAATAAAGGAATTAAGCTGCTGAGGGAAACAAACACATTCGAAATAAGATTAATTTAAAATTGAAAAAAAGACAAAGAAAGCATTTGAAATCCAAAGAAAAAGTGGAACTAGATTTGAACCTCAGATACTATCAACTGAACTGAATGAGTAACGAAGAAGAGAGCGAAAACTATGGGGAATATGAGGAGGAAGATGATAACCTTGAGGTATTCGACAAAAATATTCTTATTAGATGGTTTAATCACATGAATATGGTTTGTTGGGTTATTTTTTTAGGAGAGACCTGTGAGTGGCAAGAGAAAAGGGAAAAAACTACGTGACCAGACTCACAAGAAGAGAAAATCTGGAAAAAACGCTGAGAAAAAGGGAGCAAAAAATCTGTATTTCGAAAATGGCGCAGAAGAAAGCGACAATGGAGAAGAAGACTCAGACCTAGACCTCGAACAAAGGCAACTCAACAGTATGATGGATTGATTAGCAAATAAAATAAATATGATTACAACAATTACGAGGGCTTGCAATTCTTAAATATTCAACAGTTTCTTAATTGCTTAACTTTCTTATCTTCATCAGGAGAGAAAGATGAAGCTTTGTATCGAACTCGTAAGGCTCCTTAGTTTCAGGATGTTGTCCGCTCGATGGAACAAGGAAATATTGAAGAAAGATACAATAACATGAGAGACTATGATGAAGATGAAGAAGACGAGGACGATGAATACAATGATAACATGCCAGATAGTCTGAAAAAACACAAAATCAAAGCGAGAAGTGATCAGAAAATTTTCAGTATTCCTACAAGAAAAAACAAAGAACGAGAAGTTGTCATTTAGTTGCTGAATAAATTCGCCATGCTCAGTGCTGACAAGCCTTATGAAAATATTTACTCGATATCTTATCTCCAATAAGTTGAATCTATGATCTACATCGAAGGCTGCTCGAAGACTGATGTCAAGAATTTCATAGGAGTAATACAAACACATAAAATGACACACAAAACATTTTTATCTTAACAAACCTTTATCTGCTAGCTTGCCATTAATTCTCTTTGATTTTCCTCTTTCTATTTCTAGAATTACCATGATGTGAATGCTACCAAGATAGAGCTAATCAGCACAGAGGATTTCCTAAACCTTTATCAAGACAAAGAACAAGAGAAATTCAATGTTGAGAAAGGCATGTTTGTGAAAGTCAGTCCACGCTGTAGGAACAGTGATTACATCAACGATATGGGTTAGATCCATATGGTGAAAAATCACAATAAAGTAGTCGTGTAGCTGATTCCTAGAATCAACATTGTCGACATGAAGAAAAAAGCACAACAAGGAAGAAGAAAAGGAAAAGACGAACAACTAGAAGGTGAAGGAGCTGACGAAGAAGAACATAAGAACAGCGAAAATAAATTCAACAAAAAGAACTATCCTGTTTATAAGTCTATCAAGGAAATCGAAGACACCCGTCCAGAACAATAGTTCTTTTCCAAAGTAGAATACGAAGACACCTTCAGAGAAAACTATGCATATAAGTTGGTCTCTGAGCTATTCGAACCAGGTAGATAATCTTTCAGTCATTAAATCTGGAGAGCAAAAGAGAAAAAGAGAGAGAGCTGAATGAAATAATCCTTCTTTTTTTATTTATTTTTTATGCAAATTTTAACACAAAGAGGGTGAACACTGTGGGTATGTATACAAGACATTCAACTGCAAAGATTTGATCTTGAACTACCAGCCGAGTACTCTGGAAGAATTGAAGAAATTCTTTCCTCACATTGAGACTGAGACGATCATTTTCGATAACTAGAAATTCCTAAAGAAATCAAATGCCTAAACGAATTTCTTTATTGGTGATTCTGTTATGATCAATGGTGGGTAAGTTAAAGGTCTCAAGGGGAAGATAGTCTCTCTCACAAACGACACTGCGAAGATTGTCATCCGAGGGAAAAAGAAAGAAACCTTCGAAGAAGAAGTAGAAACAAAATATCTTGTGAAATACTTTGAAGACGGGCAAAGAGTCAAAATCATCGCAGGAAGCAGCGAAGGAATCGTACAAATTTTGTTTTACTTGCAAAAGAAATAGGGAGAAGTTTTCAAAATATTGTTTATTTTCATTCTCTTTTGTCACTTCTATTTTAACTATTTAGACTGGTACTGTTTTGAGTACAACTGGCGACATATGCTCAGTGTTTACTGACAATCGAAATACTATTGAAGTGCGGTCTAAAGATTTAGCTGTCACTGGAAAACTAGGTTAAGAAACCGAATAAGGACACTAAACAGAAACTATGGATAAGAACTAGCTCAAGAAAAAGGATCTAGTGAAGCTATCTGGATTCAATTCCGTTGGTCTTGTGCTGGATATCTCCAAGGACTTCGTGAAGATCTTAGACCAATCAGGGAGAGTTAAAAACATCAGTAATTTCTCGATCAACTCAAAAATCGACTCTTCCAAGTTCTCGAGTCTCAACTTGGAAGGCAATGCCATCACTAATAACTCCAATGTGCTCGTTAAAAATGGGCAGTATCAAGTAAAATACATTAAAATGCAAAACATTCAAATAATATCCATTCTTTTTGGTGATTGTTTTTCCCAGGGATATCAATGTCAAGTCGTGCACGTGTACAAGAGCCTTGTGTTTTTATTCAATCCGAAATTCAGAGATAGTAATTTCGACAAAAAATATTTAGTCTGGGATAATAATACAGTTTTTAATGAAGATTATTCTTGACTTTAACTTTTTTCTTTGCTGTATTGTTTCTTCTTTTAGCTTACGTAGTTGAGAACATCAACAACGTTTCATTGCAGACAACCAATCCTGTTATTCTCCGTTAGACTGCTAAAATCGCTTACGACATGAAATACGGCAAGCAAGAGAACTTACGAGCTGATGACATGAGATAGTATGTGGGTAGGTAGATGAAGATCATCGCAGGAAGGTACAAAGGATGCTAATGTACTGTCATTGATGTTAGAAAAAACGATATGATCAAAGTCGAAATCCACTCGAAGTTCATCTCAGTTGATATCCATAAGACTGACTTGATTGCTTCAGATAAACCAGCTGAATTGGAATACGGAAAAACACCCAGCTATGTCACCCAAAGCACGTATCAACCGAATCTCAGTTCGAGAGATCACAACATGCCCTCCCCTTCGTTTAGATGATAAAGAAGAAATAGGAATTGCCTAATTAGAAGAACAAGAATAATTAATTGAGTTTAGTAGAATTGTATGTTGTCCAATTTGTCTTTGAAAAAGAACAAAGAAATTTATCAATCTTCCTTCAAGAATATCAAAGCTAATAAGAGAGAAAAGAAAGGGTGGGGAACTAAACAAGTGATTCGAAAAGACTCATTAAGCAATTTAAAATAATAATAAGTTAAATTGAATAATGAATATGTTTCTTCTTCTTCTTCTTCTTCTTCTTCCTTTCCCCATCTCCTTCTTATTGAAGTTGCCTTTAATACCATCATCCTACTCCTATTCCCCTCCCTCTTTTAAACTAAACTTTTCACACAAATCCCCTAAATCAAAATTTAAATACATTCAGCATCTCACGTACACATTTCGACAGTTATCCATCCTTTTCTTTATTTCTTTCTTCTTTTATTCATCAGAACAATTTATTCTTAGCAGTAAAATTTGCATACAGTTTTTCTTCCTTGTCCAAAAGAACTGAGAGATTCTGATGGCCTTTCCAAATAGTAAACCCACTCTCGAGATGATCTCTCAGCACTACGACAATCACACCAGATTTGAATTCATTGATGGATGCTCTTAGCTACTCAGGGAGATTCTCTAATCTGCAAGGCAGTTGATTTATCAAATACAAGTAATCTTCCTCAGTCTTTTCAGTCAGTTTCTGTTTGGTGAGCTTAGAAATGAAACTGCAGACACCTTCTTGGATGATTCGGTACTGTTAAATTAAGTAAAATGGGTCAGTAGAGTAAATACAACCATTTATTATTTTCAACGAAACTCTTTTTTAAACCCTAATTTTAATATTATTTACCTGAATTGATAGTGGGTCTTTCACTCTCGTAAATACTTTCAGTCCGCAATTGACAATCTAAAGAAATTCACAAAAAATCCAAAACCCAATAAATTCACTCATTTGTTAGATAATCCTTACTGACAGTTTCTCAAGTGAAGTCGAATCTGTTTTATCTACTAATGCTTTAATTGATGGGGATAACAGTAGAATATTCTTACTAAGACCTTCATTCTACCCAGGCATAAAATACAAATGATCAAACACAGGATCATTTCCATCCAAGCCGTAGAAATCTATGATATCCTTCAAGACTTTTTCTTATTTCTTTATTGGTACCAACCCACTTAATGCAAATTCCACTACTTATTGTTGTTTTTCACTTTTACCCTTACTTCCATCACTGCTTTTACCTCCATTATGATCTTCTTCACAACTCTTGTTTTCTTCAGGCAGCTTCCCTTTCTCATCATGTTCTCCTTCTTTCTCTCCTTCTAATTGAATCTCTTTCAGGACTTCTTTGCCTTCTTCAGTTTAGTAATATTTCTCAAGAAGTTCAATTTACTTTAGGATGATCTCTTCCTCGAACTCTGCAGTCTTCTCGAAAACAGCCACAAAGAACCCTCCAGTGTTATTGCAGTGTGGCAGTATCCTTAAGCAACCAGTTACATCTTCCTAAGGAAACATAGACTCAAATAATTTCTTTCCCTTTAAGCCGTAGGTATCTTCGATCCCTTCATAGCTCCAATAGGCGTTATTCAACTTCTTTTAAACTACTGGCCATTTATGTAATTCTTTGCTGAATTCGAACCCTTTGAAGGAATCTCGACTGTCTTGCAAAGAAACGGATCCCTTCAGGATTTTTAGTGCTCCAGAGACAACAGCTTCGTTTTCTAAGGGATTCAGTGAACAAGTTGAATAAACAACTTTTCCACCTTTCCTAACCAAGAAAAGAGCTCGTAACAGCAAACTTAACTGCAGGCAATGCAGATTCTTGCCGATTTTCGCACTCCATTTATTTAAAATACCTTAGGAAAATTAGAAAAAAGAGTGAAACAATATCAAACAAATATGACAATTAGTTTATGCAATAATTCTCTTGGTTAATTCAAGTTCTTGTGTTATCAATTTTCCCTCCAAATTATGAAATCTACTATTCTGTTTGCGGATAGTTCCATCTCCTGAGCAAGGAACGTCACAGAGGATCTTATCAAATTCTACAACTTTTGGGTATTTCGTGCAGTCGTTGGATGTGAGCACTGCACATTTGGCGTTTAACTTGAGAACATGGAAAGCAAGCATATAAGCTCTCTTCTTGCTCAGGTCATTAGCGAAGAGCAAAGAATCATCTCCACTCATCATGCTCTCTAACATCTGCTTAGTTTTCGAGCCTGGTGCCTAAAATAGCATTCAATCGTCAATGAAATAATCATGCGGTGGTCGATCTCATTACAGCACACATGTCAAGGATTTTTTCATTTGGTTATGCGTCCATCAATGCAGCTGGAATCATCGACACGAGTTCTTACCTAGAGATCTTTCCCAACGCATCTTACTCTTACAAGAAAGCTGTGTATTTCTAAGGAAAAAATAACAAAATAAGTTAGTAATAACAATGGGCTTAACTCTATTGATCCACTCTAAAAATGAGATTGTTTATTAATTCTTGTGCAGAAAGATGATTTTACTTTGAGCTCTTAGTTTTTGCGGAGTTCTGCTTTAGAGGCATCCAATTGATAGGCGTATTCAGATGCTAGCCAACTCACTCTCTTTTCAAATAGTAACACATTTGTTAGAATGATTTAATAGGAAATCATATCTCTTGATGG
>Ga0302271_10004673_pt1 | contig 10826 bp, 12 predicted proteins | sample III_Bog_N1_1_FD_198767 | JGI IMG/M metagenome (GOLD analysis project Ga0302271, IMG submission 198767) | Peat permafrost microbial communities from Stordalen Mire near Abisko, Sweden - III_Bog_N1_1 | ecosystem: Environmental > Terrestrial > Soil > Wetlands > Peat | place: Sweden: Abisko... | reverse complement strand
TTTCAATCTAAAAAAAAGAGAAGGAAAAGCGAGAAACCAAACAAAGCAACCCCGTAAATTTGAAATGCAATAGCAACAACTCCAGTAAAACTAATAGAAGCAGCTGCAATAAGCTCAAGCTTAGCAGCATGTTCAGCAAAAGTAACCTTACCCGTAGTAGTAACAGTAACAATAATAATCTTCTCAGCAATAACCAGGAGCCTAGCAAGACAAAGAAAAAGAAAAAGTCTAGAAAATCATCAATGTACCCAAGGGAAAACACAAATTCGAGAGTGATGGCACTGTCTTCGTGGTTGATGAGAAATATGAGCACATAAAGCAGATAGGTAAGGGTGCATACGGTGTTGTATGCTCAGCTCTTAACAAGTAGACTGGATAGAAAGTAGCTATTAAGAAAGTACCCAATGCTTATGAGGACTTAATCGATGCAAAAAGAATCGTCCGTGAGATCAAGCTACTGAAATCGTTCGATCACGACAATGTGATTTAATTGCTCGATGTCATCAGGCCGAATGCACCAACAGGAGATGAGGATATCTACATGATTTTTGAACTCATGGAAACAGATCTGCATAGAGTTATTTACTCCAGATAAGAACTTAGTGATGAGCATATTCAGTATTTCATTTATCAAATCCTCAGAGGACTGCTTTATATTCACTCATCTAATGTCATCCACAGAGATCTTAAACCCAGCAATATCCTTCTGAACAAGAATTGTGACCTTAAAATATGCGATTTCGGATTAGCTAGAGGATTCGAAGAAAAAGACGAATTCATGACAGAGTATGTCATAACTAGATGGTACAGAGCACCTGAAGTAATCCTAAACGCAAGTGAATACAACTAAGCTGTGGATATCTGGTCCGTTGGATGCATCGCTGCAGAGCTTTTAGGTAGAATGCCTTTGTTCCCAGGTGATAACTATCTCGATCAAGTGCAGAGAGTCATTGCTGTACTTGGAACACCAACTCCAGAGGATATGGCTTATATTGGAAACGAAATGGCTATCTAGTATATAAAAACCTAGCCAAAGAGAACAAAATAACAATGGCAGACACTTTATCCAAATGCGAATCCGCAATCACTTGATCTCCTAAGCAAGATGCTGACTTTCAACCCTGACAAGCGTTATACAGTGAAAGAATGCCTCGAACATCCATATTTCGAGGGGCTTCATTTCGCAGAAGAAGAACCGGAAGCAGATTAACCGTTCGATTGGGCATGGGATAAATTCGAACCAACCAAGGAAATCCTCTAAAAAATGATCTACAGAGAATCTTTAAACTTCCACAATAGTGGATGATTGAAGTATTGACTTTGCTTTATTTTACGAGAATAATACTTTCCACTCCATGCTTCTCAATTCGTTGGCTTTTGTTACTTGTGTTTTTTTTTAGAATTTCTGATCAAATAATATTTTTTCTGAAATCATACTTTTGAGGAATGAAGTCTAAGCTTTTTCATGCAATATTAATCATTAATTCTTGAGTTTTTTTTTCATTTTTAATTTGAAATTGCCAAAAAGATAATTAACTTGATAAAATAAGGGATTGTATTTGAAAACTAAGTATCCTAAATCCTTTTAATTTCATGCCATTCATAACTCACCCAATAACATTAAATATTGCCTTTTTGTATTTTTTTCTTCTACATCATTATAAATCTCAGTAGAGCTCAGTCTAATTAAAAAGCTACCTCAAAGTAAAATTGATAAGTTTAAGCAATACAAAAAGAATTTAAGAATCAGATGTTTTGGAAAATAAATGATCTTGAACTAAGAAACAACTTTAATTTGTTAATTATTGCACCCTTATTCAATTAGCTTTTTAATCTGATGAAGTGTTTGTTTTAATAATCTGCTGATCACCATGCTATTTGAAGAAAACCTTGAACAAAGGCATAATTTTTTGTTAATATTTCCATTTATTTTTAAAATTAAACTTAAAAATGAGCTGAATAATAAGGATTTTAAAACAAATGTGTATCTGTTTAGAAAATATTCATTTATCTATTAGATTTCTACTTCTTGTGCCTTTTGCTAAAACTTATGGATCGAGAGCTTAGCAACTTACATTTACTCACCTGATGATGTGTTGTTTTTTTTTTAAGTCAAACTCAATCCCAACATTTTCTGGAAGAATATGAAGGGTTTACTTAATGAAAAAAGAAATTGTGTGTTAAAATCATTTGTTTTTGAAAATTTGATTTTTAGGGAGTTTTATCTGAGACTGAGTGATTGTGCCTTGGCGGGATAACTTGAACAAAGATTAAGATTGATTGTGACTCAACATTTTGTTCAGAGACATTTTACCACAGTGACATACAAAAACACTCATAGAAACTTCAAGAAAAAAGCTGACGTAGAGCGTAAAGGGTACATTATAACTCTAAATCGACTTAGATTTGAAAAAAAAGATCCATACAATTAGATGAGCACATCAACGACTCACAACGAGACAGCTTCAAAAAAATAAGATTGTTGCGTGTAGGTTGCTGTGCGTGTTCGTCCATTTGTCAGCAAAGAATTGATTGAATCTGAAGGTTCTTGCATAAAAGCAGCTTAGAATAAGGTCGTGATTGGAGCTGACAAAGAGTTCGAATTTGATAGAGTCATAGACTAAAGCTCTACTTAAGATGAGGTTTATTAATCGTGCATGAAAGATCTACTCAGCAAAGCATTAGAAGGGTACAATGCGACGATATTAGCGTATGGGCAGACCGGTTCAGGAAAAACATACACGATGGGGACTTCTAATATGAACTTAAACGATGAGAGCGAAATGGGAATAATTCCAAGGGTGATTAGAGATATTTTTAGCATTCGATCTGAGAGAGAAAAATCTGTGGAGATGGTATTGAAGATAAGTTACTTTGAGATTTACAATGATAATATAATCGATTTGCTGGATCCAAATACAATCACTACTGGAAACTAGCCATAAGGCAAGAAAGGAAAAGGAGGAAATAATGGGTAGAATGTGTTTATTCGAGAAGAACAGGATGGAAGCATAAACATATATGGAATTACAGAAGAGAAAGTTAATTCTGCTGAGGAGATGCTAGCTGCTTTGGAGAGAGGTGGACTATGCAGATCGACAAGTGCAACGTTGATGAATTAAACAAGTTCAAGGTCGCATGCTGTTTTTACTATTTTCTTAGAATAGCATGGTTTAGAAGATCTTTATGGGAGTAATGTTATGAGAAATGAAGAAATAGAAGGAAATGGAATTAAATAGGATATTGAAGTTGAACCTTCTTTAGATGAAGGGTTTAAGACAAGTAAGCTGCATTTTGTGGATTTGGCAGGAAGTGAAAGGTTAAAGAAGACAGGAGCAGTTGGAAATACTATGAAAGAAGGGATAAATATCAATATGGGTTTGCTTTCATTAGGAAATGTAATTTCTGCACTCACCGAACCAAGTAAAAATGGAGCTGCGAAAAAGCATATCCCTTATCGTGACTCGAAGTTAACAAGAATCTTACAAGACAGTTTGGGCGGTAACAGCAATACGCTGATGGTAGCTTGTGTGAGTCCAGCAGAGAGCAATTTCGAAGAGAGCTTGAATTCTCTGAAATATGCGAGTAGAGCTAGGAGAATTAAAAATAAGCCTATCGTAAACAGAGATCCTTAAAGCGCAATAATAAGTGCGCTCAAGTAGTAGATTTAAGAGTCACACTTTGAGATCAATAAGTTAAGGTAGATTCTGACTGAAAATAATATTGCTGTACCAAAAGGAATAGCTGGAGGGCAAGGGTTTTAAGATGTTGAGGGAAATAGAAGGCCTACTCAGGATGTCTTGATGATGAAGTAGAATGGTTAGCTTAATAGCAATATTCTTGGAATTACAACTGAAGTTGACACTGAAGAATTGAAGAATCTAAGGATAAATTAGGTTCGATTGGAGAAGAAAATCAAAGAATTGTTAGTAGAGAATGGATAACTAAAATCACATTCTTATAAAGGTGAAATAGGCGCTTTGGTGATGCAGAAGGAGAGAGATGAACTAAGACTCAAGCTTGAAAAAATTATGAAAATCGCAAAAGAAAAAGGAATAAATTTAGTAAATAGTAATAAATCCAACGCAATGGAGGTAGAAGTAACTGGTGATATGTAAGAAAGTGATTCGCTAGCAGTTGATATTGACTAGAAGAGTCTAGTTGATGAGTATTTTGCGAATGCAGAGAAAATGAAAAAGGAATTGTAAGACAAAGAGAAAGCATTCAGAGAGCTGTAATGCGAGTTTGAAGATGGAATCAAAGCTTCCCTTAGAGACTAGCAGATGCTTGTGGAAAGAGAGAAGAAAATAGCAGTGCTGACGAGAAACTTAAAGAATGCAGAGTTAGAGTCTAAAAAAGCAAAAGAAGAAATAAAAATTATGAAATAAGATGCTTCAAAAACGACAAACTCAAAAAATAGTAAGCAGCAGTTAACTCGCACTAGAACAAACAGCATTGAAAGTGATGAGGATGACTCTGCGGAATTGGAGAAGATGGCAACTGATCCGGAATTGGTTTAAATGGAAAGTGTACTTAAAATTGAAGAAAATCATTAGATAATTAAATTGTCGAAAGTGGATGGATCGATAAAAGAGACAAGTGAGAAAATGAGGAAATTGAATTCAGATTAACTGGAGCTTTAATAGCAATTGTTAGCCAAAATGAAGGAATAATACCATTCTAAAATCAATACTTTAGAAGCAGACATGCGACGAATTGAACACTAAAGAGATGAAGCGCTACAAAAAATGACCAACAACAACAGTAAAGAAGCCATTGCTGAAAAGTAAAAAGTAATAGAAACCTTCAAGAATAAAGTTAACGATATGCAGAGTGTGTTAGGTGAGTATTAGAAAAAAGCAAGGGAGTAAGATGCTCTCTCGCGAAAAGTATCGAATCAGGAGAAATAAATTAGTACCCTTGGAAGCGAAATCACGAAGTTCAAGGCACTTAAGATTACTCTTTACAAGGAGATGAAGAAGAACAATGATGAGTTTGAGAAGTTTAAAGCGCAAAAGTATAAAGACATTATGCTGGAAAAGAAAAAAAATATTGATAAGGAAAAATAGATTTTCAAGCTCAAGAATCAAACAAGGGTGCAAGAAAGAATCTTAATCAAGAGGCAAGAAGACATCAAAAAGTTGATTAAGTCGAGAGATCTGATCAAGAAAATAATGTCCTCTTCTGTTGTGGGGAATAAAAAAATAATGAGGTTGATAGTTGATCTAGAGAGAACATTCATATCTGCAGGCATTTAAAAAACCAGAAGAATCAGTTTTCGAAGAATAACTTGAAATGATTGGGTAACAACAAGATCTTATTGCAAGCCCAAATATTAAACCTGGAAATGAAGGTTTCTCAATATCTGGAAAAAAGCACCAACAACAAAATAAAAAATGCTGATGGGTTCAAAATATCGTTTGAAAAGTTTGAAAAGGAAGAAAAATATAAAGTTGGCAAACAGCAAGAAGAAGAAATATCTTTTTAGACTCTAATAAATCGAATAGAAGAGAGGAAATGCAGTGAATATTAGATAGTTTAGATTCGATAATATCTTTTCAAAAGGAAACACTTCTAAGGGTTCTGCTGAAGAATTCTTTTGACTCTAATCTTAACTGCATCCACTAAGAAGATTTAATATCTTAGTGTAAAACGCAAAAATAGCTTGAATTAATTAAAAGATATATTGATTGGCGTTAAATAAAAAATCCTAACTTCTCTTTACAAAAAAAAATACAGAAAAATCAAAATAGTTTTCGCTCTTTAAATATAACCTTAAACATATTGCTGTTCTGCTAAATAGAAGTAACTAAGTAAATACTATTGCCTCCAATATTTTTGGATTATCAATTACAGTTATTAATCTTTGTAAAATTTCTGAACAAAATCTTAAAAAATTATTCACTTTCTTTATGATTAAATCAATTAAATTCTAATCCTTTTTAAGTTATTTTCAATTAAAAACAACATAAAATGGATAGTAAATACACAAGATTTAAAGAACAGGAATAATTAAATTGCCATATCTTTCAAACTAAGAGCTTTTTTTTATTCAACTGTCTGATATAACCTATTTACTTGGAATAAGTGGAGCACTTTAAACTTCATCTAATTCTACTGCTTTTTCAATGAAGTTCGAAGTTGCAGCTCCTTTGTATACTAAAGACGGAAATCTTTACTCTAGTTTTTTAACAATCTTATCTCTGAGATAGCACTCAAATGCAAAAATGGATATTAAATTCCCAAGAATGATTCCAAGAATTGCAAATCTCCATCCATAGTCCATTTCAGCTATCACAGTGCCATCCTCAACAGTCGTGAGCTGAGGTTGCAATTCAAATAAATCATTGACATCTGAGCTAGTTGTGAATTAGAGATACACACTAAGGATAATTACGCATAATAAATAAGCCGTAAAGAAAATGTTTGTGTAAAATGGTCTTTTGTGAACAGAAAAAAGCGAAAATGATACGAGAACACCAAGATATTAGAAGTTCGATGTCCAGAAGATTACTGAGTTATCAAAGGAATTCATTAGAAGTTCGGATTTGTCTAAGCCACTAAGGGTTTGATATGTTATTGGATCGATATACCAACTTTAACCTGCAGTTGCAGCAATAGAAATAATCTAAAAACAAAGCTAAATTATTCCAAGTCCTAAAACAGAAACCACATTTGTAGCAGAGAATAATCTGTGTGCAGGTAACGATAAAGCAAGTTTTTTAGAAGATGCCGTGATTCCTAAGAAAAAAGCAAGAGGAAGAACGATAAACAGATCCCAGTAAAGAAATTAGTAATTCCCTGGAGTTACACCTCGGTAATACATAATTGCTGTTGTTGAAACTTAAATCGAACTGTACAAAGCCATGAATTTGAAGCATTAAAATTAAGTTATTATGCAGCAGCGACCCTCACGAAGAATTTTTTCAATTATTCCTATATTTAGCACTTTGCTTGAGAACGAAGCAGCCACCGAAGCTTCAGTTTCTCCTAAAGATATCCCCATGTCAGCACATTTAAGTGCTTGACAATCGTTTGCTCCATCTCCACAAAGACCTATAAAAGTTCGTCCATTCTCGGAAGCATGTTCTTGAAGTAATCTTACTAACCCTTGCTTTTAATCTGGTTTCATTCTCGCAAAAACTCTAGTTTTAAACAGCAAATGTCTAATCTAATTAAGATTTGATTTAGTCTCATCAGGCGTGAAATATCTTTCAAAGAACTACCCTGTTACAACAAACTCTTCCTTGCAATCCTTCATAAGTTCTTCCAAGCTTGCATGATCTTTGATGCTATCATCTTACTCAGAAATAATTTAGTTATCCACAAAATCTAACAAAATTGGGGATTGTTCTTTTTCCGTAAATATCTCACATTGCCTTCCTATGCTGAGAGATGTCTAAGCGTTATCTCCTGTAACCATACTGAGCTGTATTTCACTCTCTTTTAATAACTAAAGATACTCTGCCGTTGATGGTTTTAATTAATTTTCAAATGCTAAAAATCCAATAAAAATCAAATCGCTTTCCAACTTTTTTCGAGCTTTACCAATGTCATAAGGGTCTATCTACTTATAACCCATCGCAATTACTCGAAGTCCTTGCTTAGTGAATTAACTTAATTTCCCTTCATATGTTTCATTAATTTTTCCTTAAGAATTAGGTAATGTATCAGGCCTTGATATGGATTTCATTTTTTCAGGAGATCCCTTGGTTATTATGTATGTATTCCCATCGATTCTAATAAGTGTCGACATCCTCTCGTATTTTGATTCAAATGGAAAGATTTTCAAGATATCGATTCTCTTGGCATTTATGGGAAGACAAGAAATTGCTTTAGTAGATGCAGGTCCTTCTAGACAATGTTCATAGACATGTTAAGAGTGGTTATTTGGCTCTGTTTATTACACCTTTTCGATGGGACAATTGATTTCAAAAATATTTTCTTTAACTTAAGACATATTTTCCTTGCTGTGGAAATCTATTTTCGGGATAAATTCTTAGATTTCATTATTTTGTGGAGTCAATAAATGAGAACAAACAAGTTCATGCATGTTTTGTCCATTTTCAACTTCTCCTTTAATTTGTTTTATCGTTGGCTCATTTAACAAAGCCTTTTCAGATTGAACACTTTTGATGTCTTCATTAATGATAATTTCTTGAATCACTCCATATCCTTCCCATTGAAGTTAGTCTCCAGATTTTTTAGAAATCTCACATCCAGAATTCTTGAACATTTCAATATCAAGTGGATCTCCTTAAATAGTTCCGTTTATTACTCTCAAATTATGACAAGCTCCAATGATAACTCGTTAAAATAAAGTCAAAAATCGATAACTCTCAGCACCTTCAAAATCTCTAAATTATCGATTTTCAGTATTATACCCCGAAATCATTTTATAAGTCAAGGTATTTTCTGTTAGTGTACCTGTTTTATCAAAGCAAATTGTGCGTACTATCCCACAAGTACAGATATTTTCTGAGTTTAAGCAAAAGATATTTTGTATTTTGAGTCTCAGCATTGAAAAGCTGATGCCGAAGTTCAAGCATGTAGGCAATGCAGGTGGGACACTTATCGTTGCTAGATCTAAGCATCTTATGATAATATCTTTTCCTTCAATGAGATGGTTGTTGAATTTATCGATGAATGTATTTAGTGTCACAAAGAAGGAAATCAAAGCAGCTCCACCCATAATTAAAATAAAATACATTGTATCGGTATTGAAGCTTGTAGCTAACAGCTTCTTTGGGAACAATATCGAGCGAATCATATTACCTCTAAGAGTGTTGAATCCCAGACGAAAAGCTATGCATTTCAACTTCGATTAAGATAGAATCACACTCCCACTGTATATCACATACGAGCGATCTTCCTAAAACTATTCGTTATCCGAAACAAGAGCAGACTTAGCAAAAGGAAGGGAATCACCAGTGAGCATGGACTCATTTACTATTGCACTACCTTGTATGACTATTAGATCACAGTTAGCTGTTTCTCCTTTGTTCAAGAATACAATATCCCCGAAAATTACTTGATCACTAGGGATTTCGAATCTTGCTCCTTTCCGCTACACCATCACTTCTTTTCGTAGAATACTTAGTTACTAAAGTCGAAGGAAATTCAAGCGCTATGTGACGATCTTAGTGATAAACCCTAAAGAAGCCATTGCAATTATCACATAAGCATAATATAAGTATTCTTCGTATAGCCAGAGAATGCAACTGCCAGCTTAGAAGAAATAAAAAGGTGAGAACAACTCATAAAGAGCCATAAAAAGAAACCCTTGGTCTAGCACATCCGTGTGGTTTTTCCCATTGCGATCATATGAATCATATTGTTTCTCCAACGTAAATTCATTATTAAAGCTAGCCATTTCAATGATTTAGTAGTTTTTCAAGTCAAAGGCACTGTTGGAGAATGAAACATAAGCATTGTCAGATGCTTAAAGCGAGTATCGTTAGAACCTATATTCAAAGACTTTCTAATGATTTGGAATATCTTTGAGATATTTTAAATATGTAACTGTCCCATCGTACCCATACACAAACACAGCCTCTGATTCTTCTGGTGCTACAGCAGAGAAAAACCATTTGAATCTCCATTAGGGCCTCCAGTACGATGCAATTACAGAGAAGCCACATGTAATAACACCTGCAAATATTTCTGCACATTTCAGCGATTTCCTTTATCGAACTGCATAGATTCTCTCAAACTAACATTCCTCCTAACAAAACAAGGGCTTGTGAAATTTAGCACCTCTTTATCGTGACTCCGCAGTTGGATTCTGCTTTATTTCTTCAATAGTAGAATTCTATCCATGATTTTGATTGTTTGTTTGCTTTAGATCTTCATTTTGTTGCATGTCTTGCTTGCTTACAAGTAGCGTTCTTAGCTTGATATCTTTCTCTAATCTTTTTAATATAACTTTGATTTTATTTTCCCCCCGAAATTATCTTTTCGTTATTAATAATCCCTTCAGGTATGATTACATGAAATACTAGTAATTATCACATTGTAATTCATTCTAATAGCAAATTTCTTACCACTCTCCCCATAGAATTCCTTATTCCTGATATTCTCATATCTTCTTTTTCAAGATGTCTTTTTGTTTCTTCTACAATAATTTTTAACAATATTTATAAAGGATTCCATAATAAAATACAATCTGTGGGCGAAATGACTTTGATCTAAAATCTAAGGCAAGTATTAAAAGAGTTAATTAAAAAGTCGTTAATGAGTGTGAACAAAAAAGGACTGAATTTACACTTTTATTTTTACCTTAAAATAATTAATATTTTATCCCTCTTTTCTTACACTTTTAACACTTTTTTTAATGATGCCTCTTTATTCTTCTGAATTACTGTTGTTTTAGTAATTTTGGAGATATTTTTTACTCTCTGAAATCTCTACTGCATAATTTTACACAACCTGAAACAATTAGGCTAACTTAAGTTTTCCTTCATTTGTTGTAGATAAGCAATTACTCTTCTTTTTTTAATTCAAGTTAAAGTAATTATCAGTGCATAGATGTTATTTCTATCAGATAACTTTGTAGAGTTGATTTATATTAGAATGAGATTTGAGTTTCTTTCTCTTTAGTTTTTTTTAAGTTCCCTTCTTTCCTTTATCATTATTATCTCAAATAAAGTTGAAATATCATATCACCAATGAGTTTTCAATCAAGCTTTTCTCTTTTTCAGCTAAAAAATAAGAAAGAAGATTTTGAATAGATCTGTAATAAATCAAACACTCATGTAAAATAATACCCTGCCACAAACATTTTTTAATTAACTTGATCACTAAACAGAATCTGATTGTTAATACAA
>Ga0302271_10004672_pt1 | contig 10829 bp, 7 predicted proteins | sample III_Bog_N1_1_FD_198767 | JGI IMG/M metagenome (GOLD analysis project Ga0302271, IMG submission 198767) | Peat permafrost microbial communities from Stordalen Mire near Abisko, Sweden - III_Bog_N1_1 | ecosystem: Environmental > Terrestrial > Soil > Wetlands > Peat | place: Sweden: Abisko... | reverse complement strand
TTTCCAAAACAAGATGTTAATTGAAATAAATAACTCAAGATTTAAATAGTTAAAAGTTCCCCCGAGTTTAGTTTATTTTTTTTTTATGAAGCAAATGCGAAATCTCTTGCTCCTTCTGAAAATTTTTCTTCTTTTTATTAATAGTCCCTTGGATTTACTTAATTTAGGAAATAATATTTATCCATACAAAAAATGCAATGAAATCTATTCGATCTCTCTCTCTCTTTCTTATTCTATCAGTCTCATGAGAATTCTATATTCGAAGCACCACTGAAATCTAAAGAATACGATTTTTATTTTTCCTTATTTCTACCTTTCTCTCGAAATTTAGCAGAAATAATTCATTATTTACTTATCCACTTTGATTTATTTAAAACAAAGCTTCATCAGTAGAGTATCTCTTGTATTACCAAAAGTTACCCACGTATTCTTGTTTTCTGTTGCTGCTTTCAAATTAGACCTCAAGAGGGCTGGCAGAGCAGATTATCTAACTCAAAAACAACTGTTTATTTGGTTAGAATAATCAGCACCCAGCCTGCTCAACGTCATCCACCTTTTTTGCAATTCAAATCGACTCCAATGTCCTTGAAGGTCTTAGTTTGCGCTCCAAATCCGCCAGGTCGCTAAAATACATCACAACAACAACAACAACAACAAAATATTTGCCTCATTGTTTTAATTTTTTTAGTTTTCCAAAAATTATTTACTTGAACAGTGGAATCTTTGCTTGCTTTGATATACTTCCTCTCTTGTCTATCATAGTCTAGCTATTGTTTAACCTAATTTTCTTTGCGTTTCTCTGCGTCCTGCTTCCTTTTCACTTCTCTTTGAGCCTACTGCAGTTCAAGTTCCCGTTGGTATGCCTCAGGAGATTGTATATTAGCTCGTAATAAATCCACAAACATCCTCATTTCAGGGATCAACGAAAGCATATCGCCGAGATGCTCATCAGCAAGAACCCAATCATCACCACTCTGAGTTAATCGTTTCAATAATAAAAATGTCATCGCTGTGAACACATTGAAAAAAAGATTATTTTGTGTGTATTTTTTTTACTCTTTGGAATCCTGCAGTGAGCAAAAAGCCTTCAATGCCTCCCAAACTGAATAAAGCTGCTTTCAATTTAGCGTTTGTTGTCTTAATCCGTCTGAATTTCTCATCGACTGGATTCTTTCCAATACTGTTTTGTTCCAGCAACACAATAAAGAATTGAAGTGGAATGTTTTTGCCAAATAGATAAATCCTTACTTCTCAAAAAGACGCAGTAGAAGTTCTAAACCTTCTAGTAGAGTTTGAGGATGACTTTCTGCTGCCATTTCTTCCAGCAGTTGCTTGAATTCTTCCTCAGCGGTTATTTGGCTATCCATATTGTTGATTGCCAAAAATTCTTTAATTTTTTTAAATTAATTATTAAATGCAGAAGGAAGAAAGTGTCGATTGTTTTTGTTTAGAGAAAGAGCTCACAAAGAGACACTTGCAATTTGATAATCTATTCTAACATCTCGAACATTCATTTTACAAAGAAAATTATTATTTGTTCAAAATCTATTCCAAAAATAACAAATTTGTGAACATAACAAAAGATTTTATTTTCTTTTCTTAATTTTTAGTTTTATTCTCTCAAAATCATGCGATTCAATATTTCGGCATCACCTTAAATCTTCAATTCACCCTTAAAATAATAACTGGTCCTTAGCTTTTCCTTTCAAACTTGTCAAACACATATTAATCACTTTAAAGAGCTTGATGATCTTCATTACCATGCAAATTATTATCAGAATTATTTAATGCGGGAGAATAAACAAAATCAATAATAACTTATTTGTCTTTTTTTCCAACACAAGAGGATAAGATGAACTAACAATCAACTCTTTTTTGTGTCTGTTTTTCAAAGGGAATGGTCTACATATTCCAAAAAGCATTAAATATGCGATTAGCAATTATAAACTGATATTCCTTAAAAAAATATTTTTAGCATTTTTTTTTCAATGAAAACAACTTTTAACAGTTTCTCAACAAGGTATTTTGATAATTGTACAAGATAAGAAGTGCTTTGATTTTATTCATCAGTTAAGGAAACTTATTTGAATGCTTCCCCTGGGAGGGGGGGTTCAAATAAGAAAGCAACTAAATTTATTTGAAACTTTTATTTTGAGTTTTAATTTCTCAGAATTTAATCATATTTTTTGGAATTTGAATTTTTTTTATTTATTTATGAATTGTTTTTAGTTTCTCATTGCTTTTTTCAGATTAAATGGGAGCTGCCAAGCATTATTAATTTACAATATGTAAGGATATATTCCACGAAAAACAGTTATCTTGCTAAATAAAAATATGATTCAAGCAAGGGAACAAACAAACAAAAGAGAAGGCTTTTTTTGAAAAATGATAATAAATGTCACAAGGTTATTTTTATTAATAATTTTTTGGAAATTATTGCTAAACTTTTAGCTATTTTATCTTATAAAGATATCAATCGTTTCTCTGTGAAGCTAATGCAAAAGATACGCATAGGCGCGCTTGGATTGTGTATCCAAACATTGTGTTAAAAACTTGGTAGCGATTTAAAAATTAACCGAAGAATTTTCGGGAGGGGGGAATTATTTCCATCATCATCATAGTTTTTTTTGGTGCGCTATGGTATCATTAGTTAAAAACTGTTTTGCTGTTGCTTTATTAGAGACCTTTGTGAGGAATGTAGAGCGATTGATTTCTTTTCACATGTTTTTGTTTGTTTCTTTTTTATTTATTGATTTAATTAAAAGTTATTGTGGGAGTGCTCCGTCTTTTGGTTCCCTCAATAAATCTCAAGAAGAGAGAGGGAGAGAGAAAAAAACTAGCTTTTTATTTCTAAATTAAAATTTCTTAAAATCTTTCCTTCTCACTGAAATTTTAGCCTGGTAGGAAGACATCAGATTTAGCAAAGGAAAATAATTAGAGGCAACGGGGGAAAAAATTATAGTTAAAATGCGATAAGGGCATAACTTATTTTGAAGGTAATAATAAATAATAAGGAAAAAACTAATAAAAATACAATCAGAAGAATATCAAGAAATCAAGAAAAATGGATAACTAGCCTATTCGTTTGAAATCCAAGGAAGGAGATATCGTAGAGTTCGATTAGAAATTAGCTGGGTTGAGTTTGTACGTGAAGAACATCCCAAATCAAGATGAAATCATTCCTACTGAGAATCTCACAACTGAATCACTTAAATTCATCAAGAAGTTCATGGAAGTTCATGAGTATGATGAGAAGTCTATGAAATTCATTTTCCCTTTCACATCAGATGTTCTTAAGGATCATGTTGATGAAAAATCCTATGAGCTCTTCAAGGAATTCAACACTCAAGATGTCCGCGAAAATGCCAGAAAATTAGCACCACTTCTTGATGCTGGTTTCTTCTTAGATATCAAAAATTTCCGTAAAATTTGCAATGTCACCCTTCAAATTCCTCTTTACTGCGGTACCACTGAAGAGCACATCAAGGCCTTCAAGGAAAAATGGGGCATCACTGAGGAAGATCTTTCCCCTGAAAATCAACGCAAAATCATGGATGAGAATAAGCCTGTCTTCGAAGCCATCAAATAAAGATACCAGAATCAACTTGATGAGTTACAAAAGAAAGCAGAAGAAGCTAAAGAAAATTGAAATAATAAGTGTTAGATATCTCAAGAAATATCTCCTGTTTTTGTTTTTTTTTGTCACCTTGCATCGTTAAAAATCAGACAACATTTTTGATAGATAAATTGCAGAATATTTCATCTTTTTACTCCAAGGGCAATGTGTGCAGCAAAAGACAGTTTTTTTAGATTTTTATTAAAGTGGATAGGTAAAAAATAAAGAGAAATAAGAGGCTGTATCTGTTAGAATAATGAATGGAATTGCTTAAGGAATAGAAAGACAAACTTAAGATCGCAGGTTTAGCTTTTATTGACTTTTTTGCCAAACTTTGAAGAGAAAATAATATTTTTAAACAAAAAATTCTTATCTTAATTTTTCAAACAGAACATGTAAATATAACAGATTAACCAAATTTGTTATCTAACAATGATATTCCCCTTCTCAATTGGAAGCTAGGTTAGCTGAAAGTAGTAGAGAATGTCTAATTGTTGTAGGACTATTGATCTTGATGGGAGAAATGTTAGGAGAAACAATCTAGAGATCTTCAGAGTAGATTACATAACTTTCAATGTAGAACTCACCAAAGTAAGTCGAGTCGTCTTAAGGTTAGAATGAGAGTGTCAAGGATAGACTCTTCCCTTCAATTTCAGAGAAAACGGAAACGATGACATTGCAATTTGAGCTTCCTTAGCAGTAGTTGATTAGGTTTTCATCAGTGTAGTCGCTGAGAGTGATGAATTTACCACTGGCAGTGTATTATCCGTTAGAGTGCTTTCTAAGAGCAACGTGGACTTCAAATACATTACCTAAAAGTCTAGCTCTGTTCTCAAGATTATTGAACTAAGTGAAGACGACAGCTCCTTCAACGATGTAAAGAGGAATAGTGCTATCAAAAGGAACATTCAGAGGTGTATTTGAGTCAGCATTAGTGTATCTCTTGCTTTATGGGTTGTTGAATTCATAGAAAGCACCACCGATAGGATAATAAGGATTAATTGTTGTGTAGCCTAAATCGGGATTGGCTGACTCCACAAGAACGGGGATTCCCTAGAAAAAGCAAAAAACAAATGTCAAGGTAAATTCATTAATTTAACAACAAAAAGAGCAAAAAATTTCTTCCAAAACTTGATTAGATTTTTACCAAGAGAGTGCTATCGATCATGAATTAGTTGTCTAATTTGAGTAATGCAGGATCCTAAGGGAAATTGAAGAAAGAAGGTCTGAAAATGGTACCTGTGCCGTTGTTAAAAACGAAATAAGCGTAATATTGCTTGAGTAAGGCATATCTGAGTTTCATAGATGCTCTGCTGCTGCTTAACACGTAGGTATCGTTAGGGAAAGCATAAGGCTCTTAAGCGATGGTGTCATTAGCGTTATGATTTCTGCTGAATGGGTAGAATAAACCGACTTGCATCCATCTTGCACATAATTCTGGGAATGTATTTTAAGCGAAACCGCAGATATCAGCTCCAGTCATTGGGATACCAAAGAGATTGAAGTTGAAAATTTCAGCTAATGAAGTCTGTAAGAATGCCCATTGAGATCCATTATCACCTGTCCAATGTTAGACGAACTAGCCTGAACCAGCGATTTGAGAACGAGAAATAATGAAAGGAAGTTTATTTCCCATTAATTTCAGTGCTTCATTGGTTGCAATTCCCTCAGCGAAACCGTTCAAATTATGGAAGTCAAATTCACGTAGTTCCTCACCAGGTTAGTAAACGATCTTAGCATCAGCTCCGTTGTATTTAGGAGCATCGTAACTCATGGTTTTCTCTTGAAGAACATGTTAAGCACTGCCAACTAAAAATGTTAAAAAAGATAATTAATTTTGTGCACTTTTAGACAAAAAGTATCAAAAAATAACTATTTCCTAAAAATGAATACCTTCGAAGGGAATGTTAGTGTAGAAGTCTTCAACTGTAATTCCAAGATATTGCTCATCTGTGGGGGCATTAGGGTCGTTTGGCATAATGCATTATTCGGTAGCAAGAATTTCTCCATTGACGAAGTTAGAGAATTCATTCATGTCAATCCAAAAACCACTGGGTGTAATGTTGTAGTTTTTAGTGAGATTCATAAGACCCTCAGCCCAAAAGTTAAATGATTAAGGATGGTTGAAATCAACGTAATTGACTTATCCTGGCCAGACACAACCAACAAGATCTTCTTTGGTTTTGTTTGATTTCTAGTAGACACCCATTTCTTTTCCTCGGATATTGGAGACATCACCAAGAGCAATACCAGCATCGATAATAGGAACCCAATGAACACCGATATCGTTAGAGCGATCAACTAATTATTGACAAATTAATAAAATTATAAAAAATTAAAAATAATATTTTAGGGGTTTGTTTTGTTGGAAAGGTATGAATATAGTATATTTAATGGCTTGTTTACGCATGACATTCATGTCTGTAGCGTTGTATCTTGATGTGTCAATGGTGAAATCGGTTAATTCGTTCATGTAATCGATATCTGACCAGATTGTGTCGATTGGTAAATCCAATTCGTTGAATTTATCCCAGACTTGGATCATTTTTGTGCTGTTATCATATCCCCATCTGCATTGATGATACCCATGAGCCCAGAATGGATGAAGAGCATAACCATTAACGTAGTTGTGATAAGCCTTCAAGGAGGTTTCAGGATATTAATCTCCCAAGAAAATCTTGAATTCCAGAATTCCACCGACTGTCTAATAATTGCAGAGTACGAAAGAATGATAAGTAAATTAGTATTTAATGAGGGGTGAAATTATTTGAAATTGTTCAGAAAAAAGCAATAATTTATCCTTCTTTTTTCTAATTTAATCTCAAGATATTCAAGTCCTTAGAATTAATTCTTTTATTTAAATATTATTTTCTTCCCCCAAAAAAAATATTCCATCAAAAACAAACCCCCCTCCCTCCTCCCCTCCCTTCACTTTCCAGCTGAATAACTAAATTATCAAAATTGTAAGCTGATTTAATTTATCCTTTTGCTTACGATGAATGTCAGAGAGTCTCCTGCGATGTATTGAGCTTGGAGGGAATTGAAGTTTCTAAGGAAAACAACATGGAAATTTCCAGATTGTTCTCTACGGAGATACATAGGATGAGTTCCATAAGTTTGTTGATCAGGCTATCCTGAAGACATAGCCATATATTGATCTTTATTGAGGAAAGTAAAAGTGCCTGAAGAATAGAGGAATGATTGTCTTCTCTCTCCTAAACCATAGATGTATTCGTTTTACATATTGATACTAACTTAAGTGTAGAGATCAGAGTAGACGAAGAAATTTCCAGTTTAGAAGACAATTTCGTTGGTCTGCTTGCGTGTGATCACAAGACCAAATGGAGATAGAACTTGAATGGAAAATGCATTATCTGCAGGGAAATCAGAGACTTTATCATGAGGATACATAGAGTTGTATGGGACTTCGAATCTTGCATTGTTTGCGTCAGTAATCTTAATTCCAAGCTCGTTTTATCCGTTCACAAGAACTGTGAGTTTTAGATTTCTAATCAAGACATTCTTATCCATAGAGTAAGATGTCTCAGGTCCATTGTAAACCAAATCAGCAGTAATTTGAACTGAGTTCTAGACAAGATTCTAGACTTCATACGACCCTAAGAGAGGGAGAGGTCCATCTTACAGAGGAGGATTTGGAGTTGGAAGAGCAGTGAGGGAATCATCATTGATATCCTAAGGCTCAACATTGTATTTGCTAAAAAATTAAAAATAAAAACATATTTATTAGCACAACTTTCCAATTAGATGGAAAAAAATGGAGAAAGTGATGAAAGAAATATTTGAATTGATCTATTTACTGAACAATTAAGAATGAACCACTAATAGCCATGAGTGCCACAGCTAAAAGCGCAGTGACCATATAAGCTTTCATTTCAGAAGTAGTGATCGAGATTGAGTTTTCTCTTTTTGATTATTTTTTATTTTTATTTTGTTTTTTGTTTTCTTTTACCCCGATTGTCTGCTTCCGTATTTGTACAGATAAAAAAGTGTTCTTCCTTCGTCATTTAGCTTACATGATTAGAGATGTCTATTAGAGTACAATTGAAAAAAGGATATATATGTATTTATAACTTTTGTCATTCTCGGTTGTTCTGATTTTACTTGACTATTATTCACCTGAAGATATTTACAATTTGATGTATTATTGGTTACTAGGCTAATAAACAAGGAATTAAATAATAAAAGTATGTATTATGCTATGTACAATAATATGAAAATTTAGTTAATATTTCTTTTATAACGTCTTGATTTAAATAGGAAATCAAGTTGGATAAATACAAATTATGAGTTAAAGATAACCGATTTAGAGGTTTTCATTAATAATAAAGATTTAATTGAATTGTTAGTTTAAGAATTTTAATTCATTCTTTTTATTGTTGGAAAATCCAGTGCGAATGGGTTATGACTTTTAGTTGAAGGTTAAGTTCTTAAAAAACTAATTCCTTGAAAAATTGCATTGAAAAGAATAAACCTAAAAATATGCTAGTTTATTAGCAGCTTCCTTCATTTTGCTATTGAATAGATTAATCCTAGTTGTTTAGTGTTGCATCGTTTACTGTTTACTTTTTGTAATTCTAATAATAAATGTAAAGATTTCAAAGGATCAATCCATGTTTCGTCTCCTATTCAAAGATTTCCTTTGAGATTAGAGTCTCTTTCAGAGGGGAAGGGAGGGAGAATAGATAAGAGGAACAAAAATAGTTACTTTAATCCTGGAGAAGTGCAAATTATAGCTTCAAGGAGAAATTAGAATTAATAATCAATAATTTAATTCAGGGGAGGGGGGGGATGATAAGGATGGCTACCTAATGACTTTTCAAATAAAAAGACCGCATAATTATTTTTACAATGACTCTCCCTATTCATTTTTATTTTCAATACACGTAAACAAACATACATTCTAAGTTTAATAAGACAAATCTCATTTTTTAGAGCAAAATTAGTACTATCAAATATTAGGATTGAAACTTTCAATTGCCCAAGCAGCAATTTTTTAACATTCCGTCCATCTTATATCCATAGTCTATGCGTTGAGTATAACAATTATGAGATATCTTCCTACTCCATAGAACGGATCTCTGAGCTTTATGCAGCTTGCTAGGCATGGTCCTGCTGGATCAGTGACTCCCGTTTTTATCCCAGCCCACCCTTTTTCAAGTAGTTTATTGGTGTTTTCCCAGAAAAGTGTCTTGTTGAAAATCTGATAATTTGAAAGTTTTGTTGATGTGAAGAACTGAGCAGTGTGAGATTTGGTGTTTACGATGAGTTTAAAAGAGTTAAATCGCATAGCGTGTGCACAGACTTTAGCTACATCATATGCAGAGGATTTATTGCAAGAATTCTTCAAGCCATGAGGATTCGAGTAGTGAGTGTTGATTAAAGACAGATTCTAAGCATGCTGATTCATTTAATATAAAAACCTATGCATTCCTTCACTTGGAGAGCATTCTTCGTTGATTTTCGAATAAAGTTTTTCATTATCAAAAAGTAACTATTCTTCAAGTATTTCAGGATCAGAAACACCATAATAAAGCTGCATGATACTCCCAACTCCTTCCGCTAAGCAGACAGCACTGTCATTTCCACTTGGTAGCATTAACCCAAAGAGTAAATCCCAGACACTAATTATCATATTAGCTTGAAGCCTTGCGGATGTTCCTGAAGTTGAAGCAGCTTTTGTAGATACTCTGAGGAAAATCTTCTTCATGTCTTTGTACAGAACCGATTCGAAAAATTGAATGACAGTAAAACACGTCATGATCTTAGTTAAACTTGCAACTTCTCTTTGATTGTGGACGCATTTTCCATCGATGAATTTGCCGCTACTTCCATCGAACAATGCCCATGATTTTGCTGTGAGTTATGGAGGGAATGCTGTCATTTAGATTTTTTCTAAAAATTGAATAGGATTTCGAAAAAAACAATTTCAATTAATACTAGCTAGCAAATTTGAAAGGAAACATGATAAATTTACAAATTGGTTGGCAGATTGAGCTTTGAATAAGAGGATGCGCTTCTTCTAAGAGACCAATATCAGGATTTTGTGATCTTTTCACACTCAAAATCCTTATTTTCTTGTTGAATTATGCTGACAAAGGCTTTTAATTCAAATAAGCTTATTATGATTGTTGGTTTAATCCTTTTGAATCCTTTGCAGAATAAACTGAAATATCTCTGGATCTTCTTATTTGTTTAGCTGAATCTTCACGAGATGAATTCTAAAGTGTAGATCTACTTGAAGAATATGTTCTAAGCATATCGCAACTCTATTCAGTACTGTCTTTACAGCTTGAAAAAGGATTTTTATCAAACTTTGGTGTTAGTCGGGTGAATGATTTTCTTGATTATTAAGAACTCAAGGGAGTTTAAGAAAGACCCTTCACGCTAAACCCTGGATTACCTTCATAGTTGGTTGCATCTTAGCAAGATGATTTTCTAGGAGGTTTATTTGAATAATCTGAAATATTTTCTTTGTCTTTTTCTTGAGAACTATTTCGAGAAGACTTGCGTTGAGGCTTAGATATTTCGTGGATTGATGGGAGTGTTTAGTTAGATGTTGGATTGCTATTGTTATCTGCGAGAGTACCTAAGTTCGGGATTTCTGGTTTTCTAGGTGGTTTTGTTGTTAATTGGCGAGAATTAAGTGATCGGTATTAATACTACATTGGCTTAAAATCTATCATATTTGAAATTGCAAGCAACAAGAGGACAGTTAGTTAGAGATTATTGGAATTATGATGATTTCCAAATTGTGTGTGTTTTTTTTGATTTGAAGCAGCGAATGATTTAAAAAATCGATCAGATTTAAATAATTTTTTTACTTTGATTAGGATCCCACCCAGTCTCTAACTGTAAAATCACATCAAAAAGAATTGAATTTAGATTAAAATCTATTCCTTCAGATAAACATAGCCTCCCTCTTTTAAAATAATGAAATTATTTCTGAAATCTAATCCACGTTTTAAAAAAACACAAATCATTTTTAAGGATTTATTAATAACAAGAACCAATAAATGATTTCAGAAAAATATTTTTAATAATTTTCCACTTGTGGGGGGGGTATTTAAACATAAATTCCTTTTGAATCATCTCAACTTAAGTAAAAGCCTTGTCCTGATTTAATTGCTAGTAGCAACTTGCTTTTGAGAATATTTTCCGAGGAGTATTTAGGCAGATTTAGTTTATTAAAGCA
>Ga0302271_10004671_pt1 | contig 10829 bp, 2 predicted proteins | sample III_Bog_N1_1_FD_198767 | JGI IMG/M metagenome (GOLD analysis project Ga0302271, IMG submission 198767) | Peat permafrost microbial communities from Stordalen Mire near Abisko, Sweden - III_Bog_N1_1 | ecosystem: Environmental > Terrestrial > Soil > Wetlands > Peat | place: Sweden: Abisko... | reverse complement strand
TTAACAAATCAATAATCAATAAATATCTAGGAAAATAGTCAATAAGTCGTTATTAAGCAAAGAAGACAAGAAAGGTGAATAATTCATATTATTATCACAATCACCGCTAGGTAGACTACAGTAATAGCAGTCACCTTCACAAGACAACAACATTGATAGCACATCAGCTAGCAGTCGATCGATTTTGGAATCTATCAGTGTTAATCTTAAGAATGTCTTCAAAAGTCTTGGATAGAATAATCAAGGAATCGCTAATTCCACCAGCATGCCTGGTATTTCAAAAAGAACCCAATGCTAATGTGATGGTTCCATAAATTTACTGAATGGACAAACATGCTAGCGAGCATACAAATGGCTGTAATCACTGTTCCCTGAGAATGATCTGGAGAATCTGAAGAGAATGTATCAGTAAATTAAATCATCTTCTGTTGGGATTGTAGATATCCAAGTAGTCTAGCAAATCGAGAAAGACATTGGGAGAACATACCCTGATTTGCCATTCTTCAATCCAAAGAAGAACTTAGCAAATATAATACAATCAGGATAACAACCTCTCACTCCTGTGTCATAGCTAGAGTAAACTACTCCTGAATATTCTAAGATAGTCGATGAAAATATATCAGGGTTCGACCTCCTGCGAAGTGTGCTTATCTCTTTTGCAGCTTATGATCCACAAGTCGGATATGTTCAAGGGCTGAATTTCATTGCAGCGCATTTTTTATTTCACGCTGAAGAGCACATAGCATTCTGGCTGCTAGTCAATACCTTCGAGAGATTCGAAATGAGAGATATCTTTCTACCAAGTAAGACAAAAAGAAACAGAGACTTTAAGTTAATATTATGGATGCTTTTAACATAATCATCTTTTAATTCTAGATCTCCCTGGGCTTCGGAAGCACTGCAGCATACTCGAGTAGATTATCTGGGAGATAGATCAACAGATCGCTGAACATTTCGTAAAATAAACTACAATCTTTATTGCTATCGGATCACAGATATTCTTGTTTTGTTCTGTCTTTTTGTTAGGTAAACAATGGCATCCAATCTGAGATGTACATGACACCTTGGCTGCTTTCACTGTTTGGAATGATGATACCCCTACAATTCCTAGTAAATATCTCTAATCCAAAATAATTGTTTAGAGTCCTATTTGTTTATTCTTTCCTAGGATGTGTTCTTCGAGAAGATGATTGCTGAAGGCTGGTGCTATTTCTACAAATTCATTCTCAGCTACTTAGCTGATAATCGATAACTACTGCTGGAATCCGATTTCATGGGCATCATGAGTCTGCTGTCTTCTAAAAACAATTAGATCTTTAAATAATAAACAGAAAAGTCAGACAAACACTGGCTAGGATTAATAACAACGGGTGCTGATAGAATCCCTCTGAAATAGCATTACATTTAACATCTCATTGATTCATTCACAGTAGAAGCTCAGTGAGAAACAAAAGAAGTCACTCTCAGTAAAATTTAAGGAGGGGAGTGATCAGAAAAGATAATTAAATGCTCTGTGTATTTATAAATTCAGAAGTGTTGTGAAGATACTTTGAGTTATTTGTGATTGATAAATATATAAAAAATGTAAGATAATAGTGAAAAAAGAGAAAAATATAGATGTATGTGTTTTGTAAAAGTCTATCTGTTTAATTCGTTGGTTGCTTTGTTATATGTGTTGCACTCTGTAGCCTATTTGGTTGCCATGTCTTCTCATATGAACTTCATGACTTCTTTGAGTTCATTTTTGTTCAGTTTATTGATAATCCAATCACCTTTAGGGTGCATCATAGCTACCATCATGAAGTTCTTTCTGCCTTCTTTGGATTCTAAATTTTAGAAAAAACAAGACAAACAAGGAATCAGATTTTTTTAATTCATCAATATATGCATCTCTCTGCTTAGTAAAGATAAATATATTACATGCTTGTTTGAATTTCTCAGAGATATATTCTTTCCCTGGGAAGTCATCTGGAATGAGACTGAAGATCTAGAGGATAGAGCGATTCAATGAGTCTTTTAGCAAGATATTTGCACCGTGCGAGAGGAGAAGATCAAAGAGCTCTTGATTGAACCTCCGATTTATGAATATGTTCAAGACTTGCATCCACAATGGGGTTAAGCCTTGCTGGGAAAGGGAGGAAAAGAACAATAGTTAAAATAATCTATTTCTTTGGATGTAGAAACGATAATCTAGATAACTAGACACACACATCCACACACACACACCACCCACACACTTTATACCTTATTGAGTGAGTTGATTTGATAATCTTCTTATGCTAACAGGTGCTTTGCGATTGAGAGTCGCTGATTCAGACACGAATTGTGTAGCATCGAATTGCCTTCAGGCTGGATAGTTAATAATAATTCAAAAAACATAGGGTTTTCAAAGATTGTTTGAAAGGAGAACACACTTTTTAACTATTATTCTATAAGTATGTATTCATCCATTCTCTTGATCATCATTTTATCATATTATTGCTTTTGTTACGTCTTATTAGATGTATTTCAGATTATAATCGAAATCTGGACATTCCGCTCTGAAATACTCTTCAGCTTTGATGTATGACTGGACGTTCCCACTTCCGATACTCCTAGACATGAACCTATACTGCATTAGGAGTTGGTTAGGTTATCAGGGAAAGTATTACACCCAAAAGAAGAAAACAAAGGAGTTAAGTTATCTATTTGCTCTGTTTCTATCTTTGTATCTTTTTACCTGCTAATCCATGTTGTACGTTCTAACTGTGTCTTCTGTGACATTCCCTTAGATAATTCTGCCTACTTCTAAGATCTGTGATCTCAGGGGTTTTGAAGACATATTTCCAAAGGTGGATTAGTTGCTTGTTGAGTTATGCGTAGAGTTTGGTTGATTGTTTTCTTGTCTTTTAGAATTAGAGAAGCTTAAAACGAATATGTTTTTCTTAGTTTGTGAAGATAATTATTAATTATTAAGTTCTAAGGATAGGTTCTTGTTGGTTTCTTCTACTGCTACTATTTTGCAAAGGAAATTAAATTTTTCCATGTTTTGCCATAAGAAATATTATTAGATATATTTTAAGGAAAAAATATTCACAGGTAAAAAAATAAACAATAGAATCTCTGATCAGCTAACCCCCAATAAAGAAAATATATTAGTAATTTCGAATGATTTTCTTACTAGCACAGAGAGATTTATAAAGGATCATTCGTAAACTAATTTGCTGCCCAGTTAGTTTTTGGTAATATTTTATCATTACAAAAATGACGAAAAAATATTATCATTGAAATAGATTTTAATAGAGTTGATTCTATCTCTAATATCTAAAAATAAGTAATCAAATTCTCATTGGTTTTTCCAACCACATTCTTTTACATACAAAAATATTTATTTAGACTTTCGGGTAAAGCAAATAGGCTCAATAATTCTAAAATTCCTTTCCCTTACATGTCATTCTTTATCCCAGTTTACTAGTTTATCTTTCAATTCTGTGAAGACAAAAATAAATTTTTTAAAATACCTATGAACATCTCCTCTTTCCTCTTGGTCTATGCTTACTTAGACTTACTATCTGTTTTCGCAGTTGCATAACCTTACTATCCTTTCAAGCAGACTTGTTTCCTGCAAGACACCCTCTCAAGTCTTCCATGCCGCATCTTGACGACTTCTCCACTTCCCATTTCAGCAGCAGATATATTCTACTAGCCCTTCCAACATAAACTACCCTCCAATCCCTAATGATAACTGCCTGGGTTTTGCTTCATGGCTATGAACAACGATACTACACCATCTTGTCTGTCCATGACAAAGGATTAGCAAGGGTGTTTTCTCTTGAAAAGAATTCTAATTAGCCCAGGTATTCAGTTTTTTGTCTATGATCCCTCTTATTATAACTTAACCACTGCTATTTCCATGAACATATTCATAAATTCTCTGGGAAATGAATCTTAGATAATTATGTGCAAAGATCCATGAGATTTAGGAGCTTAGGATGTTAGCTATTAGATAATCCCAAGGTTATCACTAAATATGATATATGTTCGCATTTGCTACCGACTGTCTGCAAGTAAATCTCATATGCTGTATTGCACATCTATCAGCCGAATTTTTTAGATACAAAAATGTTTTTTCTCTGACTTCAAGCATAAATTGAGATGAAGATAGTTTTTTTTAAATTATTCTCTTGTTTTTCCCAGCAATAATCCAGTGAAATGTTAATCCTGGCGTTTTTTCGTTCTTCGTGTATGAATTTGAAGTCGTTAGTAATTATAAGAGAGAGAAGATTTTCTTTAAAAATTACAGCTAAATAAATAAAATAACTAACTATTATGACTTCGTTAAAATCAGTTATCCGAGAGTTATTTACTTGAATAATCTGAAAAATTACTAAGGAGACAATTTTTATTTTGATTACACTCCTGAAGATACATGCTTCATTTACTCAGATATTGCCAACATGAAATGCATACAGCCGAAATAAAGATTCGCTATGATGAATTCCTTAATCATCCCATCAGACGAATGCTTCGACTAGACAAACTCCAAAGGCACAAGGATTATTTTCAATAAACACACGAATGAATGCTATGAAACTAATTACACAAACCCCAAATGTGCTTGAAGTATCTAACTTCTAAGGATTTATTTTGCACTATTTTATTCTCATAATAAGCACAAAGAGTTAGAAATAATTGTAGCATCACCCTTCTAAACAACTTTCAAGCTTAAACCAGAAAAAAGATTGAATTTTTTAAGCAGGAGAAAATAAACTCCTTCTTTCTTTTTGATAAATAATTTTTTAAAAAAAAAGAAAAGAAAAGTATGCGTATCGTTAGAAAGAGCAAGTTAGTATTTGTAATATCAGAGAGAGTTCAACTAAAATTTCTTTATATCCTATTAATTACTCTTAAGCTCTACAGGAAAATAAAACAAAAAATAAATGATATTTCATTTCTAAAAATATTGGTCATCCTACACGAATCACTTACACTAGCTATATTTCTCTGTTGTTTTTTCAATACCTTTTGATGTATCCAGTGAAATTTAAATTTTTTTTTATTAAATGAGCAAATATCAAATGTATTTGTTTGTTTGAATTTGAACTTCAAACACACTTGATTCATTTCTTAAATAGAAAAATGCACGTATTTTTTGCAGGATTATATATTTTAAGGAAATATTCACAGGTAAAAAATAATAAACAAAAAATCTCTGATCAGCTAACCCCCCCCAATAAGGAAAATAGATTAGTAATTTCGAATAAAAAATCTTAGAAAAATGAGGTATAAAAAATTAATTTATAAAATTAAAATAAAAAAAGTTAATATTTTCTTTGATTATTTAATTCTCATTATCAAGTTCACATGGTTTTTTCCAAATTCAACCGATCTTTTCCCCAGGCTAAAATATTTCATTGGACTTTCAGTGGGAAAGCAAATACAGCAACTTTTTACAGTAATACATAAATTAAGAATCTAAAATTATAAAATTATAAATTTCCTTTCCCTTACCCTCCTTGTCTCTTAATTATGTATAATATTTTACAATTTTGTCTCTTTATTCTGTGAAGGAAAAAAACTATTTTTTAAAAAACCTATGAACATCTCCTCTTTGTTGTTGGTATATGCTTACTCAGCATGGTTATCTATCTTCACACTTTCCTAGCCTTTTTATTCTTTCAAGCAGACTTATTTCCTCCAAGACACTCTCTCCAGCCTTCCATGCAGCTTCTTGACAACTTCTCCACCTCCCATTTCAGCAGCGGAGATATTCCAAAAACTAACCCTTCCATCATAAACTACCCTCCAATCCCTAATGATAACTGCCTGGGTTTTGCTTCAAGGCTATGAAAAACGATACTACACCATCTTATCTGTCCATGATATGGGATTAGCAAGGGTGTTTTCTCTTTCTTATCGAAGCGACTTAAACAAAATAGCAACATAATTCAAAACATACAGCGATACCGATAAAATAGTCTTCATAAATACTTAACAGTGGATATTCATAAAATTACAAATCACCTTATCTTCGACTGTACCTTCAATAGATAATGTGTATCTGTTCATCTAAAATCCATAATTACCTGCTTTCGAGAAAATCCTCAACTATGCCAATCAGCCAGGGGATATTATGGCTTTCTCAAGCTAAACTTTATTTAATATCGGGTACTCAGCAGGTGGTCTAACAAGCTATCCACCAGGCTGCGCATACATCAAGCATGTATGAAACTATTCAATGTTTTTTTTTCTTATTTTGGGAATTTATTCCCATTTTTTTCTTTAAAGGTCACATTGTATCTCGATCCATAACCCATCCTTGATAGTTTAGTCAGCCCAATGCATCGAAAATAATCAGTTGATACCCATCTTCTGTGGCATTACGATTTTTTTTACAGCAAAGCTAATCCTGGTAAGATCATCAGTGTGGGTGCAGATTAAGACATCTCAGATGCTCCAAACATTCTGAACAACGAATTGAATTCATCAAATTACTTTCACACATAGATAACTGATATTGAGCTGAACAGTGGGTTCATTGTTTATTTTGAATTCTAGTTTACTTCTTCTCCAGTAACAATAAATTATCTGCTAACTATGCGAAGTAGCTCAGGAATGGCATATTACCTCTTCGGGGGGGATGGTACCTTGAGTTTTAATGGATAATCACTTTGCAGTGTTTTGCAGAATCAATGGTATGCAATCGTCATAATTATGGACAATCTAGCATCGAAATAGGCAAATACAAAGATAAAGAATTACTCTAATTGGGTTATGACGCCTTTAAGTGACTAGATTTCGGCTGTGTGGTTCATATTTGGAGAGTCTACTAATCAAGACACGATTTACGTTGAGTAAGATCATTTCCTTCAAGGCTAATTTACTCTTTTCTAAGCCATTTTCTCTATTTGTGATTTAGTAACATCAGGATATACACAGGGACATTCGTGGCTTCTGATGCTGAATGTCTTTTAAGCACAGGAATCAAGAACTATAATTGCTTGTTCTGCTAGCCAGGCTTTGATCTCAGCTACCAAGCTGGAATGACTTGTGTGGCTTAGACTTCTCCTACAAAAGTACCCACAGTGAAAGATGGAATTCAGGACTGGGCTAGGAGTCCATGTCCACCTGAACAAATGAGAATGAGCCCGAATTATGAGTGCTAATGTCGATTAGGGTTTTACTCCAGTGGTTCTTCATGTTTGGCATGTTCTTCGTTCTGCAGGATATGTTCAGATTCAACGACTTGCATAGAAAAGGATCCTCTCAGAGACATCACCACAGGTGAAGAGCAAAATAAAATCATTACGTGATTTACTGAAAAATACAACTTGATTATCTGTTATTATGATTAAACTCCCTTTTTTCTCTCTTAGGGACTTGTCCTTCTGGCAGTTTTGATGATGGTTATTCTTGCATTAAGTCTACCTACAAAATCCCAAATAAGCATAACTAAGTCAGGAACTATGTTGGGTTTACTTCTACTAACTTCCCAGATTTCATAATTTAACCAAATGATCTCAAACTCTTTGGCAACACCTCATTTTTCCTGAGCTTTTTCATTACTTCGCTTGATCAAGTCCCAGTTACCCAAGAGCAGACCCTAGCCTATCTGAGGGATCAAAATCAAGATATTTTTACCATAACTATCCAAAAAACCTACAACACACTGCCTTCGATGATCTCTTATTCTTGCTGCTTCTACAGCAAAGCCACCCTACTGAAATGCTTGAGTGTCAACCAGACTTCCATTTGGATTGGCTTCTGGGCTGACCTTCAATCAGTGGTAATGGTGATTTAGAACTCGGGTGGGACTTACTATGAAATTGCCACTGTGACTCTCAGCCCTTATGTTTATCCTAGCCTTTGCATTGGATACTGCAAGTCACTTGATACCACCAAATCTATCTTCCAAGGATCTTTCCCTTCTTCTACTCCTACTCTACCTCCAACATCGATTTGGTTTATTCTCGGTAACTTATTCACATCTTGAGAAAATTATTTAAGGAGATCTAATAACTTTTTCCTTTCTAGGCATGACTAATCCCTCTGAAAGAATATCCGATTTGTTTTCTTTCGCATAGAGACCTTCTAAGTTACCCTTGTATTTTAAATTTTAAAAGAAAACCTGTATTTTTTTGTCCTGCTTCTTTTCAAATTGTTCTGAAGATGCCACCTTTTCGAACTGCAATTTGGCAGTTACTTATGGTTCACATCTCGATGCTCTGAAAGGAATTCAAAGTCTCCCAAAAACTTAATTTGGCGTGTAGTGTGTCCTCAATAACATTTAAACCACTTCCATTTCCATGAACATATTCATAAATTCTCTGGGAAATGAAATTAAGAATATTATGTGCATAAATCAAGGAGCTTAAGTGGTTAACTATTAGATAATTCCGAGGGTATCACTAAATATCGCATATATCCGCATTTGCATACCGAATGTCTGCAAGTAAACCACCTATGCAGTATTGCACATCCATCAGCCGAATTTTTTAGGTACAAAAATGTTTTTTCTCTGACTTCAAGCACAAATTGAGATGAAGATAGTTTATTTTTAAAATTATTTTTTTGTTTTTTCCAGCAATTATTCAGCGAAATGTTAACCCTGGCGTTTCTTCGTTCTTTGTGTATGAATTTGAAGTCGTCTGTAATTACAAGAGAGAGAAGTTTCTCTTTGTAAATTACAGCTAATTAGATCCTAATTCTTTCATTTATAATATCCCCAACACCAGCGATCCAAGAGATATCTATTTGAATAATCTGAAATTTTTCTCAGGAGGCAACTTTTACTTCGACTACACTCCCGAGGATCCTTGTTTCTTGTACTATGATATTGCCGACATGAAATGCATACAGCCGAAATAAGGATTTGCTATGATGAATTCCTTAGTCATCCCCTCAGACGAATGCATCGACTAAACGAACTCCAAAGGCACAATGACCGTTTTCAATAAATAAACAAATGAATGCTATGAAACGAATTACACAAACCCCAAATGTGCTGAAATTAACGAAGATTTAGTTTCTTGCTTCAAATGCATAGATCCCAATGCTGATCCAGCCAAAAATTGCTCATGTGCAGATGGAGCTTATCTTAATTTTATTTCTAATACCTGCAAGAGTAAATATTTATCACTAACTACATTAAAAGACAACACTGAATTCCATTAATTATTTTAACCTTGATTTTTCTTAGGCTGTGAATCTAAATGTTCAAAGTGCTCGGGGGATGCCTCTACCTGCACTGAGTGCAAGTATGCTCACTAGTCACTTCCAGACTGTAAATGCATAGTACCGAACCAATATCAAGACACAATAACCTTTGAATGCAAGAGTAAGCAACACAAAAAAGTACAAAATCTCTTATTTAAAACTGTCTTTAACTGTGATTTTCTAAGCCTGTGATAATTAATGTGACACATGCCAAGGCAATGCATCTGACTGTATCGAATGCTCTTCAGGCAGGATCACGCCACCTTTATGTGAATGCGACACTCGCTATTACGATAAATCTCTTTCAAACAACGAAATCTGTTATGCCTATATTTGCCACCAGGAATGTGAAACTTGTGAGTATGCTCCATTTACCTGTATGACTTGTTCTGCTGGAAGAGTGAATCCACCAAAATGTACATGCGACGTGGGGTACTATGAATAAACGAATACCAGCAATAAACTCTGTATGCAGTGTCCTTCACATGAATTCTACGATTCCTCCACGAAATCTTGCACTCCGTGCGATTCAACCTGCTAAGAATGTGAGACATCCAGCAATACCTGCACGCAATGCTAGGATGATCTCGTCCTTTACAATAAAAAATGCCTTTGCTCTGATTTAAGTAGTTTTACTGTATCTTTTACAGGTGATATTCTGTGTTACCCTGGCATGGGCGTGTCACTGAATATCGAATTCCACAACTCAAGGACAACTTTGGTCTTCACCTTCGAGGAAACCCTTGCCCCAATTGATTTTCAAGCCCATCCTATTGACACCATAATCTACATGTTTATCTCCAGTGTTCCAGCAGAGAACTACTCCTTGAATGACCCCACAATCGAAGGAAACAAACTAACAGCTTAAATGTCCTTCACACAGACCATCTCAGCATCTCAAGGAAATGCTATTTTTCTGCCAATTGACTGTCTTTTCAGTTAGTCTACTAAACATTTCTTAGATCGGAAGTATCTCTAAACTGCGCTAGTGTTTTTAATTGGGCCAATGCTTATTGCAGATGATTAATGGGAGCCTAGCTAAAAGGCACAAGAAGCATCGAATACACTTAAAAGCACAGGTTCAAATATTGCTATGTAACTCATTAGACAGAGTTCATTCATTTTCTATCTGTTGAACACCCTCTAACCTTGCATCGCCTTTATCCTAACAAAGATCGTAATCCCTCCGAATCTCTACTAAAACCTCCAGGTAGTTGCTCTTTTAACATTTCCAAACGTAGAGGATTACAGTTTAGTGCCGAAAAGCTATTAGACATAGTTATTCTGGCTGGAATTGAATAATTCAAGTGATATTTCGATGAACTCTATGGAGGCTTTCCGACTTGTTTCCTACAGCAACTGCATGCTTGTTAACATTCCTATTACTATCTCGCAGATCATAGTGGTTCCTTGCGCCTATTGGGTGTTCATCGTTGCTGAGAAAGTGGCATTGAGTACCAAAACCAGCTCATTCTGTGAGAAAACAAGAAGATTCCTCTAAAGTAACATCCACTCCAACATCGAAACATCTCTTTTTCTTATTTCAACTGCAATCTTAAACCAATTCTTCAATATCGACCAAGCTCAGTATTTCAATCGAGCGAGTGTCTATCTCTCAATAGCAGTAGTTTCAT
>Ga0302271_10004668_pt1 | contig 10839 bp, 7 predicted proteins | sample III_Bog_N1_1_FD_198767 | JGI IMG/M metagenome (GOLD analysis project Ga0302271, IMG submission 198767) | Peat permafrost microbial communities from Stordalen Mire near Abisko, Sweden - III_Bog_N1_1 | ecosystem: Environmental > Terrestrial > Soil > Wetlands > Peat | place: Sweden: Abisko... | reverse complement strand
TCTTTTATGAATCCGAGATGATGTTTAACCGGATTGAAAAGAAACGGTTCAGGTATCTGATAGTCAGTATTCATGATGCTGATTACAAAGATATACCAATCGCAGGGAAATTAAGAAGAATGATATAAGCAACATATCTTGATATTCATAATTGATTATCTTTAAATCAAAATAAAATCACCTGTAAATTGGATCCGGCATTATCATACCTGTTCGTCAATGAATTCGTTATGAAAAGCGTTAACTGGAATTTCTTTGGACACCATCTTCATATCAAACATATTAACTAACCCTAAAAAGTATAAAAATGAATACATTATCACTTAAGATTTTTCTGGGAATACTGACTGTTGTCATAATGTGCAGCGCTAAATCAAGCAAAAGAGATCCTCTTGCCCTTTATGCGGAACTCGACAAGAAAGCACCTGTCAATACCCTGACTGTCAATGAGAAGAAAAAAGGCTGGCAGTTGTTATTCGACGGGAAGAAAACCGACGGATGGCATGGGTATAATATGAAAGGATTCCCTGATTGCTGGAAAATTGAAGACGGTGCTTTTACCATGGTTACAACAGGAAGTAAGGAAAGCCTCGATATCGTAACAAATGCCTCTTATCGTAGTTTCGCTATAAGTGTAGATTATAAAATGACGAAAGCTGCAAACAGCGGTTTAATATTCCAGATAAACGAAGATCCAAAATACAAATTCCCATATGAAACTGGTCCTGAATTTCAGATCATCGATCAGGATAACTGGACGGAGAGTAAACTGGAGGATTGGCAGATCAATGGTGCAAACTATGCAATGTATCCGCCCATGGCAAAACCATATAAAGCCTTAGGGGAATGGAATCATATGTTCCTTGTTGTCGACGGCAACTTTGTGACCCAGATATTAAATGATGTGGTTGTAGTAAAATATGAAAAGAATTCCGAAGAGTGGACAAAACTTCGTAACAGCGGCAAATGGAAAGATTTTCCCGACTGGGGAAAATTTGATGAAGGGCATATTTCACTTCAGAACCATGGAACCAAAGTATGGTTCAGGAATATTAAACTTAAGGCGCTTAAATAATTTGTAAAACATTTTATTATGTCAAATACAGATAATTCCAGAAGAGGTTTTTTAAAGAAAGCCGGGCTCATATCTGCCGGAATGACGATTATTCCTGGAAAAGTAATGAGCGGTTTTGGACACAAAGCACCAAGTGATAAGATAAATATTGCAGGTGTCGGCATAGGTGGCAAGGGTCATGTCAACCTGAAAGGGATGGCGACTGAAAATATTGTTGCTTTATGTGATGTGGACTGGAAATATGCGGACCTCTGTTTTAAGGATTTTCCGGGTGCAAAGAAATTCTGGGACTGGCGAAAGATGTTTGATGAAATGGCCGGTTCAATAGACGGAGTAATGGTGGCAACAGCCGACCATACTCATGCCCTGATAGCCGCTCATGCCCTAACTCTGGGGAAACATGTTTATTGCCAGAAGCCTCTCACTCATTCGGTATATGAATCGAGATTACTGACAAAACTTGCTGCCAAATACAAGGTTGCCACACAGATGGGTAATCAGGGTAATTCGGGTGACGGTGTGCGTCAGCTCTGCGAATGGATATGGAACAATGAAATTGGTGAGATCAGGGAGGTTCATGCCTGGACAGACCGGCCTATCTGGCCTCAGGGTGTATCGCGGCCGGCCAATGTTATGCCGGTCCCTAAAACACTTAATTGGGATCTGTTCATAGGCCCTGCCCCGATGCGTCCCTACAATGAGGTTTATACTCCATGGAACTGGAGAGGATGGTGGGATTTTGGTACCGGGGCTTTTGGCGATATGGCTTGTCATGTGATGGACCCGATATACCGGTCGCTTAAATTAGGCTATCCTGATAAAGTTCGTGGTAGCTCCACAAGCATAAATACAGAATCAGCTCCACAGGCTGAAACAGTGGAATTTTCATTTCCTGCCAGGGATAATATGCCTAAACTAAGTCTGCCTCCTGTGAAAGTTCACTGGTACGATGGTGGATTGCTTCCTAACCTTTCAGACCTTCTACCGGAAGGAGAGAATTTAATGGCAGACGGACTGGGGGGATGCCTGTTTATAGGTTCAAAGGATACCCTCATGTGCGGCTGCGGCGGTTATAACGCCCGTTTATTTTCAGGCCGGAAACCTGATGTAAAACCTTACCTGAGAAGGATCCCCGGAGGATCAGTTTTTTATCCCAATGGTCCACATGAGCAGGATTGGATAAGGGCATGCAAAGAATCACCTGAAAGCAGAATACAGGGCACTTCGAATTTTTCATATTCCGGGCCCTTTAACGAAATGGTAATGCTGGGTGTTCTGGCTATCCGTCTCCAGGGTCTGAATAGAGCCCTTGCATGGGATGGAGAGAACATGAGATTCACCAATATTTCTGCGACAGAAGAGTTGAAAATAGTGAAAAGCGATGATTTTAAAGTTGTAGATGGTAACCCTACATTTGAAAAGAAATATGAAACTTTCAATGCTCTTGAAAGTGCAGGGAAATATATCAGACATGAGTACCGGGAGGGATGGAGTTTACCGGCGATGCCAGTTTAATCATAAAAAAATCTGAAATGAACAGAAGAAAATTTATTCAAAACGCATCTTTATCTGTGCTCGCTTTATCATTGTCGCGGGCGGGAAACACAAATCCACTCCTCAAAGAGAACTCAAAGAAGAAGATTACCATTGGTGCCCATGTATGGGTCTACGCTGCCAGCCAACCCGGGTATGATGTTTCACCAATTCTGAGCCAGATTTTCTCCGATGTATCCTACGCTGGTTTTGATGGTGTTGAAACAATGGAACATCCATTGAGAAGTGCTGTTTATACTAAACAGATTAAAGAACTAATAGATCAGTATAAAATTAAACTGATAGGAAGTTCCTACGGTGCAGATATGTGGAATAAAGAAAAACGGAACCAGATCTATGAGGATGTTGATCTTATCTTTACCAATATGTCTTCAGTTGGAGGAAGAACGTTCGGTGTCTCTGTAGGAGAACCAGCCGGTCGGAAGAAGACCGAGGAAGAATTTGATAATCAGGAAGTATTACTCAGAAGACTAATTTCTCTGGGTGAGAAAAAGGGTATAGTATTGAATCTTCATAATCATACAGCTGAGGTGGAAAACAATATGTATGATCTGAGAGGAACCCTTAAGAGGATACCAGATATTAAACTGGGTCCTGATTTGAACTGGCTTCTCAGAGCTGGTATAAATCCAGTGGATTTTCTGCGTGAATTCAGGAAACAGATAGTCTTCATGCATTTACGCGATCAGCAGAGTGACGGGAAGTGGCCTGAATCAATGGGTGAGGGTAATGTCAACTTTAAAGAAATTTCCGAGGTAATGAAGGAAATTAATTTTGAAGGGGATGCTATTATTGAACTTGCTCATGAAAATGGATTTGTCAGAACCAGGCCGTTAAAGGAGAGCCTTAAAATGAGCAGGGATTTTATGAAAAAAACTATGGGAATTTAATTTTTGAATTTAAATTCCATGAGTCCTTTGTGAACCTTAGTGAAAAACCTTTGTGTGCCTTTGCGGTAAAAAAAAAATATTTAACCACGAAGGATCTCAAAGTAATCGCAAAGTAACACAAAGAAAAAAGACGAAAAGCTGAATCCCTAAACCTGATTATAATAAATTCATGAAAAAAAATTCATTGTATCTCTATTTTATCTGTCTGATCGCAACAATGGGCGGACTTATGTTTGGCTTTGATGTTGCAATAATATCCGGCGCAGTTCCTTTTATTCAACCCTATTTTGGCTGGAACGAGCTGCAATTGGGATGGGGTGTAAGCTCTCTTCTGGTAGGAGCCATAGTTGGAGCATTTGGTTCAGGTGTACTTTCAGATCTCTATGGCCGGAAGAAAATTCTTATTGTTGTGGCTCTGTTTTTTGCAGTTTCCTGCATATTTACCTCACTCGCCACATCATCTGTGATATTTATTACGGCGCGATTATTTGGTGGTCTCGCTGTGGGAGCAGCTTCGGTATTGTCTCCTATGTATGTGGCCGAGGTCTCTCCACCGAGAAACCGGGGCATGCTTGTAGCCATTTATCAGCTTGCCATTGTTCTTGGTATATTATGTTCATATACAATTAACTATGGATTGCATAATACTGAGAATAACTGGCGATGGATGTTTGCAACTGGAATTGTTCCTTCCGTGCTTTTTTTTGCAGGATTATTTTTTATACCGGAAAGTCCTCGCTGGCTGTTTAAAGCCGGCCGACATGAAGAATCGCTGAAAGTCCTCACCAGGATTGGGGGTGAATCCTTGGCAAAAGTTGAGATTGTTGAAATTGCCGAATCCCTGAAAGGGAGTTCATCAACTGTTTCTCTTGGAGAGTTGTTTAAACCTTCAGCACGTAAGGTAATGATTGTTGGATTCCTTCTTGCTGTATTTGTTCAGATCAGCGGAATAAATACAATTGTTGACTATGCCCCGAAAATACTTCTGGCTGCAGGTGTCGAAATTAATAATGCATTGCTTCAGACCTCTCTGGTGGGCCTTATCAACTTTATTTTCACCTTTGTAGCCATTCTATTCATTGATAAAATAGGGAGAAGATCTCTTTACCTTATTGGCTCAACAGGTATGGTAATTACCTTAATAATGCTGGCAATATCTTTTTATCTTAAAATGCAGGGTATTTTCACATTGATATGTATTCTGTTGTTTATTGCCTTTTTCGCATCATGCATCGGTCCGGTATTCTGGACACTGGTTTCAGAAATTTTTCCAAACAGGATACGCGGTAAAGCACTCGCCTTTGCCTCATTTACACAGTGGATATTCAACTTCCTGGTCGTTTTGCTTTTTCCACACTTCCTGGCTTCTGTCGGAGGCGCAAAAACATTCCTTTTCCTTGCTATCATGTCATTGTTTCAGTTGTTGTTTACTTATTTCTATGTACCAGAAACAAAAGGTAAATCACTTGAAGAAATTGAACAGCTTTGGAAGAGATAGCTTTAAGCTGAGATGTCCTTTTATAAGTTAATTGCTTAATTGAAAGCCTTAAAAAAATAAACTATGCTATCATCTTCGAAACAGAATTTTCTAAAAACGATAAATCACAGGCAGCCAGATAAGGTTGTAGTGGATTTTGGTTCTACCGGTGTTACAGGTATCCATGTACTTATAGTTGAGAAACTTCGTGAGCACTTTGGGCTTGAGAAAAAGCCTGTTAAGGTTGTAGAGCCATATCAGATGCTAGGTGAGATCGATTCAGAACTGATTAAAGCAATGGACATTGATGTCATCGGATTGTTCTCGGCAAAGAATATGTTTGGTGTTCCGAATGAAAACTGGAAGGTTCATAAAACACTTTGGGGGCAGGAAGTGCTTTTCCCCGGAAGCTTTAACTACACATTCAACTCCAATGGAGATATCCTGATGTATCCCGAAGGTGACACATCTGTTCCTCCAAGTGGTATGATGCCAAAGACAGGTTACTTTTTTGATGCCCTCGACAGGCAACAGCCAATAGATGATTCAAAACTAAAAGTTGAAGATAACCTGGAAGAATTTGGTCATATTACTGAACAGGAGCTTGCATACTGGAAAGATCAGGTTGCTGCTCTCGGAAATAATTCCAAAGTTGTTGTTGCATCACTCGGTGGTACTGCTCTGGGCGATATTGCACTTGTTCCTGCTATAAATTTAAAGAATCCAAAAGGTATCCGCGGAGTCGAAGAATGGTATATTTCAACACTCATCAGGGAAGATTTTATTAAGGAAATATATGACAGACAGACAGATATTGCTATTGAAAATCTGAAGCTGTTGCATGAAGTCATAGGGAACAAAATCGATGTTGTATTTACATGCGGAACAGATTTTGGGACTCAGAATTCAACCTTCTGTTCAACAGAAACTTACGACAGAATGTGGTTGCCATATTATAAGAAAGTTAACGACTGGATCCATATTAACACAAGCTGGAAAACTTTCAAGCATTCATGCGGGGCAGTTGAACCGTTAATGAGCCACTTCATAGAATCGGGTTTCGATATTATTAATCCGGTTCAGATCAATGCCTCAGGTATGGATCCACGGAAACTTAAGGAAAAATATGGCGACAAGCTTGTTTTCTGGGGAGGAGGGGTTGATACCCAGGGTGTATTTGCCTTTGGAACAGCTGCACAGGTTAAGGACCAGGTTAAATCACAGTGCGAAATACTTAACAAAGACGGTGGCTTTGTATTTAATACAGTTCATAATATACAGGCTAATGTTCCATTTGAGAATGTTGTTGCGATGCTGGAGGCGCTGCGGGAACTATAAAGCTCAGAGCTCAGAGCTCAGGGCGCAGGGTTCAATTTCGTATAAATAGTTTAAAATAGAGTTTATGGACGATTTTAGGTTTGAAAAGCTCGACATCTGGAAGGAATCTATTGAGATTTCTGATTTTCTTTTTGACTTTGCAGAAAAAGCAGATAATAAGAAGTTTTTCAAATTTGCGGAACAGTTAAGAGCTGCTGGTATGAGTATTTCTAACAATATAGCTGAAGGTTCAGGTTCGTTTTCAGATAAAGAATTTGCAAGCTTTCTGAATGTTGCACGTCGATCCGTTTTCGAATGCGTAAACATTCTACACATTTTCGAAAGAAGAAAAATCATTACTCTTGAAGAAAGACAAACTATTAGAACTCAGTTATTAGTGCTCAGTAAAAAAATCACTAATTTCAGAAAAACTCTTATTTAATTGTGCCCTGAGCCCTGTGCTCTGAGCCCTGTGCTCTGAGCCCTGAGCATAAATTATATACAAATTATGAAAGTGACCACTTTTAACTGGAAATACCTTTTAAGTATTTCACTGATTTCCGCAATGGGCGGACTTCTGTTTGGATATGATTATGTTGTAATTGGCGGAGCTAAACCATTTTATGAGCCTTTTTTCGGAATCACCGGCCATGCTTTCTTACAGGGATGGGCAATGAGCTGTGCCCTTGCAGGATGCCTGACAGGAGCTGTGATCTCAGGATGGATGAGCGATAGCCTTGGAAGAAAAAAGCTTCTAATTGTGGCAGCAGGATTATTTGTTGCAGCTTCACTTGGTACCGGAGCTGCCGGTTCCTTCTCTTCATTTGTACTGTTCAGGATTCTGGGCGGTATCGGAATTGGCCTTGCTTCAAACCTGTCACCGATGTACATAGCTGAAGTGACTCCCGGGAATGTCAGGGGACGGTTTGTTTCCATTAACCAGTTGACTATTGTTATTGGGATCCTTGCAGCTCAGCTCATTAACTGGAGGATTGCCCGCCCTGTTCCTGCCGGCGCAACTACATCAGATATCCTTGCATCATGGAATGGACAGACGGGCTGGAGGTGGATGTTTTATGCATGTACTATTCCTGCAGGACTATTTTTCATTCTTATGTGGTTTGTACCTGAAAGTCCGAGATGGCTGGCGCAAAAAAATGTGAATCAGATAAGGGCAAAAAATATACTATCAAAAATAGGGGGAAATGAATATGCCATGTCTGAATTCGCTTCCATCGAACATTCGATTAATGATGCAAAGGCAAAGACAGATTTAAGTCTCCTGAAACAACCGGGTATTTCAAAATTGCTGATATTGGGCATTGTTCTCGCTGTTTTCCAACAGTGGTGCGGGATAAATGTAATATTCAATTATGCCCAGGAGATCTTTGCAAATGCAGGTTATAGCGTTTCAGATATTCTGTTCAATATAGTAATTACCGGCTGCGTCAATCTTATATTTACATTTGTCGGGATGTTTACCGTCGACAGGCTTGGACGAAAAGCTCTGATGCTTCTCGGAGCCGGAGGCCTGGCAGGCATCTACGCTGTTCTCGGGACAATGTATTTTTTCCACATACAGGGTCTTCCTTTACTGATAATGGTTGTGACAGCGATCGCATGTTATTCAATGTCACTTGCCCCGGTTACCTGGGTGGTTCTCTCTGAAATATTCCCGAATCGCATGCGTGGAACTGCAATGTCGATAGCAACATTTTCATTATGGGCAGCCTGTTTTATCCTTACATATACATTTCCACTGTTAAACCAGTTATTGAACGCCTCTGGTACTTTCTGGCTTTATGGATGTATTTGCTTACTGGGATTCCTTTTTATTTTCAAGAGATTGCCTGAAACAAAAGGAAAATCACTTGAACAGATTGAGCAGGACTTCTCAAAATATTAACTTAAGATTCGCAGGATGATAAAACTAAGATTTAAGAGTAAATACCTTGCATTAATTTCTATTGGCATCTTTATTTCCGTTATCGCCAACGCACAAAATATCCTGAGTATCGATGCTTCAAATATGACAAGGGAAATTAAGACAGGCATTCTAAAAATGGGAAATCCCGGCCCTGCTGGTCATGAGTTGTTAGTTAATAACCAATTCATGACAATCGGGGGGAAGCCAATCATTCCAGTTATGGGAGAGATGCATTTTTCGAGGTATCCAAGAGAACAATGGGAAGATGCAATTCTGAAAATGAAAGCCAATGGGATCAATATAATAGCTTTCTATGTTATCTGGATTCATCACGAAGAGATTGAGGGACAGTTTGACTGGTCTGGTAATAAAGATGTCAGAGGTTTTATAAAGCTATGCCAGAAGCATGGTATGCTGGTTTATCCAAGGATAGGCCCATGGGCTCATGGTGAAGTAAGAAATGGAGGCTTACCAGATTGGATCCTTAATAAAAAATTTCTTACAGAAAGATCAAATGACCCGGTATACCAGTCTTATGCAGATCGTTATATTAAACAATTGGCAAGCCAGATGCATGGTTTGATGTATAAGGATGGGGGACCTATTATTGGTGTACAGCTTGAAAATGAATATAGCAGGGGAAAGGAACATATATTATGGCTAAAGAAAACCGTTCAGAAATATGGCATTGATGTACCTCTTTACACGGTAACCGGATGGGATAATGCATCAGTGCCTGAAAATGAGGTTATTCCATTGTGGGGGGCTTATCCTGAAGCTCCCTGGAATTCCGATCTCGAAAAAATCATCCGCAACTACTCATTTGAATTTGATCCTGACCGTGTCAATGAAGGAATGTATCCTTTTTTTACATGTGAACTTGGAGTGGGAAATCAGATTACAGAACACCGAAGACCGGTTTTCAACCGATTGGACGGACTGACAATCGCAACTATAAAAATCGGTTCAGGGAGTAATCTGCCGGGTTATTATCTTTTTACAGGTGGTTCAAATCCCCCCGGAATACTGAGCAGCATGGAGGAAAATCGTGAAGAAACCGGGTATTGGAATACTTATCCAAGAATCTCCTACGATTTCCAGGCTGCGGTAAAAGAAACAGGCGAACTGGCGCCTTCATATTACCAGGTTAAAAAGTTACATTACTTTCTGAATGAATTTGGCGGAATCCTGGCTCCAATGGTTCCGGTTGTACCTAAGGTCAGAGATCCTCTTAAGGACCTTCAATATTCCGTAAGGGTTAAAGATGATGCAGGTTTCCTGTTTGGGATCAATTATTACAGGGGTACAAGTAAACCAGTTCAAAAAGACATTCAGTTTAAGATCAAACTTAAAGGGGAGATTATGGAATTTCCATCCGTTCCTGTTGACATTCCCGACAGCAGTACTTTTATCTGGCCTTTCAATTTCAGGATGAATAATATTATAATGAAATATGCCACAGCACAACCATTATGCAGGATTGATCAGAAAGATCGTACTGACTGGTTCTTTATACAGAATTTTGGCATCAGACCTGAATTATGCTTTGATGCTTCTACTTTAAGATCAATTGAATCAAACAGTGGGAAGATCACCAAAACCAATAATCAATTTACTATTACAGGATTAATTCCCGGTATCAGTAATTATATAAAGATTATAAATACTGATGGTATCGAGCAACGCGTCATCGTTATGTCATGTCAAGAATCTGATCAGGCATGGCTTCTTAATTTAAACGGAAACAAACAACTATTTATCAGCGATGCTAACCTCTATTTAAATAGTAATCAGTTACATGTTTATGGCAGGAAAAATGTCATGAAAGTAATTCAGTTAAATGATAATTCACTTTTAAAGGTGGCTGAAGCTTATGCCCAGATCGGCGATTATAAACAATATAAATTTACTATCCCATCTAAAACCCTGACTCCTGAAATTACCGCCATAGGATTTCTTTCCGGATCAGAGAGAATCAGAGCTTCTGTGAAGAGTGTGAGCGCTTCAAATCAATTGTTTAACAAGATATTTATTAAAGAATTCAGCCTTGATAATCCTTCGACAATACGATCTGCAAAATTAATTCTCGACACAGACATCGGGTGTAAGATTGAAATAAATAAGCTTTGGCTGAATCAGGAAATCGTTTCTTCTAAAATGAATCAGCTCGATATTACAGGATATTTGCAGAAAGGAAACAACCAGATCATGCTTGATTTCCCTTTCGTCGCAGGCGATAAATCGTTTGCTGCAAAAATCGAAGTGGAATATATGAATTCGGATGAAGTAATGATAGTTAGCGACCTGTCGTGGCTTACAATCGAACAATATGTAATACCCTCTTCGCTTGTTGGACTAAAAGGTTTGGAACGTCCGGAAATACTACCCGGTAAAGAACTAAATTCCTCAGATATCATTCAGGATTCTCATGAATATTTTCTAAAAATACCCGATAATTGGCTTGCTGGCATAGATCAACTCTATTTGCATGTAAGTTATAATGGAGATAAAGGTGAATTAAGATTAGGACACAGGCTTATTGCTGATAATTTTAATAATTTCACTCCATGGCAGATTGGACTTAAACAATTCGGAAACC
>Ga0302271_10004667_pt1 | contig 10845 bp, 8 predicted proteins | sample III_Bog_N1_1_FD_198767 | JGI IMG/M metagenome (GOLD analysis project Ga0302271, IMG submission 198767) | Peat permafrost microbial communities from Stordalen Mire near Abisko, Sweden - III_Bog_N1_1 | ecosystem: Environmental > Terrestrial > Soil > Wetlands > Peat | place: Sweden: Abisko... | reverse complement strand
TAGAATGCATGAAAAATGAAGGCGATTTGACAGGATACAACATTGAATTTCAATTTGATAACAATAGCTGATGGCTACTAGACTAAAAGTCATTTATCTATTTACATATTTTTAAGATACACCAGGGAAATATTCATTTTTAATGAATAAACATTAACTCTTAATTAAATTTATCAGCTGCTTGAATGTTATCGATAGATAATCACTGTATTTTCTTAAGAAAAAACTTAACAAATTTCCTTTGATTGTGTTTGATAAATTTTGAAAAACAGAAATATAATTTAGAAGTTTCTCAAACCAAATAAAATTATCTTTTGGCTTGAGATGCAAGAAATAGTTGTAAATGGGATTTTAAGATGAAGGAAGCTGAAGAGTTAAGAATATCTAGGGTGTTAAAGCTGTAGGTACCTAGGGCAAGCTGGAATTACTGAAAAATTATGCTATTTTTTAATTGTTTTTCAAGAAATTATTCAAAAACAACATTAGTGAATAAATTGGTTAATAGCCATAAATCTACTTAATTCGGAAATAATTTAATATTGAATTCCAAAAGATGAATATCATTTCAACATGGAGTAAAGCCATCTAATATTTATTTTATTCATTTGGTAGGCTTTTTGGTGTAAAAATTTAAAGTTTGATGATTTAATTTTTAGTTTTACTTTCTTTCATTTTTGTAAAGAATCTATCAAGAAAATGATGCGCATCTTCTATCGAAGATTCTTATTTTAAAAATCATCTGTTCGGTTATGACTCAAATTGCATTGTGTTTAAAAAATGTTCTGATTTGCAATGAAATGAATATGCTCTCTTAGATAAGCTGACCTTTTAAGGAGTAATCTAGATCATATTGGATAGAATTATGTTTAATATGTTAGGATAAGGAATGATGATGAACAAAGAAATAATCAAGATTTAAATGATTTAAATAAACTTGAAACAATGATATTTTTTGGGCTGTAAGGGCTGAAATAGCTCTTGTTGAGTAATTTCATTTCTTTTTTTGTGATTTTTACATTAGAAAATAATTTTGGAAGATTTTTTTATCGTTTTTATTATCCTTGCATTTTGGATTAAACCTTGTTTTAAGGACCATTTTTGCAAATTAACCAATTCAGATAAAGGGTTACTTAACAAACGAGAAGAGGGTGGGAATAACATAAAATATCTAGAGGATAGCATAAAGATAATTTATCATTTGATTGAATCTTTATTTTTCAGATATTCGTAATTGATTCCCAAAGACAGAATCAGAGTATGGAAAAAACAAATATTTCAAAAAAATGACAATATTTTTGAAATACTATAAGTTGGGATTTAAGCAAGTCTCAATGAAATTGAGAATCAAGAGAAAATCTGTCTGTTTAAAAGCTCATAGAAGAAACTTATTATTAGGACTTAATTAACCAAAAGCAAAGATTAAGCGAGAGAGAAAGAAAAAACATAAACAAAGAACAGGGAGAAAAAAGAGATTCTCTTGAGTTTTCTCACATGCTCACATTCGGTAACTACCTCTCTGAAAGAACTTTCAACTCAGAAGAGCATACTCCCCCAAAAGAATAATCTGAGAATATTGAGAAGATCCAAGATGACAATGATTTTGTTAAGAAAAAAAATGGAAAAATAAGTTGTAGAAACTAATATGATGTTGATTCATTCAGTGATAAAAGTTAGAATAGCTAAAAATATGGGATTGAATTGGCAGAGAAACCTAAGGAATTGGATGACAAACGAGATCATGGTGAGGATGGATTTAAAAATAAACTAACAGACCAAGACAATAATAATATTAAATCAATCCAGGCTGAGGGTAATAATTTGCTAATAATGTCACCTAAAAATATGAAGAAACGCATAGAAATCATGGATTTTGAAAAGGTTGAGAAGGAAAGCAACGAAAAAGAAAGAAAAATGTGGTAATAAAATATAAAATATCCCGATTAAGTAAGTGAATGGATGTCTCCTTCGAATTCGGCTATGGTAAAAAAAGCTAAATCTGTTGGAGAAGTTTCAAAGGGTTAGAATGGTAAAAATATGGATCTTAGATCTGCAGGCTATTAGTTATTAGATTTACTTCTGAGTCTTGCCATTACATACGGTTTTAGTTATTTAGAAGAAAATGAAAGTGATAGCAGTTCTAAGCAAACAGCTTCTAACATTTAGGATTAGTTAACTACTAAAAGTATTGGGATTGGGTTTATGGTAATATTAATAATTTGCTAAATTGTCGTAGGGAAAATGATAAACTTAAGTAGAAACTTAACTGAAGGTCTTATGTTGTGCTTTCAGGTAGGCACATTTATTTGCTATACAGAGTATAGAGTAGTTCAGCTGAAATAAGAAGTTGTTTCTTCTTAAGAAGAGAGTAATGCATTTCTTGAAATGATTCTCATTGGAGGAATATACTACAGTTCTTTTCAGTAATTAGTTTCAAATTAAAGGTTCTTCACTAAATCTTCATAGTCATAGTCTTCATCAGGTTTTTCCTCTAAAGCTTGGGCAATAATTGGAGTGATTATTTCTTTGAGTTTAGTAGGTTATTTGCTTGTGAGATTTTACTCTACAGTTAAGATTCTTAGCCATGTTGGAATATTCTTGGGGTTGATCATATTCACTAGCTTATTTCTGTAAGAGAAATCACCTCTGAAATGCATTTCAAGAACAAGAGAAAAGAATAGTCAAGAAGGAGATGAAACTAATACTGGAAATACTTCGCCCAACAAAAATAATGTTATGAATTTCAATAACTCGCATAGTGGCATCAATAACAACAATTTATTCTAGATGTTTTCACCGAAATTTGGAGGGTTTTAAGTTACTAGTGCGAGACATGATAAGAATCCTGAATTCGGAGGGTACTTCTTCAACGATAAGAAATCAGTTGTCACTGGTGCAGGAGCCGCTGCTACAGCTGCTAGTTTTGCTCCTACAACTATGTAGTTATCTTCAAATGATGATAGGAATATTCTAAAATAAAAACCTATTTGGAGTGATAAAAATTCCAGTAAAAATACATCTAACAGCAATAACAAACCAACTTCTGCAAGTATCATGTCACCTAAAGTCTTTGAGTCTGTCTAATGCGAATCTCCTAGGGATATGCTGGATTCGCACAGGGCGATATTCTTCGATACAAAGGATTAGAACGATGGAGAAGAAGTAGGTGAACTTGAAAAGGCAGCTGCAATGTATGCAGAGAAAAATTGGGGAGGAAAAGAAAATGATGATTAAATAGACCTGCAAGAAGATCAAGAAGAAGAAGAATAATAAGCGAGGAACAAGGAAAAAGATAAATAAGAAGAATAAAATGAAGATGAAGATGAAGAAGCAGACGAGGAAGGTTTGGATATCGATTTAAGTGATAATATCAACAATGGAAATGTATCTCTTTTCAATGGTGAAAGAAGTGACACCATTCGAGAACCCACCAATGCTTCTGCAATTAACATGAAAACACAAGATCAACATGAACCTTCCGCAGTGAACATCAACCAAGAAGAGATTCTGTGGAGACTAGCAATGCAAGATCTAATCCTTCACAGTGTTAATGAAGGGATCGTAGTCATAAGGAAAGATTCTTCTGAAGTAATCTACGCTAACAGACAAGCCTGCCATTTACTTGGAACATCAATTTAATATATTTTACCAACATTGTTGTAGCTTCGAAATGTGCTGAGCTACAAAGATGAAGTGCTCAATTTCTCAGAAATACTACAGCAGTTCGATAAGCCTCCAGAGCTATCTGATCTGTTGAACATACGCGGAATGTTTAGTAACCTTCATAATAAAAGAGAAATCATGATTTGCGTTGGCTAGGGGGCTAATTCAAATCAGGGAAAGCAAGAAAAGTATTTTAGCCATTAAAATGCCGGTCATTAAGAAGGCGACGAGAATGACACAAGCTTTCCTGGATACAGTAACAGCAATCACACTAATATAAATATTCTAAACAGCAATAATAACAATACTGATTATCATGAAGTTAGTTTCACGAATTAAAAGTCTCGGAATGATCTTAATAAAAATTAAAATATTAAAAACAAAGAATTCTCTTCTGGCAATCCTTCTTTGTTTTAGCCTGGGCAACAAGATAAAGATTCATAATAAAAATTTTCATTCCCAGAATAAGCTATTTAAGGCGGCTTCTAGCAGGGAAGCAACTTTAATGATTAAAACCACATCTATTCAAATCAGCACGTACACAACAAAAGTTCCTCGATAAAGACATTTTTCGACACATGTTCATTCATCGCTGTCGAAATGGAAATTGTCTTAGGTAATTTCAAGGAAAAGTTCGTTTTAACGACGCTGCGAAGAATGGGATGGATGAACCCTTTATGCGCGATCCACTCGAGCACTTTAAAAGTGCAGTATTTCATTCGCAAAATGATTTCGGAATTATCTGTAGATATGAATGACATGAAAGATTATTTCATGAATGCTCGACTCCAGCCCAGCACAGAAGCGAAAGTAGATGTTGCTGGATGCTTAGGGAAATTAGAATGCATGGCAGAATTCTTATAAGATTTCTCAACGAGCTCGCTGATTTTCTCAGGGACATTTATGCCAATAAAAGCACCATTGTCTCTACCAGCTCTGATAGGTGGAGTGCTGAATAAAATAAGTTCAAGGACTGCGAATGAAGCTTATAAATTCACTTTAGAATACGATAGAAATTGTCCAGATGTGATATTTTCTGATGCCAAGAGATTGGAAAGAGTGTTTTATAATTTGCTATTGTACTTTGTGGACACAAATGAATAAGCATCAGTGGCGATTAAGGTGTCTTCGCTTTCGCTTCTCACAAATCCAGACAACAAAAGATTGAGGGTAAGAGAAAAACAAAAGAAGATGAATAGTTTATTTAAACTTATTTTTAATCATAGATAACGATGAAATGCCAGAATTAATTAGAACATCATTAGATAAAAATCGCTAAACAGAAAAATGAACCAATTCCTCTTTCTCTTCTTTAGAAAAAAGCAAATATCACGAATGTCTACATGTTGGAGAACATGCATTATGGAGTGCTCCTTAGTAGCAGCCTTATCTAGAAACTGGAACCGTAAGGACTTGGAATCTTCTTTAGAACAGGCTCGTAGGTTTCTTTTTCTTTTAAGATCTCCATTGGATAGACAATGTGAAAGGAATTAAAAACTAAAAAACAGACTGACTAATCTCCCAATACAATAAATAAATTACATTATCTGGAAAGAAACATCTAAAATTTCCTATTAATTCATCATTTTTTGTGTCAAAAATGTTGTTTTCTAACTATTTCTTAGGAATTGTATTTGATCTTTTAAGCAAGAGGATAGAAATCAATCAAACTTGTTATTTAGCTAATGTAAGCATCCATAATAGTATTTTGTCTCGTAATAGATGCCTTTTTAGTAGTTCAGATGTTGATAATCAGTAAGCGTTTTTTTTGTAGATTGTCTTAAGGACAAACTTTTTAAGGATTTATTTACTTGCGATTTATGCAAGATTAAAATTAAGTGATTATGCAAGATTTAGCGCATCATCTGTATGTCTTTTTGTCTACAAACGCAGCCAGAGATCAACAGCATTGCTTTCAAAATTTAATTAATATGTAAAGAAATTTATTAAAGTCGAGTAATCAAAAAGAGCTAGAGGGTTAATGATATAGAGCTGAATTAATAAATATATCCTTGAGATGAGAAGTGCGTAAATGCATGCCAATTACATTAAAACCTCGATGACGCCTTTTTTAATAATAAAATGATGGAGTTAAAAGAATTTAAAATGCTAAGTAATAAATAATAGTAATTTTAAGAAGATTCTGCGATGTCCATGAAGTAACTAAAGGTTGAACAAAGGAAACAAGAATCTGTCCAAATCAGAAATATCAGCTATTGTTTGACTTTTTGTTGTCCTTAGATGATGTATTATAATAATAATTTATTTCTATTTTAACGAATAGTTATTTTAGGTTGGCATAATAATTAAAATAATGCTAAGTAATGCTGCAGATCCTAATTAAAAATACCTTTCATTGAAAAGATTATTCATTTAAATAATCTTATAAATTATCAATTTGCTAAACAAAACAAAAAAAACAATATAATCCTATGAGCTAATCTGAACACTTATCTACTGCTCTTTCCTATGTAAAGGGTCCTACTGACATTCCTTTGCTGAGGATGTCTGTAGGCCATCGATTGAAACAAGTAGCTGAGCAGTTTCCTGCTTCTTTGGCATTCATTTCACATTTTTAAAAAATATCTTTGACGTATTCCTAATTTTACGAATAATGTGCCTTCCTGGCTGGTGGTCTAATCAAAATAGGACTCTAAAAAGGTGATAGGATAGGCATTTACTCTCCGAATAACATCGAATGGTGCTTAACTTAATTTGCAGCTTCCATGGCAGATCTCATTTTAGTGAATATAAATCCAGCTTATCAGCAATAGGAGCTACAGTATTGTCTTAATAAAGGTAAAAATATAAGAATTAAGTAGATTATTTATAGGAAGGGATTTAGCTCAAAGGTTAGATTAGTCCGCAGTTTTCAGTAGCACGCTAACTTCATAAAAAAAATATTCTTAGTAGTGCTTGAATTGCTATTATCAATAAAAAAGGAGTTGTATTTTTTTTCTCTTGATTAAAACAATATTTGATTTCTTGTTATTTTCTCCAATTTTTATGTGAATTGTTATTCTTTGTTTATCGCAGTTGGTTGCCGCGGTTTGGTAATGGCCTCTTCTCACAAGAAAAGTGATTATTTATCATTCATAAATAATCTAGCTCCAGAATTGAAATCGAGTAATTTCGGTGAATTAAATGCACCTAAGCTACCAGGTTTAAAATATCTCATCCGCATTGACAACACTCCAACTCCTGGGATGATGAATCTTCAATAAGTCATAGAATTAGGTAGGTTTCCAGATATCTAAGCAAAGTAATAGCAAATCATGGATGAGATTGAACCCGAAAGTGCTTCAAATATTTAGTTCACTTCAGGCACAACTGGTGCACCAAAAGGAGCTACTCTCACACATTTTGGCATCCTCAATGATTCCTTTAATATCGGACATAGACTATCGTACACTGAAAAAGATATTATCTGCCTGCCAGTACCATTATATCATTGTTTCGGGATGGTACTTGGTAATCTCAGTGCGATTAATCATGGTGCTACTATTGTCTTACCAAGTGACAGTTTTTCTGCTTAAACTACACTTCAAGCAATTACTGAGCATGCTTGCACGTCGATTTATGGAGTCCCAACGATGTTTATCGAATTATTCAAGGAATTCGATACCAATCCGCATCTCTATAAAGTCAGTTCTTTGACTAAAGGAATCATGGCTGGAGCTCTTTGTCCAAAAGTAAAAATTTAAGGATATTTTATTAGATAATTACCCAACAAAACAGCAACTGTTTTATGTTTGCCAACAGGAATTAATGAGCAGATTGATCACAGAATGGAAAATACCTAACATTTAGATCTGCTATGGTTAAACAGAATGCTCGCCAGTTATCTATTAGACTTGCGAATTCGACAGCTTAGATGATAAATGTTCCACAGTCGGAACTATTTTCCCGCATTCTGAGCTCAAATTAATAAACGATCAACAACAGACTGTTAAATTAGGTGAAAAGGGGGAGATTTGCGTGAGAGGATTTGGAGTTATGAGTAAATATTGGGATGACGAAAGAGGTACAAGAGAAGCAATAACGGAAGATAAGTGGCTTAAAACTGGAGATTTAGGTGAATTAGATAGCAGAGGATATCTTAAAATAGTTGGAAGAATCAAAGAAGTTATCATTAGAGGTGGTGAAAACATATATCCGAAGTAAGAATTATTATATTTTGTATATTTCTTGAGATTAATAAGTTGAATGACTTATTGCTTTTACAGTATTGTGAATAAATAACCTTGAATATTAAATAACATATTGGATGAGTTGATATAAATCATTTATGCGCTTTATTTTGACTTTTTACAGGGAAATAGAGGAGTTTATTAGAGGAATTACAGGCATATCTGACGTTTAGGCTGTTGGGATTCCAGACGCAAAGTATGGAGAAGAAATCTTGTGTTTGATCAAAAAAACTCAAAATAGTCAATTGCAATAGAGTGATATCTACCATCATTGTAGTGGAAAGATAGCATATTATAAGATCCCGAGATATGTTAAATTTGTAGATTCTTTTCCATAGACAGTCACGGGGAAATATCAGAAGTTTATCATGGTCGAAGAAGCCATCAAAGAATAAAAAAATAACCCTCAAGTCTTCGAATCATATTAATTAAAACATATTGGTTGATGTTTCTATTCTTTTAAAATTTGTGGAACATGCTTAAAGTTATAGAAATTAATTCAATATTTTAAGGATATTTATTTTATTGAAAGAGATAAAGAAGAAGAACAACAACAAAATATTGGTAAACCTAAAAAAGAAACGGAACAGTTTTAGAAAAACTCTAATTTTTTCAGAATTATTTTATTTGTTTAATAACTTAAGAGTAGTCATCCTGCTTGTTAGAAATAGCACTTCAGTACTAGTTCGCTGTTGCTAAATTTTCTGAGATTCTAACATCGAAAAATTCACAGCTGTAATCATCTCCAGGAGTCCAGAATAGAATTCCAACTCTATATAAACCTTCTGGGTTAATCTCCGCTGTAACTTTATTGACATTTTCGTATGTTTCGTCGGAAAACAAGAAGGTTTGTGTTTGAAGGCATATTTTAAAATGAATTGTTGTGAGTATTTTACTAAGAGATTCTGAGTTGAGAAACTCACCTCTAAGGACCTCTTTGTTGTTATTGACATTAGATTCAAAGCATAGATCATTTTTTTAGCCAAGCTTATCGCTATTTATTATATCATTTTCAATTAAACCAATGCGGATACATTGACATCTATTTAATGGTTTATTAAACTTGCACTTGAAACTGTATACCAAATCTTTCTACAAAACATACTCTGTAACTGTTTAGCCGGTTAAACTTTCCTTTTGAATTACAGATGTTCCATTGTGAGAATAAGAGAAGAATAATTTTTGGCTATCCTCAAGATTCGTAATCCCCCAGTTCCAGGAGATTGATTTGCTATCATCAAAGAATTTATCGATTTTCTTCTTAATAGGCACTTTTTTTTTTTTAAGCAATTAAAAGATTCCATATGAGTTTTCTTGTTATTCCTTTTTTAGATCGTTCTATTGGTTATTGGACACAGTAATATTCTAAGATGATTCTTTCATTTTCAAACCAATTATTGTTAAGTTGTTCAACTGTTCATGGCTCAATTCTTTGATGCATGAGAAAATTTCTGAATTTTTAGGAAACTAATTCTCACCAGAAAATATTGTAAAAGCGTCGAGTGCCTGTAGGATGTTGTTACGAATAATATGTAACCCTTCAAAGTTGATGGAATTCTCTTGAGATTCTAATTATTCTAATCTGTTTCTTAGCGCATATTTGTTTTGTTCTTCATTTGCAAGGACAGCAGCCATAGTTTTTTTAATTTTCTTGGAAAGAGCAGATGTATCAGTAGATCTATCCATCACTGCTTCCTTCAATTCTTCTTTTGCGCTTAAAATATTGTACTGCTAATGAATTTTGCGCTGTTGGTCGCCGAGATTAGATGCTTGCTTTTTCAACTACTCGTGCATTTTGTCTATTTTGTCGAATACATCATTCCTCAATTCTTTGAAGTACCTATCCACATCGTTTTCAAGCTTTTCGACTTTCTTTGGCAGTTCAGAAAGTGCTTTTATTTTGTCTGTGATTTCCTTGTCTCCAGGGATAGGCCAGTTCAGAAATACAGTTTTGTCATCGCTGTTATAAATTTTGGACAAAAGGATTAGATATTTGCTTTCTAGACCTTGTTCAATTAGACATTCTTCGCATTTGAAAACAGAAGATTCTAAGTCTGCTGGGTCAGTACAAAGAAAAGATAATTAATTAGCTTAGTGTAGCCCACATGTTCTCTATGACATGATAGGCAATTAGGAGATAGGTGCTATTTGAGATGCCATTATTTAATTTAAAAATAAATATTTTTATTTTTTCTTCTATTTGTTTTAGGTTCAAATGTTGAGATTGATTTAAGAATTTATTATTGCTTGGGAAATGATCTATTTTACGATAATGGTTTTCTTTTAGTAAATTGATTTAATATTTTGTTTCTAATTTCCTTTTTATATTGTGTGATTTTTATAATTTTATTCTATCTTATTTTTTAGAAACTTTTTTAGTTAAATTATTAAGTTTAACTGAGAAGAAAAATAAAATAAAAAGCTCAAGTTCAAAGCAAAAAATATTTGCGATATCTCAAACAAAAACAGATTTATTAATAATCAAGTTTTGAATAATCAATCATTAATTCGTTTCATCACTTCGATTTTTCATTCAAAATTATGCATTCACCTTTACGTAGGAATCAAAAACTATTTGCTTGTGTTAAATCTGATGAGACTCTAACATCAAAAAACTCACAGCTGTAGCCATCTCCAGGAGCCAAGAATATAATTTCAACTCTATATAAACCTTCTGGGTTAATCTCCGCTATAACTTTATTGATATTTTCATGCGTTTCATCAGAAAACAATAAGGTTTGTGTTTGAATGCATATTTTAAAATGCATTTTTGTGAGTATTTTACTAAGAGATTCTGAGTTGAGGAACTCACCTTTAAGGATCGTTTCGCTTCTATTGATGTTAGATTCGAAGCATAAATGATCTTTAAACCCAAGCTTATAACCATCTATCAGCTCGTTTTTAATTAAACCGATGCGAATACAGCAACATCTATTCAGTGGTTTATTAAATCTTCACTTGAAACTGTACACCAAATTTTTCTTCAAAATATGCT
>Ga0302271_10004666_pt1 | contig 10847 bp, 6 predicted proteins | sample III_Bog_N1_1_FD_198767 | JGI IMG/M metagenome (GOLD analysis project Ga0302271, IMG submission 198767) | Peat permafrost microbial communities from Stordalen Mire near Abisko, Sweden - III_Bog_N1_1 | ecosystem: Environmental > Terrestrial > Soil > Wetlands > Peat | place: Sweden: Abisko... | reverse complement strand
AATTTTATTGATTATTACTTTTCAATATTTTTATTTTATTTATTGTATTGATTATCCTTTAATCCTCTTCACTTTTATTTGTATTTAAGGATACAAGATTAAAAAAATTGAGACTTCCCTTCACTTATCTCATTTATCCACCACCAGGGTCTAAAAAAAAAAATGGATGGAAAGGTTAATAAAAAATCAAAGAGCAAACTTGTTTATGTATTAGTTCCCCAAATTCACTTTATGTATCTTGCTCCATGCATCTTATTTTTTGTTTGTATGCTTTGGAAATTATCTCCATGAAAGCGTTTTATGAACCTTTCCCATGCTCCTAATTAAAAAAATATTTGGGGGAAATCTGACAGAAACTCCTAACGCATCAACATTATTCCCAAATTGGCTATTACAATGATAATACTCTCCTTTTAATAACATATTAAAAATATCCATCCCCCCAACTATGGATCACATATTATGATATTCTTTTTTCCTTTTGGGAATTTTCCTTCTTTGATCTGCATTTTGATAAATGATAATTTCTGATTAGAGGGAATTTTCAAATAAGTGTAAGGTATCGGACTGGAATAAAATAATTGTAGCTAACAGGCAACCGTTGAGTAAACAGTTTCTATATCATATTAGGCAAGTAAGTTTCTCATATTAATCTCACTTCTAAGCGTACTGCCATCCATAAAGTTTGAAATCTTGAAGACCATTCAAAAAAAGAGGGAGATTCAGTTATCATTTGATATGGGTTCTTTATTTCATTTTTTCATTCTATTGTGTTTACAAGATACTATGTGGATTCTCTCATATAATTAGTTAATTAAGATCCCCATAAGAAAATATCAAGGAAGAAGCAACTACATTTATGTTGTCTATAAACAGTAAAAACTCTAACAAAAGTCGAGAGATTCAGATTCTGCATTTTCAATAATTCAACCTTCAAATTCAAGCGATTCTTGAAATAATCCCAGGAAATTCCATTTTTGCTAAAGGAATCTAGTAAATTTGCAGGAGTAGTCTGGTTTAAAGTTATGTTGTTGGCACTGTAATGTGTTGACTTTACTCCATTTTATCAAAGTTAAGAAAAAGAGAGTACTGAGCTCAACACTGGGAAAATATTTTTGTTCATTTAGCATCCTCTGTTATCTGTTGAAGACTAGATACTCAAGTTTGAGTAAGAAGGTAGGGTTACAAATCAATTATGTTCGATAATATTTGCAATAAAAGAAATATCGAACCATATTGGAGTTGGCTATTATATCATAACACATAATTGTAAATCTTTGTTTGAGAAAGAAAATATGTATTATTCAGGCTATGACATTAACTGTTGGCTAACTAAACCCTTTCTGCCTTTCTTTTTATCCACACCTTATCAGTGATTCTTTGCTTGCCTTGTAAGAGATTATTTTCAGAAGTAAAAATAGTTGCAGATAAATCGAAAGGAATGTACGTATTTATCATTAATAATTCTAATAAGAGAGATTAATTGTGTCGGAAAGGTTTGTTTAATAAATGGTTTTACAAGTTTAAATGACATAGTTTTTCTTTTATGAGAAGTTCAGAAGGGATTCAATTAAGTTTTTTCAAGTGATATTTGGTAGTTCGTTTGTGCAATATCATGGCATGCAATAGTTTATTGTTTGCCTTATTTTAAGGTGATTATTTTGAATATTTTTAACAAAAGGGGATATTAAGTAGAAAAAAAAGAGAGCTCTTGAGGATTGAAAAGCTTACCATTTTCAGTGAATTTTTCTTATTGAAAAAAAGAGGAAGGATAATTGGTTGTTGTTTCTTTTTTTGAGTTTCAAAGTATCCCTCACTCTTTCCCCTCCCTCTCCCATCCCCCCCCCCTACAATGAGTAGCTCACAAACAAGCATAAAAATAATACAAATCATAATACACCAAGAACCATACAGCACTCTCATGTGACGAATAAGTAAATCACCTTGCTCAAATAAAGTAATGGCCAGCAAGGGCGCAACAACAGCTATTCCCTCAGGAAGTACCTAGGATCTCAATTTCGCTAAGATCAAGTAGCAAGTAAGCATTTTCTGAGTTAGCGAGAAAGTTTTTTGATCGAGCTAACTTTTCATAATCTTAATACTTCTCTAGTGATGATAACGAGGAAGTAATTCAAAACAATAACTTGTTTTCAAAACGAGATTGCAAGCATTTCATTGTGTTTTTTTTATTTTCAATTGGTAAGAAACTGCTTACATTTTTCTTCAGTAATATTCATATTATTTGTCTTCTGGTTTTCTCCCTCGTCAAAGCATATTATTCATAGCGCTTTCTTTCAAAAACTTTCTCTTTTTACAATATTTTTACTTTATTGAGATTCTTGCTATTCTGATAGAGTTCCTTCTCATTATCTGTCTTTGTGAGTTTTACTAAGGTGTCTTTAAAATAGCAAAAGGAAATATGAGAAGAGATTTCAAAGTGTGAATGTGTCTATTCTGTTCAGGTACTTCTTTTTTGTATCTATTTTAAAAAGTAAATAAAATTGAAAACGAGTTAAAAGTAGCACACATTATGGCTCCCCATCTATCTCTCTCTTAATCTACCAATTTTTTAAATTAAATTCCTACATTTTTAAAATGATTTCTTAGCCTACATAAATACTTCCTAAAAAATAAAGAGAAGTCACAGGTATATTTATTGCTCAAAAAGGTTAAATAAGAACTCCAAAATAGTATTATTTTTATTTTGTTTTTTATTGGTGCATATGAAATTGTTAGAATCAAAACGTGTGCAATAAATTTTTCTACCTTGACCGTATTATTAGCCATTCTTTCACTCTTTTCCATATATATTTTCATCGTTCCAGAAGTACTTCCCTTTAGCATTAAATATATTTAAAATCAATAAACTGCCTTTCTTAACTTGTCCATGAAATTTGCCATCCTTCAACTCTCTATCGAATCTGTTTTCATCATTCCAGAAGATTCAGAAATTATTGGATTTGAAGTATGGAGTTTATTGGCTACTTTTTGTTTCAGAAAAGAATCATTATATTTGCAACCAATAATCATTTCTTAGAAATAATTATCGATTAGTTGGTAATAAGAGACGCATTAAGAGATATTAAATAATATATAAATTACATAATGATACAAAGGTCGATTGTATTGTTCCTTCTAGATACTAGATATAAAAATGCTGTCTGCAAAGTTTCATCTTTAGCTTATATTTTTTCTTTGGGTGATTTGAGCCTCTGCTGACTTTATTATAAAAAAAGAGAGAAAAGAATCCTCATAGACCAAGCTCATAGCCAAATCATATCTTCTCCTCTCTATTGTACCCGTTTCCTGGATTTTCGTCATTTCTGTGGCCCATTGCTCTAGGCTGAAGATATCCCTCACTGCTCTATTCACTCTTTTATGCTTGTCTTTGCTGAGCTCCTCCTTAAGCAGTGCTATTAGTTTTATTCTAGTGCTGTTAGAGTTTGTGTTGAAGATATTTTGATGATTACATGACTTATTCGTGTGCCCATTTTTTTCTGAGTTAATCTTGATTGGGATTTTTAAATATTTTGTTTTCTTTTGCAATCAGAATTTTTTTAGTGAAAATACATAAGAAAGACACTATCTAAATTCGAGAATACCTCAATTAAGACATAGATATCTTTGTTATTATTGTTGGAAACAAAGAAGGATATTTTCAGTTGAGGTTGCTTATTTTAAGATCTTTGAAGATATTTGAAACTTCTGAACCTTCTTCTTTTATGTTGTAGTCTGAATAAAGAATAATGGTTTTAGGTAAGAATTGTTGAAAGCATGAGAACTCACTATCCAAAATGAAATTCATTTATAAAGGGATCATTATCCAGTCTTCTATTTCAAAATAATCAGTTCAGCGCATTAGATTGCCATGAAATAATTTTTAAAAATCTTAAAACTGTTCATTCAGTAGATGTCCTGAAATTAATCTTCTTCCAATTGTATCTTTTTAGCACGGATATTGTTAAATTGTATCTCCTTGGAAGATTGATCAATTTGATAAGTAGATTTCATTTATTGTCATCTAATTCATAATAATAAAAATAATTCCAAGCTCTTTTTAAGCTACCAAAGGAGATATGAATGAACATAAAAAGCAAAACAGATGTAGATTTCAATGTTCTAAATAGAAATAAATTATTTCTAAAAGTTTTGTGAAGAATTTCAGGGATGCGAAACATACAATATCCAAAGAGAGAATTCAATGCTTTTAATTAGAGGGCTCTGATTTCTCGAAGATTTTGTATCTTCTACCTCTAAAAATAGCTTATGATAAATAATTATCATCTTTTCATTGATTTTTCCATAAATGTTTAGGCTTGCACAAAAATTTGCCTTCGACAAGACAGTTTAGTCTCTAATCAAACTCATCTTTTTCTTTCTTCCTTTAAATATCCTGTCATTATCCTTAGAGGCAACTGTTAAATCTTCATTTTTTTTCTTTCTCACTTTTCTAAGCTTTTATTAATATCATTAGCTTGATATTACAGTTGATCCTCTCTTTCTAAGGATTCTTTTCAAAAGTGTAGTTCCTCTCTCTCTCTTCCCCTCCTCACCTTCTTCCATTTCCAAATAATTTCTGATCTTAAATATTGAGAAGAGATAATAATTTATTTTTGATCCCTTTTTTTAATCAATATTATCTTAAACTGAATTTTATCTATTTCTGTTAAAATCTTTTAGAAAACTCTCTCTAGTGTAATCCATAAGATCCCCTTCTCCCTCTAATATTCTTAGTATTAGATAATCTCAAAAAGGAAGAAACTCTTCTTAACTTTGATTTACACAATTAACAAATTTATCTTTGAGATAAAAAAAAACAATCAAATGATTTCGAAAATGTAACAAAAGATATGCTATTTTGTATGAAATTACAATTTAAGTTGTAACTATCCCCAAAAACAATTTGATTTATTCCCAAGGATTAAAAAAGAAAAATGTTGTAATCGGTGGTTTTTTTTCAGTTTCTTACTTAATTTGATTGGTATTACAACATTTGAATTTTTTTCTTTCCAGCTCTAAATAATATTCACCCAATAAATTAACTGAAAAATAGACAAACGACACAGAGTTGAATAATAAAAGTTTTTATGACCATAAGAATAACTATTTAGACCTTCTCAAGAAAAAAATATATTTAATTTCTTAGGAACTCAAATAATTCTTGTAAATTTTTTTTGATTGATTACATTAATCGAACGATCATCACAAAAGACAACTATTCAAAATTAACATGCAAGTAACTATTTCAAAATAATAGATAGATAAAAGAACCTCCAGCACCTAAACCTTATTAAGAGGATTCCATTCTACTTGTTGTATCAGATGGAATTATGAAACAAAAACAAAAAGTTGAAATCAACTAGTTGGAGGCTTTTTATGCAAGCTGAGTAATATGTTAGATTCCATCAGATAGTGGCAGTCATATCTTATAAAAAATATATAAAGCTAGGTTTCAAATATTATTCATTTCTTTTGAAGAGTGGATCAAGATAAAAGTGACTTTTTTGTTCAGAATTCAGAAGATGCGATATCATATTTTACAGTTCTCAGCACATATCAAAGCTTTTTTTCTTCATTTGCTCTTCAATAATTTTTTATTTTTTTCTTCAGAGATTTTTAAAATCTATGTACTTTTGATTGTTCACAAAAAACAAGAATAATTATTTGTTCATTAAATTTTTGATTTTAGTTAGTACAAAAAAAATCAGCAGATTCCTATTGTGGATGATAACAGTATCGTTCCTTATTATGTTATGGTGTGTTTAGATGAGATGAAAAGATTCTCTTTTTTAAAATGTAAATAAGGTGTTTATATTTTTAAGAGGAGAAAGAAAGAATCCACCGTAATTGAAAAGCAAAAGATAACTAACTACTTTATTTCCTGGTTGGAATACAAAAACTAGTTTTTCCTTACAAGATTTTTTATTTGAAGTTTGATCTTGTGAACAAGAAACAAATTTAATAAAATTCATCTCAATCTGAAGCGAGGGAGGGTTGGAGTAAGTAAAGTTGATTCATTTTTGTCAATCTGTCAAATAACAGAAATTATTTAGGACTTTTAGATGCGACCCCAAATGTATTCACATATCTTTCTTGATATTTTCTCCTAAGCTTGTTGATAAAGATTCTCCCACAAACTAGTCCTCATTACAGGTGAATCACTGTAAAAAATATTAAAAATTCTTCCCCTTTTATTATTTTTTTTAGATCAAGCTGATTTCTCACAAAATAGATCAGATTTGTAGGCAAGCTCCGTTTCCTTAACCATCTAAGAGATTAAAGGCTTTGAAATTATGGGGACTTACAGATTTTCCCTATTAACTTTAAGGAACTATTCCCAAATTAATGTTACTTTAAATTTCTTAAAGTGGGAGACATTTTAAAGCGTCAATTTCGGATTATGGATGAGAAGGTTAATCCCTCAGTTTTCCATCAAATTAATTGTCCTTTAGCTTCCTAACAAAACGTTGACTTAGAAAAATCACATTCTAGTTGTGAAAATTGGAGTTTTTAATCAACAAAATAGAAGATTAATTCGAGCAGCTCGCTTATTTTCATCTCACTAATCAAACTGATTCTTTTAACACCACAAAAAATAAAAACTTCTCATCATTTCTTATTTACAATTATTTAAATCTCACATTACTTAAAAAATCTTAAATGAAGGAGATACTTCTATGAAAATGTGGTTTTTCCAGGCAGGTTGCGCCTATTTTTTTTGACTAGCCCCTTTTTCCACTAAAATCAAGGTTTATTCTCGAAAACCTATTGTAACTTACAACAGTTTCTTTGAAGAATTGTTCTCTTTTTTTCCCTTTTGAATGACCCTCCCTTTTCTAATTTTGTTCACCTTAACCTAAGATTCAAGTATGTTATTTTTACTTAATGCAATCTTCCCTTTAATTTCTTAGTCTTATTCGTTAGGACAGAATATCTTTTACAAAAGTATGCTCGATAAGATTTGCCATTGTGTGCGATTAATTTTTGAATTAAGTACCTCATTTATCTCGAATCAGTTAATTCAACAGATAAAATCGAAATTTTATACACAACGCAGACTAGCAAGGCTGGGGAATTGGATGGAGAACAAACAAACATGATTATAATTTAATTAAAACAATATATAATGCGATGGGATCTTGCTTAATTCCACGATTTTCCGTGTAATTTATTAAGTTAAATAATTTATTAAAAAACAAGAGTTAAATTTGATAATGATTACTAAAAGAACAAAAGAAGAGGAAATTAAGATGAAATAATATTTTAATCCACTTTTTAATTTGTAATATTATAAAAAATGTACAAAAAATAATCTTTTTTGCTAGTTTACATTTTAAAACCAGCCACCTTTCTTGCTAGACAAGGTTAAATTTACTCTTTGGAATAACTACCTTTATCTAATTGAATTAAGCGTTATAGCTTGGGATAATTAACTCTCTACGTTAGGCCTATTTCATCAGAATTAAAAATAAAAGATCTTCGAATTTACAAAATTTGAAAAGCCACTGAGCCTTAGAAAGTTGCGACTTCTTATCAAATTCAAAATATGCATTAAGGTACTTATACTAACTTAGAAAATAATAGAATTGTGGCTGAAATTGCCTCAAAAAAATATACCTCTAGGCCTCTTTGTAGATGAAAAAAAAACTATTTAGGTTTGACCTGGTAGTCAAAAAGAATTAAAGCAATCAAAAAAATATAAAATTAATAATTTCAAGAATATCCACCAATTTCGAATCTACCAAAAAAAAAAAGTAAGCAGCTACAAGCACAAACCTACATACAATAAAAACTAATGAACTTCATTAAGCAAATCGATCCCTAACGCAAGAAAATCATTATGGAACGTATCCTGGAATTTCAGAGAACTGAAATGGCAAGTAAACGAACTAAAGGCGGAGAGAGAAACTTGCTGAATAAATGGTTTTAGGATTCAGTAAAAAATTACATAATGGAAGCACATGCTGCCCCACTCATAAAGAAGAGATTGATGCCCCTGAATTCCACCAAAGAAATAAAAAAATACGTCCACGATAAGATCTCAAATGAATATAAGAAGTACATAGGGATCCTGCATGCCTATTATGAAGTACTTGGTGAAGTAAAATGCAGAGATGCTTTCTGCAGCAGCTTAATAAATATCATAAACAATGCAAGTTAATCTTACAACTGCTCTGATTTATCTGTTAAATTAATCAAAAAACAGTTCGTATGCATCCTTTTACTTTATTTCTTTGAAAATAAAAGCAAAAATTAGTCTTCATCTCTCCATTAAACAAACTCTTTCTTTGATCTCTGGAATCTAGTTTTCCCTTAAGAACGTCAATCAAGCAAAAAGTTAGATAAAGAAAAGGAACTAAACAAATCTACAGTTGGAACCAAAGAAACTTTATTGGAATCTTAAATTTCCATAACAAAAGGCTCATCTGGAGATCTCCTAAAATAGTCCATCGAAACCCTGAATCCATTGAAATCTAAGGAGTATGTAGAATCCTAACATTAAACAAATGATGATGAAGATGATGATGAAAATTTGTGCATTTTTTCTGAATAACCTCTTGCTGAGAATTGTTAGATAACTTGCCCAACGAATTATTATAAAAACTACGAAATGGATATTTCATTCGCTGATAATCCAGTAACTTAAACACCTACCTATGAGGAAGGTTGCCTTGATCAAGCATTTATCCCTGAATCGTATAATTATTTTACGACGGATGAAATGTATCAGCAAGATCAAGCCTAACAATACATAAATACCTCGAATTATTAAAGCTATCCTTCTACCTCTAGGAATTATTTCGGTGATTCATCTTGTGAATCATATCCTATGGCCCATTACAACCATTACCATGATCCCTAGTCTAATTTCATGATTTTCTCTCAAAGATTCAAGAACTCAAATAGCTAACAATATATGGATCTTTCTCTATTCTGAAAGAAGAACAAGAAGAAGAAAATTAGCTGTTTCTTTCCCTCAATTTATCTTTAATTTTTTCTTTCTCAAAGTGATTCTTATCTCTCTCGATCTTTTTAGTCTTAATCCATATCTTCGTTTCTTGTTGCTCAGTTTTTTTTAACATTTAAACCTCTGTGTAAAACATTATTTCAGTTTTATTATTTAGATTTTAGCTTTCTATTTTATAAAAAATGGATTAATAGTTGTAAGATTGAGAGATTTATCTTCATGATATTAATGCTTGAAAGAAAAAAATGCTATTGTTATTGCTGACAAGTCTAACAAAACTGTTAAAGGATATTTATTCCTTAATATATTCTCTGATTACATGAAGGAGAATACATCTGTGTAACCAAAACTTGAATACTGTTTTTTATCTTTTATTAAAATACACTTAAACTTAAAAAATGAGTAATAAGCGACTTAAACAATGAATTCTATTAAACCAGAGATAACAAAGAAAGATGCAATAAGAATAGAGAGATAAAGAATTCAGAAATAAGAAAGATCCAGAGAGTCAGGAAGCATGTGCTTATTAGCCTATCCTGCTGGAAAAGATGGAGGTAGAATAAGGATAGAGAGATAAGAAATTCATAAATAAGAAAGATCCAGAGGGTCAGGATGCATGTGCTTATAAGCCTATCCTGCTGGGAAAGATGTAAAAGTTCTCAAGGACTGCACGGCAGCTGGCTGGACACTATTCTAATAATAGTCCCCAGATGAATAACTGTAGTCAATGTAAGAAAAAGTTGTCTGAGTATTTTTGTCGAAATACCAATTTAATTCACCAACATAGATACTGTAGGAATCTGGAATAATAGATTAATCAAGACGGCCACCAAGTATTTAACATGGAGTAATAGAAGTAGCTTCAAAGCTGAAATTATTCTTGAATTCTGTTCGGTCCAATAAAAGCAACTCCTTCTAGATTTGAGGATCACTTCCAAAATATCCATCATTCCCACCAAAATTATCTTCTGTTGGTTGGAGGCTTTCAGAAAATTCACTAATTTCAGCTACCTACTCTTCTGAATTATTAGTTTTTTATGACATTTTCCGATCTATGGAAATCTCAGAAAGCAATGATTCTGATTGAATTCCTGTATTTCTACAGGTTTCTTCAGCACTATTCTTCTTATTTTACTACTGGTTTTCTCCCTCGTCAAGGCATATTCTCCAAAGATCCTAAAACGAGTTGATCTCACAAGATCCTTTTTACTCAAAGTAAGTCAGCACAAGCAAGGTAATATACTGTTTTCTCCTTTCTTTGCAGATTAAATCACTGTTGTCCAGAAAGCAAAACCCCTCAATTGTGCTAGCTAACCGTCTGCAAATTTTTTATAGCTTATTGCATTCGAGAATGGCCTCATAGTAAGCTTTCAGGATTCCCATGTACTTGCACATCGATCTATCTATCCTTGAACGGATAAAAACCTTCACTTCTTTCAAGGATCCCAAGGAGTACTCACCGATCAGCAAAGGAGCCGCATATCGCTCCATTATGTAGTTCTTCACTGAATCCTAAAACCACTTATTCAGCATGTTCCTGCTGCTACTTTTATAAGAGCTTATACTTTATTTAAATTTCAGAGTATTTGCAATTATGTTCTTCTTACTAGCTTGGCTAACTCTGCTTTGAGGAATACAAGAACTCATTTTATTTTTTCTTAAACTATTCCTTTTATCCAAGTACTTGCTCTTAGGATTACTAAAAAATTTATAATAAAAATTATTAAGTATTTTGGTGACATCTTAGATAAGATATTTCAATACTGGGCTCAAAAAAAAGCTTATGTTAATTACAAAGAGAATACTAAGGCAATAAATTAAGCCTTACGATGCGTTATAACGCTGCGTTAATTAAGAGATGTGGCTAACTTATCGATTA
>Ga0302271_10004665_pt1 | contig 10848 bp, 9 predicted proteins | sample III_Bog_N1_1_FD_198767 | JGI IMG/M metagenome (GOLD analysis project Ga0302271, IMG submission 198767) | Peat permafrost microbial communities from Stordalen Mire near Abisko, Sweden - III_Bog_N1_1 | ecosystem: Environmental > Terrestrial > Soil > Wetlands > Peat | place: Sweden: Abisko... | reverse complement strand
AATATTGACTTGTTTAGCAATAGAAGCTGCAGTAGGAGGCTGATCTCCAGTCACCATAATAACCTTGATACCTGCAGATCTGCATTCTAAAATAGCTCCGGGCACACGTGTTTTGGGAGGGTCAATCAGAGAAATCAACCCAGTGAATGTGTAGTCTTCAATAGGAAAATTAAAACTATTAGGATTTGAAACTATAAAAGAGAACTTTCCTAATGGATAATCTTCTTTTGGTAAATGAAACTTTGCAAAACCAAGCACACGTTCTCCATTTTTTCCAAACACCTTATTGGCCTCTGAAAATTTATTTTCCCAGTTTTTATCCCTTTGTTCAACAGTTTCACCGTTCTAAATATGCTTGGACATTTTCCAAATTTTCTCAGGTGCCCCCTTGATAAAGACACAATAATCACTTGAAGCTGTTTTAAGCTCTACAATTGTCAATGCAAACTTCTCAGTAGAGTTAAATGGCATCCTCGAACTCACTCCTTTTAAAAATAAAACAAAATGAAATTTTCAAGCAAACAAAAAAAGTGAAACTTTTCAAAGAGTTTCTCTTTTAATCTTTTTACTTTCATCATTTTCTGGAATAACAAACTGATTTCTTGTGGTTTAAATATCCTCAATAGACTAAAAAAACCTAATCAATCCTGTTTCAGTAGCATCCCCATTCACAGGGCATTTAAAGTAGTCGATATTTTCAGTGTCCTTCTCATTACTGATATCAAACTTAGCATCGCTCGACACCATTGCACTAAGATGCAATTCTCGAAACGAAACACTTTTTAAATCATACTCCAATTCAACCTCATTCTTCACTAATTTTTTATTCACTGCCTTGATAATTTTTCCGTCTATCCAGAAATGTTCCACTGTCATAACGTTCTGAGTCAGTGTGCCTTTTTTCATAAGATAAATAAAGAAAATTATTATTTTATTACTTCTGCAAACAAAACATCTTCATACCAGTTTTATCTGAGCAAATGCAAGTCGTAGACCCCAATGTTTCTACTGACTCCAGATTCTTCGCAAGAACGTTCTTTCTATGCAAAGCCTTAGCAGTGATTGCTAGTGAAATAGTAATACAACTAAGCAGGCCTTCTGGGACATTCGCAACTAATATCCCTATTCCAAATATTATACTTGTCAATGCACCATATCCATTCGCAAGAAACGCCAACAAGAAGAACAACACTCCTAATAAAACAGCTATCCCAGCCATGATCCTAATCAGTCTATCCATTTCGATTCTCAAAGGCGTCTTGACCGTTTTCTCAGTCGATGCCAAATCAGCGATTTCCCCAAGAGTTGTGTGATCACCTATTTTTATCACGATCCCAATCCCTTAACCTCCTTTGCAGAGAGTCCCAAAAAACGCTACATTTTATGTCTCAAGTAGCGCTTCAGGATGAGTGCATATCGTTGATCTTGGTTGCGGATCTGATTCCCCTGTTAAAGGTGAATTATCCACGATCATTTCGTTCACGCTTAGCATTCTAATATCAGCTGGAATTTTTTCTCCTGCGCGCACACGAACAATATCTCCTAAGACAAGTTTTTCTGCATTTATACTTTTCTCTAAGCCATCTCGAATGACAATGCATTTCGATGGCATAAAATCCTTAAACGAATCCATGAGACTCTCACTTTTTTTATTCTACTAGAAAGTGATCTAAGCTGTCACCAAGATCACAACAGTCAAGATGAATCCCATGTATAAATTGGACTCATCATCAGTTGAAACACCATAATCAATGAAGTAAAATATCACTGCCGCCCAGAGCATCATCGCAAAAGGGCTGAATAGCTCTTTAACGTATTTTAACCAAAGTGGAGTTTTGTCTTTCACAGATAGTTTATTATCACCTAAAATCAATAAAACAAGCAAGATAAACTCTATAGCTTCTGGGAGAAAAATAAAATTTATCAATATCACAGTTAATTTTTTTACCTTACTGGAGATTCAGTTTCACAGCAATTGATTCTGTGTGTCCTTTTTTGAGATCAGTGCCATATCGTGATGCTAATGCGCTTATGTCAACTTTATGCTCATCTCTTCTCATTATCTCAAATGACATCATGTCTTTGGGATTTTTTAAATTGAATAAGCCGCTAGGTGGAGTCCCAATAATTTCACTTTTGTGAGTGCCTAGATATTCACTCTTTTGAGTGCCTAGATAATCACTTTTCGGAGGAGAAACATGAGCCTAAATGCTTTCAAAATCTGGAATCTAATGAGGCATATGGTCGTTATGATCTAGATGTTTCTTTTCTTCTAGTTTCTGCTAAAAACTTTCTTCTTGATATGATCTCTGATGAATAACTTAGTTCGCAATCGAAATGGACTATTTAAGCTCCTCAAAGAACCTAATCACCTCTGAATGGCGTCCTGATTCGCTCTTCCCATTTTAGCTGCCCTTAGGAGACTATGAAAAGTGGGGTGATTTAATAGCTTTGTCCTACATTTATTATCTGCTTTATTCTTCTTCAATTCCAGGAAATAAGATATCAAATTAATAATTTTGTTATTTTTGAGAAAAGAAAAGTTCCCCTTTTATATTTAAATCCAATCGTCCAGCAATGCGATAACTTGTCAATGTGATTTTTCATTCGAGAATGAAATTAACGATCTATTTATCTATCTTTAAGCCATGCAGAGTTGTAAGAGAATCAGACCAATTTTAATCATACTCTAATACCTATTTTTAGATTGTGTAATTTTTAATTATTCTTTTTTGAACCAAGAGCTTACTTTTTATTTGAAGAAACTTCAGTTTTTCTCTTATGATCACTGTTCTGATACTATAAAAATCTAGCTAGTTTAATATTTTCATTGTATTCTAGATGTTAGATAGTTGATTTCCTTGAGGTTTTACACGACTTTTCATGTACAAACCATTTTTACAAGGAGAATCACCTAAAACTCCATAATTGAAAAAGCAAAAATAAAATAGATAAAAATAGTCAGGCTATTGTTCTATTTTATCACATCCTTCACTTACTTAAATGTCAAGTAATTCTTCAATAGCAAGTTTCTAATATTTTATATTTTAGAGAATACTTTGGTTTATTTTAGTTTCTGATAAAGTTTAGTGAAGTTTTGCTCATCTCACACACAGAAGTTTTTTTCAAAGTTTGATTCTCCTTCAAAAGAAAAAAATATCTTAGATTGGAGAAGAAAGGATTGCTTAAATAAGTAGAGTTTAAGTTTTTTTGATGCATTTCCATAATCAGGAAGGGTAAGTAGAAATAATTTGGGAAATGCGAAGAAGAATAATGAAAAAGTATCTATTTTTAGCTCATAAATTGAGAATGTATGTGATTTTCTCCCCAAGCAAGTCTCTTTTGTCTGTTATAAATTTAGTTCTTCATAAGTAAAATTAAATTGTTTCGTCTTAAGTTTCGAAGGACGCACTATAAAGATAATAAATATAAATTAATTAAAGGAGTTTTCTAGATTAATCAGAGTAAGACTAATTTCTTTTAATGTTCCTTGATTATTCTCTAAAACAGAGTCTAACTTAAAGCAGGAATGTATCTGGTCCAGTTTTGAAGAATTAGATTTAACCAGAAGGTTGCAGAAATAGCTAGAGTTAATTACTATTTTAGTAGAGAAACATGATATTTGAGCTTACCTTAAGCACATCAGATATAAAAATTGAACAAAAGGAAAGGGGGTTTGCGAATTAATACAATTCTATTTAGCCACTGTGATTGGCATTTATTATTTACCAAAAATCGCATTTAACCTAAAAAGCATCCTTTTTGAATTATCCATATTTTTTGAACAACTACAATTCATTTACTCGTTAATGTTTATCTATTTATTTGTTTTATTACTAATATTATTTATTAATAAGTGGTGCTTTTTCCTCAAATAAGAAGAGTTATCTTGAATTAAGAAAAATATAATCTAACAAACTTGAATTTCCTTTTTTCCTAAAAAAACTACAATTCCTTGATATTCAAAAAAACAAAAAATAATTCATTATTTAACTTATTTATCTCATTTTGTTGAGTAAAATAGATCATTTAAGCTCTTCACCTGGCTCACAAAGTTTAATGTAGTGGACGTCGTAGAGCATTTTATAGTTGACAACAAGTTTAGGGTTATATGGGTCAAGTTCTTTAGCTCTCTCGAAATCTTCAGAGGCTTGTTCATAACTCTTCAGTTATTTCTAAGCAAATCCTCTACCAAAAAACGCATGAGGATTCTTAGGCTGTAACTCGATCACTCTGGAATAATCTTCAACAGCCTTTTTGAATTCTCCAACTAGCAAATATGCTTTTGCTCTCTCATGAATATAGCAAGGTTCATATTTCGATAAAGCAATTGCTCTTGATAATGGCTCAATTGCCCTATCGAAGATTTCCATATTTGCATAGGCAATTCCTAGATGATAATGAATATCACTCTCATAGCTGGAATATGGTTTGTTATCAAGCGCTCGGAACAGATCCTTAATGGATTTCTCAAATTATTTGTTTTTGTAAAATGCCAGTCCTCTCTTGTAAAGTACTTATGGATCCAATGGCTTCTTTCTAAGAGATTCAGTTAAGTCATCGATAGCGTTCTAGTTGTCAAAAGGGCAAAATTATGATTTTTAAATCAGAAAAAATCGAATTGAAATAAAAAAATTATCTGAGAATAAATTCTTTTTTACTTGATATTTTCCAATGTCTACATAGATGTTTGAGCGTTACACCAGAAACTCCTCATTTCCAGGGCTTTTTTCGAGTGCTTTGTTGAGATAAAGCAAAGCTTTCGCAAAATTCTTCAACAATCTGTAAGACTATCCGATTCCACTGAATATCCCTGGGTTATTCGAGCCAAGTTCCAGAGCTTTATTAAAATTGTCAATAGCATCTGAGAGTCGTTTTTCCTCGATTCTTGACAGTCCTTTGTAATAGTAGATCTCAGGATATCCTGGTTCAAGTTCAATAGCAGCGTCAAAGTCTTAAATAGCATATTCATGGTTTTTCATTTCCTAGTAGACAAGTCCTCTACTTTCATAGACTAATCTGTCATTTCCGATTGCTTTTAAGACACCTGTGAATGATTCCAGTGCATCTGTTAGATCACCATTTTTATGCTGCATGAGCCCTAAATGATAGATTGAAGGAACATGATCTTCCTGGATGACTAAGGCTTCCTTGAAAAATACTATGGCATTTTCAAAATCACCAACATCTTGGTAAGCTAGACCTTTTGAATGATAGAATTTGGGATTCGAAGGGTTCAAGGCAATAGCTGCATCGAAATCTAAATGCGCATCATGGTTTTGACTGAATGTTATTTTACAAAAAATGTGTTTATTAGAAAGTAAATTACGAAAAATATCAGAAATATTTTCACAAATTGTATCTTTACCCAAGAGCTAAGTATGTATTTCCTCTATTGTAGAGTGTTCTTGCGTCTTTCGGATCAACTTCGATTGCTTTATTGTACACACTTAGAGACGGTTGGAGCTAACCAAGATGGTAAAGAGCAAGAGCCTTGTTGTTGTAATAAGTTGCCTTGGTATCATCAAGATCGATGGCATTTTAGAACTTCCCTAAAGCCTAAAGAAGACAGAAGAAGAAAGCAAAGAATAAGAGGTAATCAAGTAATATAATGATAAGTGTACTTGATCGTAGAGTTGATTTTCGAAGTATGAAAGTCCAAGGTTATTTTAAGCCGGTGCGTTGTCTTTTTTGATTTCACAGGCTTTCTGCAAATCGTCGATCGATTTAACATATTCTTTGATTTATCTGTAGCAATTTCCTCTATGGAAATATGCTTTGAACTCCGCGTTTGAGGTCTTAGCATCCTTTTTCATGAGCGACAAGGCACTTGTGTAGTCTAAGATAGCATTCTAATAAAAACAATAAAAATGTTTTAGTTTGATTGCTGAAAAGTTTGTGATTTTCTGTAAAGCAAACTGATGAGAATCAAAAGATTATTTTTACCTAATAATCTTCCAGCCTTGCATAGACCAATGCACGATTGAGATAACTCATGCCATCAGTGGGTTCAAGCTCGATTGCTTTGTTGAATTCTTCCAGTGCTTCCTTCACTTAATTCAGCTACAACAGACAGTTACCTCTGCTGCCTAATTATTTTAATAGATAAAATATAAAATATGGTTCCTATCTTTTCTCTTTGCTTTTGGATAATCGTAAATAATAATCCCTTTTTTTACTGTAATATTCTGCCTCCGTTTCTTGAAATCTAACAGCTGCTGAGAAATCATACAGTGCTCTTTAATATTGCCCATTTTCCATGAAGGCATTTCCTCTAGCTGCATAGTATTTAGCGTAGACCTTCTCACTCTAACTCGAAGCAGTTTATCTAAGAAAGTTTAAAGAAAGAAATAATTTTTAGCTTTTTAAACATCATTTTGCTTATCTTTTATGTTTTTTTTCTTGAAGAACAAAAAAAAATAGTGAACATTACAGCAATGTGATAGCTTCTGAAAAGAGTTGAATGGCCTTTTCGATATCGCCTTGAATCTTGATTTCAGATTTCATTAGCTGCTTGCCTGCTTAGAATTTTTTATTCGCCTTTCATCAAACAAATTTCAAGGGGTAAAAATTAAAGGATTACTTCATTTGAAACAATTTTTAACAAGAGCGAACGCAGAATTCGATATTATCCCATTTATCTATTTTTCTTTTATTTTTTCTCTTTTGAGTTACCTCATTCTGCTTGTGTTGATTCTCTTTGTTATCTGCAGCGTTCCTTTCACGCTTCGACACATATGGAGTAGCCATGTTTTGATAAAGCTGATGTGTGTGTTTTAATGTTTTGCTTGTATTATGAAATGTTTGAGCTTCTTAGCGTGTTGTTTTTTTTTCCTTTCTCTAACAGTTGCTTTATTGTAATTACTTAGTTAAGAGATTAATAATTTTCCTTTTGTTTGTTTGTTTGTTTGTTTGAAAGAAGAAGAAAGAAATTGATAATTTGAAGAAAAACAATTTCTTCTTTTTCTTTTTCCCCTCCCTATCACTCATAACCACAAACCAAAGAGATTATATTTTCTTCTTCCTCTTGAAATCAATTAACTAACTTTGGGATTAAATACTACTATTTCTGTTTCAAAAATAGTAAAAAATATCAATGTTCTTTGATTTTTAGGAATATTGAAAGTCTAATCCAATGCAAAATTTTTCATATCAACATTAGTTTCTTGCATCCTTAGTTCTTACTTATCGCTAAAAATACAACGGATCTAAATTGTTGATTGATTATTCTTCTTATGATTCATAATGAAAATAGATAATCCTCTTAGATTTTTAGAAAATTTTTAAAAAACCTTTAAAAAAATAAAATAATTAAACTACCTGTGCTATCTTAAAATTTCCAAGTATTTTCGAATGAAATACCTTTAGCTCAGGCATCAAGAATTAAAATGACGATTTATCTCTCATCTTCTAAATAAAGGAGCCAAAATACTACTTAAGTCTTCCAATAATATTTTTTGCAATAAATCGCGGAAGTAAAAGAAAAAATTAAGAAAAATATAAAATTTTCCCAAGAAACAAAAAGCAGTGTTACAAATTGGTCTAATGATTATTTAGAGTGGTGGGCAGAACCCAGTGAAAGATGACGGCATACAAAAACGCAGCTAAACGACTACTGAGTCCATGCTGAGTTCATATACTTCAGTATAGATTGAGCAGAGCGGGTTTAGTGACTTTAAAGAGCTGCACATGAACAGATAGAGTGGAAAAGAAGCGTTGAACATAGCATTTTCATTTGAGATATTCGCTTCTGGAGATATCAGCTAGATCTAGATTAATGTCCTAGGCACCGAAGTCAAGCTTATGAAACATAAAGTACATACAAACAAAGGACAATAATAGGGAAGGGAATTTGATTTAAAGCAGTAAAACAGTTTGGGGTTCTTTATGTGCTGACAAACTCTCAAATAAAACACTTACCAAATTTCTCTTAAATTAAAGAAGCATTTTAATACTAGTGACTTCTCTCAAACTGTCTCTTTAAACCTTGCCTAATTCCATTTTATTAATTTATCTATCCTCAGACATACAAGATTGAAGTGAAGGCTCCATATTTTCCTGACTTACACTGTTTCAGACACTACAACGAATTCCATGCCCTGTATAAAGTCGTAAGAATTCCAAATGCTGTTATTTGGTGGGGGGGGGGAGGAGGGATATCAATAGTGTTTCGAAGAAATCTTAGAGAGTATAATCTTGAAGAGTAAAAGAAATAAATTAAATCCTAAACCAAATTATTTTCTCAGCCAAGAATTTCTCTCCCGAATTTTTTGTTCCGAAAATTAAATTCTTTTTTTTCTCTTTGATAGGTGAAACTCAAATATTAAAACATCAGTTTACCGAGTTTCCCATCGAAATACACGCTAGTCAATAGAACAGAAAAGAGAAAAATAGCTTTCCATCTGTTACTTAACAAGATCTTAGAAATTGCTTAGATGCAAACTGGACAAAGTCAACGCAGCATCCTCTCATTGCTTTATGTATTCCTCACCAAAGATTGTAAAAAGGATTCAGCTTTTTTCAGTTTAAAAACTTATGATTTTGAATTCTCTAGTGACAGGCAAACAAGGGAACAATAAATTGGAAATCGGAACTAAAAGCAGTTTCGTAATACCATAATCGCCTGTTCCATTTCAATCTCCTGACCCAGAAATGGCATAATTCTAAAATATGTTATCCCCCATCGATAGTGAAGACGAAGACCATCAATAGCGGTAGTATTTCGTTGAGCCATTGAAAATCTCCTAACCTACAATCAAGAACGATCCTGGTTTCACAGCTTTTAGTCTAAATGATTTGGGTGATTCCCCGGAATTAAAAAAGCCTTTCAAATCTGTGAGGATCACAGAACCAGCTGAAGGAGATGGCACACCTTTCTCAGCAAACGATCTAGATAAACCAGCGAACGAGAATACCATTTTTAATTAACTTCTCCTTCAATAGTAAGAACAATCGAATTTACAGTAGTCAGAGCAAGCATAATTGCAATAGTAATAAGCAGAGCTGATTGAAAATAAATCCATTGATTCTTAAGGGGAATCTGATATTCCAAGTCTGATATTAACTCAAAGCGCAATCAAGCCATCAATTCCTTAGATCTCAACGAAATAATCAATACTGTCTACGAATTCTTTGTTTAGCTAGCAATCTCAACCAGTTAAGATATCTTCAGTATCAACAAACACACAACAGTCATCCTAAAAAGTGATTATTAACTCGAAGAACAATGTCTGGAAGGATGAGAAGGACTTCTGCGGATATATGTAAGCAACAATTAATAAAAAAATTTGAAGAAAACCGGACACAAAAACGGAACTTTATTTTATGAAAAAAACCAAAAAATGTCTGAGTTTTTTATCTTTTAATTTTTTATTCCTTTTATCTTGACTAGTAACGTGCAATTAGAAGGCGAAAAGAGAAAGCTGCTGTATGCAAGAGTCATCGAAAATACACTTTAGCTATTCAAGCACATATTTGTAACTTTTTAAGCATAAACAGAAATACCTTTAGACAATTCATTCTTTTTAATATTGATGTTCTTTAAATCTTAGGATAATCACTTCTTGTGCTGTGTCAGTTTCTACGAGTCAACCTTGCAGTATAATCCTAGAAATTGTCATATCTTAGAAATGTACCATGAGTATGATTCCAGAAAAGCATAAATCACGTTATCTGAAGAAGATCCAGATTAATTCGAGCTTGAAAAAGATGACCCAGTTCAGAATGTTAACGAAGTCATCGAAAAATATGAAAAAGGGTATGAATCAGAACCAATTCCATTTAAATACACGCCTCCAGAAGCTCTGTAGAAATGGATGGCATAGCTGAGAATAGCTACCACTAAGGTAAAAATATACATACTTTTGAAATTTCATGTTTAATAATTTTTAGTAGCAAAGACAACAAAAAATTCTTGAAAAAATTCACTATTTATGATTTTCTCATCATAATTGTTGGTTTTCCTTGCTTTATTAACAGAAATAAGATATCGATTTGAGCGATTTTGTCTTCGAGCCTATTGGAAAGCTTGATCTATTGATCGATGAGATTACAAACTTGAAGTACTATCCTTAGAATTCAACAGTCTTCGTAAGGATAAAATCCAGTCCTTTCACTTTCTACACCAAAGAGAACATTGCGGATACTCCTAAATATAAACAAAACTTCATTTTGTAATTAAAAAATAATAGCTTAGCCTTGCAAAAATAACTTTTTTTCTTTTTTTTTGGGTTTATTATTTTCAAGCCCCTTCAGCAATTCTTATGGGATCATCAAGATGGAAATCGTCTCTGTGAATAACAAGGGATGGATCAAAGAGAAATTCATAGAAACAGTACTTGGAACTGCTGAAATCCAAATTGCTGATATCATAGGAGCAAATCAAGATTGCAAGTTTATTGTAAGTTCACAACAACAAAATCTGCAAAAATATTTCAAGAATAATGTCATATTTTTGTTCAATTTTGAATGCAGAAAAGCGTGCAAGAATGTGAGAACAGTGAATTAAGAACTAAGCAGCTGTAAAAAGATGGCATAACAGATCCAAAGGAATAAAAAATGAGTATTGTATTTTATTACAGAAATCTCTCACTGTATTCAAGTATCTTCGCAGAAAGTTCTTACAATATCTATGACGGTGTCAAAATGAGCGAACAAAAGAAAACCATCTTCAAATATTATAAACTAAACTTTACAAGATACAAAGCCATCTCCGGTCATATCATGCTGTTTATATGGTCGATTAATGATGTTTTCTATTCTAAATACCCCGTCTTCTCGAAGTTCGCTATTGGATGCATCCTCATGTATATCGCACTTGCTGATTTAAATAATTTCTTGCTGCATCTT
>Ga0302271_10004664_pt1 | contig 10849 bp, 6 predicted proteins | sample III_Bog_N1_1_FD_198767 | JGI IMG/M metagenome (GOLD analysis project Ga0302271, IMG submission 198767) | Peat permafrost microbial communities from Stordalen Mire near Abisko, Sweden - III_Bog_N1_1 | ecosystem: Environmental > Terrestrial > Soil > Wetlands > Peat | place: Sweden: Abisko... | reverse complement strand
GCAAAATTAATGTTCATGCCTATTGCCAATGGAATCAGTCCAAGTATTGTTGCTGTTGCGGTCAGAACCACAGGTGTGATACGTGTCAGTCCACCCTGGATAATAGCGTGACGTGTCCTGACGCCCTGCTCTTTCAATTTATCTGTGAACTCAACCAGCAATATTCCATTTCTGACAACAATTCCGGCAAGGGCAACAATACCCATTCCTGTCATGATGATTGAAATTGTCATACCGAAAATCATGTAACCGAGCAACACCCCGATAAGACTGAAGATAACTTCAGATATGATTATCAGTGCTTTTGACATAGAATTAAACTGAGTGATCAGGATAAACATTATAAGGAATAAACAGAGGATCATTGCTTTTGACAGAAATGCTACTGATTCTGCCTGATCTTCCTGTTCTCCAGTCAACCGTATATCTATATCAGATGCCTTTTTGAAATTAGGAACCACTTTTTTAAGTTGTGCATTTATCAGGTTTGCATTAAAACCGTCAAGCACATTCGAAGAAATAGTTATAACCCGTTTAAGATTAAGCCTGTTAATCTGGCCAAAACTGTTCACATAATCCAAATGGGCAACCACTGAAAGTGGTATCTGACGAATGAGGCCGGAGTTCATGTCGCGGTAGGTAATAGTAAGATTAAGTAATTGCTCGATGTCTTTTCGCTGATTTTCCTCGAAACGAAGCATAATCGAGTACTGATCTTCACCTTCACGATATTTTGATACTTCTTTGCCGAGCTGGCCGGTTCTGATTGCATCACCTACCACTGCCGCCGTTATTCCTTCAGTATTGGCACGTTCACGATCAAGTACGATGATGATCTCAGGCTTTGTGGTTGCAAAATCGCTTTTTAGCTCCTCGATCCCTCCAATCTGCAACGAATCGACATATCTTTTGAACTGATCTGCCGTTGAAGCAAGTTGCATCAGATCCTCTCCTGAAATTTCAATATTGATAGGTTTCCCGGTTGGCGGCCCCATACTTATTTTACTAACAACGATTTCAGCGCCTGGGATATCTTTTAATGCATCACGCATTCCATTCATATATGAGCTGGTACTCTTGCCTTTCCTGAATTTGTATTCAACAAAGTTAACTGCGATTTTAGCAAGGTTGGAGGATTTGCTTGAATTATCGAAATTATTGTCTGAAGCCAGGAATGCAACATTAGTCACAACAGATTCAACAATGGGATTATTCTCACCAAGTACACTCATAATCCTTCTTTCCGCCAGTCGGGCAACAGAATCAGTTACATCAAGCTGGCTGCCAACCGGCATCTTGATAAAAGTATTGATAGTGTTAGGTTCATTATCAGGGAAGAAGACAACTTTAGGCTTTACTATATTATTAAGAATCATGGTTAACACAAAAAGTGCAATCATACCACTAAGAATAAATGCTGGTCTCCGTCCTTTTAATACCCATTTCAGGGTACTCTCGTATTTCCTCATCAAGGAAGGAATGAAATGAGACTGAAATCTTCTCAGGACCTTATATCCAAATAGTTCATGACCAAGGAATGAAATTGCAATAAATATTGCGAAATTTCCGACTCCTCTGGCCCCTGCCAGATAGAATGGTATGGAAATGAGAGCTATAATGATTGTAGTTTTAGCCACTTTCGATTTGTTTACCGGCTTATCTATATCATCATGCGTCATGAAATCAACAGCAAAAACCGGATTAAAGATATAAGCAACAATAAGAGAAGCGAACAGAGTAATAATAAGGGTAATTGGTATAAATACCATAAATTCACCTACGACACCAGGCCAGAACGCAAGAGGGAAGAATGGAGCAAGTGTTGTAAGTGTACCTGATAGAATTGGAAGAAATACCTCTCCGGCAGCAAACTTTGCCGAAGATGTAATATCCATTTTCAGTTTCTTGTGAATCCGATGAGTATTCTCTATTACAACTATTGCATCATCTACAACAATTCCAAGAGCAAAGATAAAAGCGAACATTACAAGCATGTTCATCGTAAACCCAAACCAGGGAAGGACAATAAAAGCTATAGCCATCGACAGAGGAACCGATAATGCAACGAAGAGTGCATTTACCAAACCCATGAAGAACATTAAAACTATAGTAACGAAAATGAATCCGAGTATTATGGTATTATTTAGCTCATTTACAGTATTCCTGGTATTTCTCGACTGGTCGCCTGTGACCTGGATAATAAGATTTGACGGCAACCTGGAATTCTGCATGTCAGTAATTATCGCTTTGATTTTATCAGATGCATCAAGAAGGTTTTGTCCGCTCTTTTTGATAACGTTCAGAGTTACTACGTTTTTCCCATTGTAACGGGCAAAGTTTTCAGCCTGATGAAATCCATCTCGGATATTTGCGATATCGCCAAGTTTTATCAGCGCTCCGCTCCCGGTGGTTACGACAATATTTTTTATCTGATCCAGATTTGTCACTTCTCCAACAACCCTTATTGAACGACTCATCTGCTGCAGGTCAATGTTTCCACCCGAAACAGTCATATTATTCAGGCTCACTGCAGATTCAACATCTCTGAATGTAAGGCTTGCAGCCTTCATCTTGTACATATCGATATCTATCTGAATTTCCCTGGTCAGAGCGCCACCTATTTCTACCCTGGTGATCTCTTTCAGGCTTTCAATCCTGTCCTGCATATCATCAGCATATTTCTTCAGCCTGTCCAATGGGATATCACCCGACAAATTAATATACTGGATCGGGATCTCGGAAAGGTCTATCTCCATTACCGATGGTTCAATAAATGAAGGGTCTGTGGGAAGATCCTTCTTGGTCTTATCAACAGCATCCTTAACCCTTTGTTTGGCATCTTTTATCTCGATCCCGGTATTAAATTCAACAATGATTGCTGAAAAATCCTGAACTGAACGTGAAGTGATTTTCTTAACACCACTTATTGATTTAAGATTCTTCTCCAAAGGACGGGTAACCAGGTTTTCCATATCCGAAGGAGAGGTGCCGGGATAAATTGTATTAATATCTATCATCGGTATCACTATCTCAGGGATCTGCTCCTTAGGAATTGTATAGTAGTTAATTAACCCGAATACCGATATTATAAATACCAGCACATAAACACTGATCTTATTATCAATTGCCCAGCTGGTAGCAAAAAATTCTTTAAACTTTTTTTCCATGAAAATATTTTTTTATTCTCTTTAAAATTAATATCAGTGACAGCCTAAAACCTGATATACTCTCCATCCACAAGTTCCTGATATCCTATCGCGATCACTTTATCGCCGGCAGTTAAGCCATTAAGCACTTCAGTAACACCATTATAGCTGATTCCCAGAACTACAGGTTGCTTGAATGCAGCATTGAATTTATCTTTCGGACGGACAACGTAGACATAAGTTCCGATCTGATCATTCTGAACAAGATTCATTGGAACCTGGATTGCTTTATCGGCATGATAGTCATTGATCTGTATGATAGCTACCATATTAGCTTTAAGATCAACGAAATTATCATTCTCTAACTTCGTCTCGATTATGAATGTCCTGTTGACTGGATTTATGTATTTACTTACAAAAGTAACCTTTGCTTCAAATTGCTTATTTATATCAGGGAAGAGAACTACCAGTTTATCCCCAACCTTAACTTTTGCAGAATAGGCTTCAGAGACCTCAGCGCTTATTTTCAGGTTTTTAAATGCAACCACCCTGTATGCGGCAAGCCGGGGATCAGGTGAAACTACACCGCCAACTTTTATATTACACTCTTCAATATTGCCATCAATGGGAGATTTGATTTTAAATTTATCCACCTGCTGTTTCAGTGATGAAATCTGTTTTTCAAGCGATTCCTTATTTGTCTTTGACTGCAGATACTGGACTTCACTCCCTATTTTCTGATCCCAAAGGCGCTTTTGTTTGTCATACATGTCTGATGCGAATTTATACTGTGTCTCAAGTCCCTGCATCTGGCTTCGATATTGCTGGTCATCGATCTGGGCTAAAACCTGTCCTTTTACAACCTTTTGGCCAACATCGGCAAATTTTGAAGATACGGTACCAGGTGCCTCTGCAAAAACAGCAGCATTCTGGTCTCCATCAAGCTTACCCTGAACCCTGATGAAATGGTCAAAGGTATTGCTGCTTACATCTTTAAGTCCTACCAGCTTGAATTTTTGTGGATTCATTGAATCTTTTGTACCGGAACCAATTGCAGCTTCGAGAAGTTTAATTTTATCAGCGATTTCAGTCTGTTGCTGTTTCAGCTTGTCTAACTGGGCCTGCTTATTACTGCTGCATGAAATCATAAGAAATAAAACTATTATTCCTGCTATGCTTAATTTAATGGTTTTCATATCTGATCTGATTTGTTTTATTATTCGGATTTTAAAATTTTATTTATTTGAAATGCTCAAAATACGATCGAGCTTCGCCTTGGCATTCAACATTGCCAGAATCGAATTGTAATAATTTGATTCCGCTGTCAGGAACTGAGCCTGGTTCTGTGTAAGTTCGAAACTTGTGGATACACCTTCTTTGTATTTTATGACACTCTTATCATATACTTTCCTGCTCAGCAGCATACTTTCCTTATTAGTTGTGAAGTTACTGAATGCGGTTTGATAACTGCTTTTTGCAGATTCATATTCCATTATTAAACTCTGTTCAACAATATCTTTATTCAGACGTGATTTATAGAGATCAAATTTAGCCTGACCCACATTTGCATTTCGCATACCGCTTGTTAAGATAGGGAGTGTCAAGGTTGCTCCGGCAACATCTTTTACGGCAAAATTGAATGCAGGAAGATTGCTCTGCTCCTCGTGACGATAAAACGCAGAAATTGTCGGCAGAAATTTTGACTGAGTCCGTTTCAACATCAGGGTTGATATTTTTTCCGCGTCAGTTACCATTTTGTAATCAATACTGTTATTCACGTTGAACTCCTGAGAAGAAAGGTATTGGATATTGCCCTGGTTAATTATCTGAGGGAGACTATCAGTGAGGTCAACAACCTGATCGAATCCAACACCCAACTGGAATTTCAGAAGTTTCATTGAAATTTCTTTCTGCGATTCAATTGAGGTAATCAGAGACTGGATGTTTGACCTCCCAATTTTCATCTGGTCAACATCAGTTTCTTCGTTAAATCCTTCTTTATTCATTGCTACCAGATCATTGTAGGTCTGATCCGTCGATTTCAGACTCTCTCTCAATACCCTTGCATTTTCATCAAGAATGAGTACCAGATAATAAGTAGTCGCTACATTTTCCTTGGTAATATCTTCTGTCTTGATAAGAGATTTTTCAGTGATCTGCTTCTCCACTTTAGCTGCCTGGAGCCCAACAAGGTATTCCCCGCTGAAAATAAGCTGTGACAGAGTAAAATCAAAAATTGTATTATTTCTGACCCCTAAAGGTATAGGGGCAGAATTCTTGTAATTGTCAAGCAAATTTTGTTTGGTTACAAAACCATCATTTAAAGAATTTAAATCCAGCTGTGGACCAAAACTTAATTGGGGAATCACAAACTGATGCTGATAGTTCGCCTGAAAATTCACCTGTGGCAATCCACTGGCAATATTTGACCATATAAGTTTATCCATGCTTTTAACATCCAGCTTTGCCGACTGGATTGTACGGTTATTCTGCAGGGCAAAAGTCTGTGCATCAGAAACCGAAAGTTTGAGTATTGCTTTATTATCCTGAGCTAATCCCTTAAATACAGATCCCAGGAGTATAAACATAAGAAGGTATTTACGCATAAAATCCATTTTATAAAATTATTTATTGAAAGCTATTTCTAATTCTTTAATTTTTTTCTCTAAAATATTTATCCCTTTTTCAGTTGCAATGCCACGGATATGATAGCTCAGAAGCTCAGTAAAAATCTTTATGGAAGTGAACTCTTCTTTTGAAAAGAGGTCGCTCAGATGAGTATTTTCTGCTCTTGACAAATATAATTTTGCAATTATTTCCTTATTCATTTCTGACCGGTACAATCCTTCTTTTACGCCTTTCTTCAAATTTAAAAGAATATAATTAAATATGCCTTCCCGTCTGGCGGTAAGAGTTTTTTGATAATGCTGGGGATAATACTTTTTCAGGTCATAGTCTGTTACAGGATTCTGATCACGTGTTAATCTGTTCATAAATACAGAAATCTCAAATAACTCTTCGATAGCGTTAAGACCTGTTCCGAAGCATTTGCATATCTGTGCCTGCCTCAGGGCAATTTCATTATCAATAAATTTTCCAACCAGATCATCTTTATCAACCACATACTGATATAGAGTTTTTTTTGAAATCCCTAATTCGCGTGCGACGTCATCCATTGTAATACTCTTTATCCCGTATTTCATGTATAATTCGCGGACCTTGAGAAGTATGTTTTTCAACTCTTCATTCATGCCGCAAAAATATAACAAATAAACTCAGGAAACAAATTATATATAAAAAGTTTCCTGAGTTTATTGAGATTCTTACCTACACTTATATTAAACAAAAGTAAATTTACTATGGTTCAATTTCAAAACGATCATTCTGTGATGCAAACATATTTGCTAATTTCATGTTCTAAGTTTATCTATTCATAAAATTGAAATATGAAAGCAATTATCCTAAAAGGTTTCGGAGGTGTTGAAAACCTTGAGAAAACCGAGTTGCAGCTTCCTGTACTTTCTGATAATGAGGTGCTTGTCAAAATCAGCTCATTCAGTATTAATCCTGTAGATATAAAAACTCGTCTTGGCCGGGGCCAGTCATCAAGATTAAAAGAGTACAATCCTATAATCCTGGGCTGGGATATTTCAGGAACCATTACTAATACAGGTAAGTTTGTAACTTCATTCAAAATTGGAGATGAGGTATTTGGGATGGTAAATTTTCCCGGGCATGGAAAAGCATATGCTGAATATGTTTCGGCACCAGAAGCTCATCTTGCACGAAAACCTGCAAATATTACCCATGAGGAAGCATCCGCAGCTTCACTCGCAGCACTCACTGCGTGGCAGATCCTGAAAGAAAAGGTACATATCAGGCAGGGAGACAGAGTCCTTATACATTCTGCCGCAGGAGGTGTAGGTCATTACGCAGTTCAAATGGCAAAGCACTTGGGAGCTTATGTAATAGGTACCGCCTCAGCGAGAAACAAAGAATTCGTTTTAAGTCTTGGAGCCTCAGAACATGTTGATTATCAAGAACAGTCCTTTGAAAAAGTAGTCAGGAATATTGATTTTGTTCTTGATTCAATGGGTGGGGAATATATTGACCGATCGCTGAAAGTGCTCAACTCACACGGTAAAATAATTAGTATTCCATCAGGGACATCCGATTCGGTTAAAGAAAAAGCCAATGCTCTGGGGCTTGCAGGTGACACTTTCAGGGTACAGTCGGATGGTAAAAATATGAAAGAAATTTCCGAAATGTTAGAAGAAGGAGTTTTGAAATCCTATGTTTCCAAAACCTTCACATTTGATGACATACAAGCTGCACATCTGCAAATAGAGTCAGGCAAAACCCGGGGTAAAATTGTTGTTAAGATTCAGTAGATTCTCATTTAAAATATTTTTCATTCCTTTAACCCTGCCTACCATACCCATTGTGATACCTGGTGACAACATTAGTGCATATATGTGGTAAAGGATTTATTTCAATTAACCACAAAGAATCATAAATTACACACGAAGGAACACTAAGAAAAATACATATAATATAATCTTATACAAGTTGTTTTCTTGTTGTATAAATAATTTCCGTAATATTGAAAACAAAAACTGATCAACCATGACGGAACAGATTAAGCAGATTGCTGAAAGAATCAAAGAGATCCGTGAGATCTCAGGAATCTCAGCTGAAACACTTGCTGGTAAGCTGGGTGTTGCCACGAATCTTTATAATAAATATGAAGCCGGCGATACGGACATCCCTGTAGGAATAATATTTAAAATCTCCGAGTTGTTCAATGTTGAGCTTTCTGTAATGCTGGGTGGCGATAATCCCAAACTCCGGATCTATGGAGTAGTAAGGAATGGTAAAGGATTAAAGCTAGAACGGAGAAAACAATATAAATACGAGAGCCTGGCCTATAATTTTATTCATAAGGAAGCAGAACCCTTTATGGTCACAGTTGACCCTGGACCGGAAAATTCACTTCTCGATTTTAATTCGCATCCCGGACAGGAATTCAATTATGTTATTAAGGGGACTATGATGACGATAATTGACGGACATGAAATAATTCTTAACGAAGGCGACTCAATTTATTTTGATTCGGGTTATAAGCACGCAATGAGAGCGCTTAACAATGAACAGGTGAAGTTTCTTGCAATAGTTTTATAATAATTCTTCAAAAGATGATACTAAATAAATATCTGGATAAAATTGATTTTGATTCATACCAGGAGTTCAAGTCCGAATTCAGGATTAATATTCCCGTGAATTTCAACTTTGCTTACGATGTAGTTGATGAAATATCTGCCGATGACCCCGATAAGGTTGCGATGGTTTGGTGCGATGATAAAGGAAGAGAGGACGTTTTTACATTCAGGCAGATGAAATACTACAGTGATAAAACAGCCAATTTCTTTAAATCTCAAGGGATACGGAAAGGCGATCCTGTCATGCTAATTCTGAAAAGACATTTTGAATTCTGGTTTTGCACTATTGCATTAAATAAACTCGGAGCTATTACAATACCGGCAACCCACCTGCTTTCAACCAAAGACCTTATATACAGAAATAATGCCGCCGACATTAAAATGATCGTATGTGTGCCCGATCCTGAAGTCATACAGCATATTGAGGAGGCTGAGAGTAAATCACCTACACTAAAAACCAAAGTGATGATTGGCGAAAACCGCGACGGATGGCTTAACTTTACAACGGGTATGGCAGCCAGTTCTGACAATTTTCACCGTCCTACAGGAGCAGAAGCAACCACAAATAACGATAAAATGCTTCTTTACTTTACCTCTGGTACCACAGGAATGCCAAAGATGGTCAACCACGATTTTATTTATCCGCTTGGCCATATCGTCACAGCAAAATACTGGCAGAATGTTCAGGATAATGGTCTTCATTTCACCGTTGCAGACACAGGTTGGGCTAAATCGGCGTGGGGAAAAATATATGGACAATGGCTCTCAGGAAGCGCTGTCATGACCTATGATTATGACAAGTTTGTACCAAAAAATCTAATGGAAGTAATTGAAAAATATAAAGTTACTACCTTCTGTGCCCCTCCTACCATATACCGGTTTCTAATTAAAGAAGATCTTACAAAGTTCGACCTCAGCCATCTAAAATATTGCGTTGTTGCAGGTGAACCCTTAAACCCTGAAGTCTTCAAACAATTTTATGATCAGACCGGCATAAAACTTATGGAAGGATACGGTCAGACCGAATGCACAGTTGCCGTTGCAACTTATCCATGGATGAACCCGAAACCAGGTTCAATGGGAATGCCAACTCCCGGTTATGATATTGAAATTGTAGATGAAGATGGCAATCCCAGTGAAGCCGGGAACGAGGGCGAGATTGTCATTCATACCTCTAAGAGCAAACCTGTAGGAATGTTCAATGGTTATTACCGTGATGATAAATTGACTTCAACTGTCTGGACAAATGGAGTTTACAAGACTGGCGACATGGCCTGGTGTGATGAGGATGGTTATTTCTGGTTTGTCGGGAGAGCGGATGATGTAATTAAAAGCTCGGGGTACCGCATTGGCCCCTTCGAAGTGGAAAGTGCACTTATGGAACATCCTGCAGTGCTTGAATGCGCCATAACCGCAGTGCCTGATCCTGACAGGGGCCAGATTGTTAAAGCAACTGTAGTGGTATCAAAGAATTACCATCCGAGCGAAGAACTTGCAAAAGAACTTCAGGAGCATGTAAAGAAAGTTACGGCACCATATAAATACCCACGTCTTGTGGAGTTCGTAACCGAACTTCCTAAAACTATAAGTGGTAAAATCAGAAGAGTTCAGATACGTGATGAGGATAAGTCCTAACTATGTTCACAAAGGAGTTTAGAATAATCAGATTCGATAATTTGATTTATTCAGGATAATCCGGCTTTTTTCATTATCAGGTTAATATCGTATTCAGGTTTCCGGGCTTTTCTGCTAAGCATCGCATTTGCCTCATTATCACCAATAAACTTTTCATTCTTTGCATCCCAGGTAAGTTTTCGGTTTAGCTTCATGCTAATCCAGGCAATTGCACAGGCCTCAAGACTTCTGCTTGACTGCTCAACAGGTGCTATAGGGTCCTTACGGCTGATAATACTCTCAAGCCAGTTCCTGTAATGATCTTTGCTCGGCATCCATACTTTGCCCTCCTTACCAATTCGTGGATAGAGAATTTTGTCATTGCTTGCCCAAAGTGGTCCTTTTTTATTATCGGCTGTGGAAACAGGATCACTTGCAGTAACTTTTGCGCTTCCTCTTGCGCAAAATACCGATCCCTCTGAACCCTCAAACAGGATGCCATTAGTAAAGCTATTATCCATAATTAACCTGATATTACCAGGGTACATCATCTCAACATGATAAGTAGTATGAACTGTCCATACATCATCTTTCATAAATTCTGCTTTCGCCTCAACTGTGGAAGGCCCACTAAGCTCCATTCCCATAGCCCATTGGGCAATATCCATATGATGTGCTCCCCAGTTTGTTATCATGCCGAGACCGAAATCCTCAGTAGTTATCCATCCGGGTCTGCCTTCAATACTGTTCTGGGGATGACATCTTAATTCCATATATGGCTGATCAGGGGCTGCTCCCAGCCATCTTTCATAATCAAATGTAGATGGCGGTGTCTGAACCAGTGGTTTGACTCCGCTTGGTTTATCGATT
>Ga0302271_10004663_pt1 | contig 10849 bp, 5 predicted proteins | sample III_Bog_N1_1_FD_198767 | JGI IMG/M metagenome (GOLD analysis project Ga0302271, IMG submission 198767) | Peat permafrost microbial communities from Stordalen Mire near Abisko, Sweden - III_Bog_N1_1 | ecosystem: Environmental > Terrestrial > Soil > Wetlands > Peat | place: Sweden: Abisko... | reverse complement strand
TGAACCCATACCGGCAATATCACCAACATTGTCACCGACGTTGTCAGCAATAGTGGCTGGATTGTTGGGGGAGTCTTCAGGGAGGTTGCTCTCAACTTTTCCGACGAGATCAGCACCGACATCAGCAGCTTTAGTGAAGATACCACCACCGACTCTTCCGAAGAGAGCGATAGTTGAACCACCAAGACCGTATCCTGCAATGCATTCATACATGTTGGTGTAGTCAGTGTAGTCACTGTCAATGTAGAGGTTGGTGTAGATGGCGATCAAGATGGCGAGCACCAAGAGACCAAGACTGGTGAGAGTGAATCCCATAACGCTTCCAGCTCTGTATGCAACTGAGAAACCTCTAGACATCTGCTTGGAAGCTTCGAAAGCGGTTCTGTAGTTGGAGAAGACGGCAACACGCATACCGATGAAACCAGCGAGCATGGAGGTGAAGCATCCGAGAAGGAAAGCAATAGTGGTCCAGAGTTAGCCAAGTTTCTCTTCGACGGCGAAGAAAATGACGAAGGCCATGAGGACGGAGAAAATAAGTACGTACTTGTACTCCTCGAAGAGGAAGGTGTTGGCACCTTATTCAATGTGAGAGGCGACCTTTTTCAAGAGGAGAATGTTGTGGAGGGTGAGAGGTTCAGCCTATTAGTTGTTGACATCCTTAGTCAAAAGGTTGTTTTCAACTTTGATGGCGGCAATCTTGATGGCGTTGAAGATGGCGTAGATCAAACCTACGAGGCAGCAACTTCCAATGATAACAAGAGAAATTTCAGCGCTAATCATTCTGCTTTATCTATTTTTTTTTCCTTTCTTTTTTTAATTTAAATTTTATTCTTTCCTTGCCCTCCTCTCTCCCTTTTTCACAACTGATTTCCTAACTAATTATTCCCTTCCTTTCTTTTTTTTCGTCTTTATCCTCTTGTTTTTCCTCTAACTTTCGCTTTTGCCTTTTCGAAATTATCCTCCCATTGTTTTTAACCTCCATCGAGCATACTTTTAAGTTGCCTCAATTCCATACAAATTTCTGAATATTTTCGAAAAATCCAAGCATAACTTATGCTTTCTCAATGTCTGATTTTTTCTTTCCTCCAAATAAAAGCGTTAATCTCCATAAATTGAAAATTCTCCTTCGCTACAATACTATTATTGTTCACATACGATCAGCAACCCTGCCATTGATCTCACTGCGCTGTAATCCCTTTATTTTCTGCCATTTAAGCTTAGAAGACGGATCTTTCTTCTTTGGTGTCCGAAAGTATTATTTTTTATTTCCTCCCTCTATTGATAGAAGATACGTCGGTTAAAGGGAAAAAGAACTGTAGAAAGCTAAGAAATAAATTTTATTTAGAATCTTCACCTCACTTTAATAATTTAGCCTCTTGATTTCTTTAACCACCTCCCCAAATCTTCTTTTAATTCATTGTATTTTGATAATTAATATTCAAGTGAGTTAAAAAATATGCAATATTTAGTTTTCAGTGTTTCAAAATATTGCTAAAGGATATAATTCTGGCATTAAAGAGCGTATTTCAAAAAGAGTTTTTTTATTGAGACAGAATCTTCGAATTATTGCTATTAAATATCTAAAAGGATCATTAAATTTAACTAACCCCAGGATAAGTTGTTTTCTTTCAAAATACTAAAAAGAAATTGATGTAAAAAGCTAAGTATTATTTTATTTCAAATTAAAAATTTAATTTTGTTATTATCTAATACCCCTAAGGAAGGATCTAATGTCGATCTGAGAATTCTTCCCATTAAAAAACTTGCAAGACAAAATAAATGATTTAATTTAAAATCTTCAGCAATAAACACTAGAATTTATTGTAGATTGCACTTTCCTATTTATTTTAAACTGTGTCTTCATTTTTTAGGTTTTGTCCAAAAAGAAGAGCTGACTAAGAAGCCATCACTTGCATCAATCCAACTTCCTTATTTTGCAGGTTTTATTTTAGAAGTAGAAGCAACTGTGCTGATGCTACTTAAATGTCTTCTATTTCCTTACTATTTATCTTTAGAAGAAGATTTAACATAATCTTTGCCAAATTAAACAGAACTTGACGTTGAAAATAACCCCTTATTTGTTGTTGAAGAATTATGCGTATGTACTGACTAAACTTAAAAAGTAGATTCATTGTTCTAAGTTGAAGCTATTGGACTGTAAATCGTTTAAGATTGACTAATTCCTACTGAGGTAGCACTTTATGATATCCCAATTTAAGTAGAGCTTTACATCATAGAAGACTTTGAACCAAACATCCTCGAAGATCCGCCATGTAAATTTTTCAGAGTAGTAAGTGGAGGTGGAGCTGGATTTGGATCTCTTTAATGGGGAGGCAGATAACTTTCCATTTAAAATAGAAATCTATGCCTAATTTTAATGAAATCTTCAAATAATTTTGCTGATGTTTTAAGATTATCTGTATTCAAGAACGCATCGTATCTCATTTAATATCTTAAATCATCTAAAATTTCCTCATACTCCTCTCCTGTGTAAAAATATATTCTTGAATCTTTCGCTGAAGAAATCAATGTATCAGTGACTCTCAAATGCGTGCTCTCATTCATATCACTGTCCATGCTATTAGCCAAGAATACATCTCCTTTTTTGAGAATCTTAGAACAAAATGTTCTTCTTTTCAATTCTCTTACATCACTCAGTTCTATTCCCTCTAGTTGTAGCTTCTCTATCTCAATTTAAACTTCTTTTTCTTTCTGAAAAATAGTTAAAAAACAGAAAATTAACCAACATTCCAAAATAAACAATTTAATTACAGTTAAAATTCCTTTACTCAAGACGCAAATACGCCTTGATCCCTTTGGAAACCTCAAAGAAACAGATTCTCCTAATTTCAAGAATTTTTCTTAGATGATTTTTACAAATATCAGAGCTGCTTATTTTGCGATTCCTTCAAAGACTAATGGCATTTTTTAAGAGAAAAAATCAAGTTTTTCTAGAGTCGCAAGATCTTCTACGTCTTTGGTAATAAATCCTATCCCAAATTAATCAATATATGCTACTTCCACTAGCAAAGAATTCGCTTAGAAACTAGTTTCTATTTTGAATATTTCTTTTGGAAGATATCCAAAACTTGTGCCTAAAGTTAAATAACGTTAAGATCCTGATAGTGCATCTTTCCATTCTCCAGGAACTTCTCCAGCTTCTTCTGAATATTCTTTTCCTCCTTTCCAATTCCTAATTTAGCCTTTTAGAATGTAAAATGTCTTCATGCTTAGTTCTCCTATCATCAAATATTAAAAAACAGTAACAATTAATTGGCTAATGATGACACAAAAGTCCAGTTTATTTTTCCAATTACGGAATACCTTCTCTTAGAATGTAGTCTCCTTCTTAAAACGCATCGAATCTCAGATATTTGAGAGATGATTTGGCGAAGTTTTCTCCAAATTTTTGTATTAGCAACTCGTAAAATGATGTGTTTGCAATGACCTTCCTCAAAACTATCATGTCACTTTCTGACAAGACCTTGACTTTCTTCATTTTGTTTTGTCTCAAAATTATCTCTTGCTTTTTCACCACGGAAGAGCATTCCTAAAAAAAATATTGTTTTCAAATTATCTTCTGCTTTTGCATGCATTCATTTTATTTTAAGAAAGAAAAAAAAATTCAATAAGTGTTTGCACTTGAAAATGAGTTTCAAGTGCCTCTCGGTCATTCTTAGTGAGATGGATTTCAGAATGTTTGCGAGCTCTTTTCATAGGTATTGGAATCATTGTTGGTTTTTGGTTTTGTTTTAATAAGCAGATTTGTTTGGTGACGGTGTGTTTTTCTATTTTTTGTACTTCAATTTTTCCTACAAATATTATTGGTACTAACGCCAGATAATTACTGAACAATTAAGCACAAAACCCTGGCTTTTGATTCTTTTTTATTGAGTCAAAATGAATTCTAGAAAAATAAAAATGAATTTGGCAATGTTTAAAGGAAAAAAAGAGAGAAAATTTGGCAAAAACCAAAGGAAAAAAAGAGTGAGTTTCATTATTCTCTTCAAGCATTTTTAATCTTTAAACATGTAATAAATAACATTAAATTTAAAAATTGGTTTTTGGATATGGTTTCTGTGAACATTTCAAAATCAATTCCCTCTTATCTTTATCATTTTTAGTCTTTCTATTATGCATATTCTGGGTAGAACTCTTCAAGTTCAGTAGACAGCATTTCAGGGGGGTATTCAACTGATTTCAGGATAAGCCCTTTCGGTTGTGCTCTAATTCTTAAATTCTGTTATATTTCCTTAGGAGTCAATTCCTCAGGTGGATCAATAAGATTCATAAAGTAGTCAAATTCCATTTCACCAAGCGCATATTGCAGAGCGATTCCAACCATAAACCTAATTTAGTAGGCTAGAAATGATTTTGCAATAAAAACGATCTTAAAGCATTATGCATTTTCAAATATCGAATGGGTATAAGGTATAACAGTAACGGAATCTATTGTCCTTACATAGCATTCAAAATGTGATATGTGTTCAGCTTTTATTGTAAAATTCTAGAAATTATGAGTTCCAATATAAGCTTCTAAGGCTTTTTATAACTTCTCTTTGTCGATAGGTTGTTAGAATACAACAGCTTGACGTGCAACTTAAAATGCATTTTACCAATTATCTTAGAGATTAGCTTCAATATGATAATTATACTCTTTTCTTATGCTGTTCAACTTGATATTGAAAAGGGTTGGATGAACGAAATAAACCTTCTCTACACTAATAGGATGAGAGGCATTTTTCAGATGCATGTTCAAGGACTTTTTTAAGATATTTGGTTCAAAAATCTTTTGGTTTTCATTCCTACTTATGCTGAATAAGAATGGATGTCCCAATGCATTAACTCCTTGATCAGTTCTGCTTGATGTTTAAATCGGTGTAGGTGTCTTAGCTATTTTCTGTAGAGCATCCTGCAAAGCGTCTTAAATAGACGGGATACGTTTACCCTTGATGATTTAAGTTTAAAACCCTGAATAGTTCAATCCAATATAGCAGCATGTTGCCATATATTTCACAGTTCGAATAGTTTATGTTTTCTCCACTGGTAACTTTGATGATAATGCTTATTCCACACAAGAATCTTCAGGTTTAGCTAGAGGATCAGTTAACTTTATTGATCCAGTCTATTCAGCACCTTCTTCGTTTGTCATCTCTTCATTTTCTTGAATGCCATGTTTTATTTCTCCTTTTTATTGCTAGTTTGATAAATCCTCCATGATTTAAAAGTACTTTATTTTACAAAAACTAACTAGCTTATCAGATTTCTTTTATGTTCTGATAAAGTGGATATATTGATTTGCCTATTTTTGATATCAACAGCCTTCTATATAATTTTATACGAATATTGAAGTGTCTCCCCCTTGAAAATGATTGAATTAAATTAAATGCAGGAATAGCTAGTAAAAATAACAAAGAGTCTTTTTTGACAACATCAAAATCAATGCAAAAAATATCAAAACAAAAGCATTTATTAAAAAGAATTCCTTTATTTTATAACTATTTGAGAAAGACCTGTTTTCAATGGACGTTTGCTTTTAAAATCCTTCTTTTTTTGAAGTATTACAAAAACTTTAAAGGTTTCTGAAGAAAAATCACTTTTTGAGATTGTAAGTTTTTTCTTGATAAACACAGTTATTGTTTGGAACAAGAAGATCAGGAGAAATGCAATAGGGTGCGTCTGTTGCGCCCCAATAGTTTAAATCAAATGATGGCTAACAAAGCAAGTTATTCTCAATGAAACCTATTCAGCGCCCATTCTGTGCTCCTATTAGTTCTGTTACGTCCGAGGAACTAACAATGAGTGCCTGTCCTACTCCAACTTAAAATATCTTATCCTCAGTTGGGTACAACGGTTTGAGCTAAACTTCAATACAAAACAATGCGTTTAATAGTCTAAACATAAGACGCCTAGTCCAACAAAGTAATAATTACTGGTAAGCTGAAAGAACTTTCTTTAGTTCTGAGAAGAAGCACCCAGGAGGGCCTGAAAAACTTGATAATCTTGAAAGATCCATTTTAAATGCTGTCAACGATGGTGGATCATATAATTCGTTTTCGTATTTAGGAGAAGGAGGAGTAGTTCCTCTTTCCCCTGTTCCACAACCAACACAAAGTTCAAAAAGTCCTTTTACTGGAAGACACTAAACCACTGATGGCACATCCACTGCTGTTACAGGAGGTGGAACAACAGCAACAACGACAACAACAACTTATTTCTCCTAGAGTAGAAGACTCCAAGAGATTTCGTTTTCTTTCTCCTTAGTGAAAAAAGGAGCAACAGAATTAGGGAAATTTTCTTTATGCATGAACTCTGATTGCTTGCAGATTGTAGATTTGTCTTTCAACAAGTTTCGCGATGTTCCCTAAGAAGTCATAAATCTTAAGCAGCTGCGAGTGTTAAAGATGGATACTAACCTGATAAAAGTATTGAATCCTGAATTATTTACGCATTTAAAACTAGAATATTTCTCAATATCCAATAACTTACTCTTTGAGGTGCCAGAACTCATCGTTCTTTGGAAAGATACCCTCAAATACTTAGATATCTCCCTCAATAGAATCGAACATCTTTCAACTCTCTCTGAATTGCGATTGCTGTAGTCTTTGCATATTCAGAATAATGATTTTAGATATTTACCAACTTCGCTTCATATTCTTATGAATTCTCAATTCAAAGAATTATCTTTAGACTGGTTTTAATACACCCAGCCTCCTCTTGATTTACAACAAAGTGGGCAATTAGGAATGAGAGTAATTTAGAGGCTTAAGACACTTTTATAAAGTCAATCTGAGAAGAACATTCAAGCTGTTTCTTTCATGGATACTGTACTCTAACTCAGTGGATCTTCATCTAACTATGATATTTTGAGAATCGACAAATCAAATCATGATCGATCTCTTTCTCACTTAGCCGCTGCAAGAGAAGAAATAGGCTGTCTCGTATCACTGCTAGAGAACAAATATTCTCTTATTAATTCCCTCGACAGTGAAGGTCACACTCCTCTATCACTGAGCATTCTTTATGAGAAATTTTTCAGTGCAAAAACTTTAATTTCAAATGGAGCTGATGTTAACCTCGGAGGAGCTTTATTCGGTAATTGCTTGAATCTTGCGACTGTCAAATATTAGTATTATCTCGTTTTGGATCTCCTCAAACGTGGAGCTAATCCTAATGCTCAAGATTCTGAAGGCAATACACCACTTCATTACATTATGACTATTTTTCATCGGGATGTTGATTATTCTAGTAAAATATGTGATTTACTTCTGTAATTTCGAGCTGACCCGAACATTCTCAATAAAGATCTGTGGGCACCAATACATTTACTATCTCGTAGAGGCACTGTTGAGGCACTCAAATTCATTTAAGACTACAATAAATATCTAATCGATAATAACTACAAAAACAGAAGATTAGAAGACAAAATTATTAACTTTTCTGGAAATCCTGCAATTCGAATGTCATCTACGCCTTTCCAGCCCTTTTCAATTAATATTCTAGGAGGGAAGGAAAGGTAAACACCCTTGCATATTGCATGCTGGCATAGTTGTTATAATTTAGCTAATCTACTGATTTAAAATGGTGCTGATATATTTGCTCGTGATTCTGCGAATAGAATTCCGCTTCATTTGTGCATGCGAGATAATTTTTTATACAAGCTCTTGAAGTAATAGGAGACAGCGATTTTCAATAAGTAATTTTCTGTGAAGAGGTAGATGTCTTAGGAATATGGAGAAGAAACAAATCAATTCACAAATTAAACTCCTCTAAAAACGATTTTTACAAACTAATCATTAATTTCAATTTCTCCAAATCGTACGAATTACTCACAGCCATTTAGTTAGCGGAATCAAACTAATTCAGCATAGAATTGTAAGAAAAATAATGAAATTTTAAGTAACAGAGATGAAAACAATGATAGAGTAAAATGTTAAATTAAATCAGAAATAAAAAATGCATCTCAACAAAATGAAAAAGGATCATAATCATCTTCGAAACCTTGTTTTTCTCAGCATTAATTGAAAGGGTCAGATTCAATAATAAGTTTAGATGACTTAGAGGATAACAGCAATATCAATAATAACAATGATCCATCTGAAATTGTTATGGAAAAAAGCAAAAAACCTTCATAGATAAAAGATTCTTTAGTCAATTCAAGAACATCTGGGAGGCTAACAGACAGAAGAGAAGAAGATGAAGTCCATGAAAGTTTTAGCAAACTTGCTGAAATAGCTGTTATGCCAGGAATGAGTGTAAAAGGGAATAGCAAAAATTAAAATTTTCAAGATGATGAAGAAAAAGAGCAAAAGATGCAAGCTTGTTAGGGTTAATTGTGTAAAAATTCACTTGTTCTCTCGAAACAGTAGCTTAAATAAGGAGAAGATGAAAACTAATCTTTGAATTTCGATAATGAAAAGGACTTCGATCCATCGAATTTTTAAGATCTAGATGAAAAAGAAGAAGAATTCCTTAATTCTGAAATAGATGAAGCCAAAAGTATGCTTGAACTCTTCAATACAAAGCAGAAGATAATTAACTAATCACTTGCATATGCACCGAACAATATCTAACAACTTAACTACATCTAGTCTATCAACAGGGCGAACTTGAAAAAATACAAAAGTAACAATTAGTATTTTAGACATAATTATTTTGCCATCAAAATATTATTATTTCCTTGATTTATTTTTATATTTTCCTCTTCAGACTCACAACCTTCTCAGTAACATTTAAGAAGTCGAAGTGAGATCCCAAGCGGAAACAAAATATTTTAAAAAACTGCCTCTGAATCTCAGCCAATAGCAGTAACTAAAGATAAACCAAGAGGTTTAATAAAAAACGATGGAATTGATGTTCCACTTCAGATGATAACACCATAGCATATTAGTTTTTTTTAGTATCTGCTGGAAAAGACTAAAAACATGTATGAGTACTACAGTGTATCTCTTCATAACTACAAAAAGGGTATTCTAAGTGAATTTAGCACACTTTATGAGAAATACAGGTATTTTATAATTCTCTTGAAGCTTCAGGTTGAATTTCAAAATATGATCTTGCATCTTTTGGAAGAAAAGAAACAACTCTCAAGACTTCTCGGTGGGGATGTTCCTTTTCTTTAACTTGGGGCTCTGGATCAAACAACTACGAATATCATGGTGATGAAGATATTACTTGAGATAGTCATGAATTTGAAATGTGAAAACTATTAATAACTTCTGATAAAACTTGATTTTCCTTCTCCATCTTTCCACACATTTCTGTTTTCATCGCAATCTCCGAATTCGAATATGAGCTACTGGATGAGATAGTATGAAGAATCATTTTCTGAACTTCTGCCGATGCACACATGTAAAATATTTATATTTATTTGGTAATAATAAAACATTGTACCATCTTTTAAATCAATTTTGCTTATTTTAAATTAAAGTAGTAGAAGAAGAATTAGATAACTTTGATGGCAATAGTAAACCAAAAGTAAATGATAGCAAAACAGCAACTGATAAGGCTTCACAATTCTAGGAGGTTAATTTGAATGAACGTGAGAATACCTTAATCAAAGAGAACATCATTTATCAGTTAGGAAACTTCCATTTCAACGACGCTTTAGATTATTTAGAAGGTGAAATCAAGTCTCCCAACATCAGCACATTGAATGCATTTGAGGCTTGCTAGTCTTTCTTTAAGATTAAAGATAATTTAATATCACAACCATCAACACTAAATAACAATCAAAACCGCAAAAATATAGCTTCTTTAGCATGTAAACCAGTATCTGATTGTGATATCAATGAATCAATTCAATCTGCGTTGTCTCCATCTTTTGCAAAGTAAACATTCTTTAAATCTGCAAGTATTCGACCAGCTACTGCAAGTTAACCAAAATAGGCATTATCATAAAGATAAAGATAAAACAGTGGATAGATTGAGACTCAAAGAACTAGCACAGATGAACGAGGTTTAGTAAATTCTTAAAATAATTAAGTAGGTTCAGCTCAAAATAATCTCAAATAAAGAAAAGATTCTATACTATCATAATAGCAATTCACAGATAAACCTCCTAATAATTAAAGAGGAAGTATTTCAAGTGAGATATCAATTAAAAATTAACCAATCAGACAAGGTACACTTTTCTCATAAAACAAACCTCCTTAGTCTCCAATTTCAGCTTCCTAATCTAAGATATTCCCTCAATAACTAAGAAAAAAAGGATCTTCTTCTCTTGGAATCGCATCTTCAGAAGACGATGATTCATTTAATTTAATTGTACCTTCTGATATTTAGTTCCCTTCAGATTCTCACTTAACTAACTCTTAGCTGAATTGCTAATTGTTGTCTTAAGGATAAAACATCAAATCGAATTCTCAAGTCAAACACTCTTATTTAATTCCTATTTCTTAATTTAGTTCAAGTCTTATAAATCGTAATTCTAGACCATTCTCTTGAAAATAATGTACAAAAGAATAAATTGAATTTTAAATGGAACTTCGAACTGGCTGCTACAGAAGAGAATCAATCTATTTTGAAAAAAAATAATTCTCTCTCATTTAATTACTTTTTTCCCTTCAAACCTTGTATTAATTGTTAATTTATTCAGATAATCTTTAAACTTTGATTTGAAAACTGCCTGTTTGAATAAAATTATTTCAACGTAGAATAAGTAATTTGTTAATTAGACTAATTTATCAATTTGTTTGATTTTCTCTACGAACTCACATGCTTGAGAATGCAGTCCCCATATGATTACTAATCTTTAAAGTCAATTCGCCTTTATGAATAATTAAATAGGCTCTCTAAAATTAAAATGTTCATGAGAACAAAATAATCAGAGTATTTGATAAAAGAACTT
>Ga0302271_10004662_pt1 | contig 10850 bp, 8 predicted proteins | sample III_Bog_N1_1_FD_198767 | JGI IMG/M metagenome (GOLD analysis project Ga0302271, IMG submission 198767) | Peat permafrost microbial communities from Stordalen Mire near Abisko, Sweden - III_Bog_N1_1 | ecosystem: Environmental > Terrestrial > Soil > Wetlands > Peat | place: Sweden: Abisko... | reverse complement strand
GGTATATTATACTTTCGGTGTAATGGTTACGTTTGCGGTTGTGTATTTCTGCAATCTGATGTGCATGTGTAATTTTGAAATCACCATCATTGCTCCGGTCAAAAACAATGTTGTTTGTTTTGTGAACCTGTGAACTGGCTGGAACCTGAATCTGAATAATCCATTTGCCATTAATCTGATAGCCTTGAGGTAAAAGAAGAAACGGGGGATCAAGTTTTTGCTGATTGTTTGAAAGATTCACCAGATTGGCAACCATTGTTGGAACCTGAGACTCTTCCACTCCCAAAACAACACCAGAATCATTTACACCAAGTATAATATCACCTCCATCACGATTAAGCATAGAACAGATTGATTCAAACAAATTTTTCGGCAAATCACTCACTGCCTCTTTAAATTCAAGTCGGATATTTTCCGGTTCCTTTAGCAACCGTTGTACTCTTTCAATGCTCATATTTCCATGTTTGAATAAAAATTCCGGAAGAATCAATCAAAAATTTAAATTTCAAAATTAGATTAAAACTTCGGAATTTACCTGACGATAAAAAATGTCACTATACTTTTTGCAACTCTTCCATCAATGCTTTGCGCTTGGGATATAATGCTTTGAGTTGCTGTATTACATTATTCGCCTTGTCGCGTGCCCCCATTTTTATCATTTTACGCAAATAACGACAAGCAGTCTGGTAGTGACCTCTTCCCATATTATCCGCCATATAGTCAAGTAGGGCATTCTGATACATATCGGAGATTTCGTTTGCGTAATCATTGACTAAATATTGACCATATGTATCTAGCCAACTAAGAGATGAATTTTTCTTCACAATTTCGAATAACCGATCCCAGCTCTCTTCCCAAATATATATTTGCGCAATGAATGAATAATCAACACGCCGATCACGATTGGTTATACTTTGAACTAATCGATTCACATATTCAGTCCACTCATCCTTCTTAACGTGTTTTTTTAATAATGCGAAAAAGCTACCTGACTCACGTCGGGAATGAATGAACAGATGGCGCGCAAATTTTATAATATTCGCTGTGTCGTTTATAATTATATAAACCTTGAGCAAATAATTGCGCCAATCGTCAGCAAGACCTGGTTTATTTCTATCATCGTGAACAATACCATCTTCGGCAATTGAAATTGCTTTTTGATAATCTTTGTTCGAAATAGCTTCTTCGATTAACTCTTTTCTGAAATCGCCATTATCGATGTTTTGCTCCAGATAGGCGTTTACCTTATCTTCATCTTCGGTATTTCTGATTAATTCCAGTTTTATTTTGCGTGCCCTATCATAGTCCCAGTCCCAATCTTTTCCCGCAGGTTTAACTCGATCGATCATTTCATGAAGAAGCATAATTTCTTCAGGGGTTTTCACTAATAATGTGCAGATGCTCACCATCGAGAAATGCCAGTGGTAGTTTTTAAAGATTCCTGATTTAAATGATTTCAGACAATAATTTAATAGCTCATTTCGAATGTCTTCGGGCAAAGAGTTTTCTGCTATGCTATTTAAAACCTCAACTGCGGAATCGGCGCACCCGCTAAAATCACCATTGCTGTCATCGGCATATTCCAAAGCTTGACTCATTTCTTCGATTGCAGCGCATGCAATATACATGGCTGTCTGGTAATTTGCAGATTCAACGAATTGTTCGGCGCGTTCCACCATTGCATAAACAGGACCACTAACAGCACCCGATTCGGAATATTCGATATATCCATGACAACCAGCTGCGGCTTTTAAGATAGCCTGGATTTGCTTAACATAAAGTTCTTTCGAGTCGGGTATCACTAAATAGGCAAAATTGGCAAAGAAGAGTTGGCGAAAAGAGCGATCCTTTGCACACTGTTCTTTTACATATATTTTTAAGTCGCTATAAGAAACCTTTTCAAGTATTTCATCAACCTGTTCTGTAATGGTTTTCTTTTTTTTAGTTTTCTTTTCCGTTCCGTTTTTCTTTCCATCTCCGGTCTTTGCTTTGCTTTTAACTTTCAGATCTAATTCGTTTTGCAGAAGGTGAAAAACAACAGCAACTACATGTTTACATACCGGACCCATATCATATGGACACGAACAAACATGTTCGGTTATCACTTCGTTTTTAATCGTGAGATGGACGTTGTATGGTTCAGTTCCTTCCACGATGGCTTCGTATTCACCTATAGCGACCTCTTCGGGTTCATTTACCAAACCTTTTTTATAATACTGAAGACCACGATTTAAGATGGTCTCGTCAATATGAAGTTCAAATTCGGTTAATGGTATTTTCATTTCAAATCTGAATTTAAGCGTGTAAGATACATAACTTATTCAGTAAAATGCAATTTAGTTTTTGTGAATTGTATTTTAAATTTAGATTTGAAATCTAAAATTTACATTGTCAGATTGTTGTTTTAATGCGTTTTATGAAGATCAGAACGCTGATAAGTATTCTAATTCATTAGAATAGCTGGATCAGTGAATTTTTGGATTCACTTTTGGATACTTATATTTGTAATCAGAAATAAAAAGATAGTTAGAAAACAGAAGAAAATATCTTTTATTCCAACAGGAATGGCCACAATCTTCCGCTCATCATAGCGCTTTCCCATACTTTAAATGGTTTACCTGAAAGCGGTACGCCATACTCTTCGACAGCCTGAGCGTAACTTACCCCTTTACGGAACAGCCAATACAAATGACTATCAAACAATTGACCAGGTGTAATTTTCCTGTTCATCGTTACTGCCAGATCAAAAAGATCCTTTTTTACCATTGCGTCAGAAATTGGAAGATTTTTATCCTTGTGCAACAACGGTTCGTGAGCCTGAAGTTTATTCAATACCCTATAAAATAGACGGTAATTCTCGAACTGAATTTTATAAGTATGTGCTTTGCCTGTTTGTTTACGAACGAAATTGAAGCGGACATAATCGGGTTTCACCATGAATTGCCCCGATTTTAATTCGAGTGCTTCTTCAATCGTTAATCCATAGTTGTAGAGCAGAAATAAAATAACTCGCTGGCGATCAGAATCACACCTGACCATTAATGCCCGGATATCTTCCGGTGAAAAAAACTCTTCCATAAAAAATGATTTTCCTAAAATTGATCTTGGATATAATAAAACAGAGAATAAAGATTCTAAGTACGACCCAGGGGAGTATTTACAACAGACTCACAATTTATTAAATAATATAAAAGTTCTGTGTTTGAACTTTTCTCTCCATTTTACACTGCAAATATATTCATTTCTTTAAATTCTCAATGCATAAAACATGAATTATTTAATATTTTCTCATCATAATAACAATTAGCTCTTTAGCTTCAACTTAGCCACTGCACAATAATACAAAGCCATAACTTTTAACATTCGTTAAGAAATAAAACATATTTTTTTGCAGAAATTTTTTGACTAAATCGTTATTCGATTAATATCTGTCGGATATGATGATAAAATAGGAAAACAAGATATGGCATAAAATAATTTCATTATCAATTCACAACCAACCTTTTCTCCTGAAATAATAGAGTGTAAATCCAGAAGATGCCAACATTAGCAGAATGGTAAACGGATAGCCCCACTACTATTCAAGTTCGGGTAAAAACCGGAAACTATCTGATCAATGAATACAATAAACGGATCTCCTCGGCCCACAAAGTTTCATCGGGCGTTTCGAGGATGATCGGCATTTGATCGAAATGGGGATCGTTCATCAAAACTTCAAAGATTTCCATTCCAAGGAATCCTTGTCCGATGCTGTTATGCCGGTCGACACGCGTGGCAAGTTCCTTTTTCGAGTCGTTAAGGTGGATGCCGCGCAGGTAATGCCAACCAATAACTTCGTCAAATTTGGCAAAAGTCTGATCAAAAACCGCCTTTGTCCGAAGGTCGTAACCAGCCGTAAAAGTATGGCAGGTGTCGATACAAACGCCAACCCGCGATTTGTCTTCCACTTGGCTGATGATCTCTGCCAACTGTTCGAAAGCAAATCCCATGTTGGTACCCTGCCCCGCCGTATTCTCGATCACTGCGGTAACGCCATGGGTCTTTTCCAACGCAATATTGATCGATGTCGCAATGCGTGATAAACATTCGGTCGGCGAGATCTTATTGAGATGACTTCCGGGGTGGAAGTTGAGCAGCTTCAAGCCAAGTTGCTCACAACGCGTCATTTCATCATTGAATGCATCACGCGATTTCGCAAGTCCTTCTTCCTCCGGATGACCGAGATTGATCAGATAGCCATCGTGCGGAAGAATCATCTCCGGCTGAAAGCCCAGATCAGCACAGTTCTTTTTAAAAGCGTCGATACTTTTAGTTGTTAAAGGAGCAGCATTCCACTGTTTTTGATTTTTAGTGAAAAGCGCGAAAGCTTTTGCACCAATCTCTTTTGCATTCAGCGGAGCATTCTCAACACCACCGCCGGCACTTACATGGGCACCTATATATTTCATTTGTAAACTATTAATTTCAGATTAAAAAAACATTCTTTAAAAATTGGCTAAATAATTCAATTAAGCCACACAAATATGCTAAATAAATATGATTTCAAAATACTGCTATTCAAACTTTTATTTTGAAATTGGAATAAAAAGCTTCAATTTTACACCCCGAAAGTCAGAACTTCAAAAACCTGTCAATTATGAAACAGATGCGATTCATCTTTGTTTGCTTGTTTACAATTTTGATTGCAAATTCTTCATTCTCGCAGGAGAATAAGGCAAAATCAGATACAATTAAAGTAAAAACCGGATGGAATTTCGGAGCTATTCCTGCCATTACTTTCGATACGGACCAGGGATTTCAATATGGTGCAGCGGTCAATTTCTACAATTTTGGCGATGGCAGCACCTTTCCAAAATACAAACATTCGCTCTATTTTGAGATTTCGCGGTTTACAAAGGGAAGTGGGATTTACCGGTTCTATTACGACTCGGAGTCGCTTATTCCCGGAATTCAGGTAACCACAGATTTGAGTTATTTGCCTGACCAAGCTTATGATTTCTACGGATTTAATGGCTATGAATCCGTCTTAAATAAGAATTGGGAAGATCAAAATGCAGCTGATTACAAAACCCGGATGTTTTATAAGTATCAACAGAAACTATTCAGGTTTAAAACCGATTTACAGGGAAAGTTTGAAGGATCGAAATTTGGCTGGATAGCTGGATTTAACTTACTCAATTACAGTTCGACCTCGGTTGATGTTGACAAACTGAATAAAGGAAAAAGTGAAAGTGATAAACTGCCTCCGGTTGCAGAACAGCCCGGCCTTTACGAAAAATACATTCAATGGGGCCTGATTAGTCAACAGGAAGCGAATGGCGGGTTTATTCCTGAATTAAAAGGTGGAATAGTTTTCGACACACGCGACTTCAAACAAAATCCAATGAAAGGAGTCTGGACTGAAGCTGTTATCGCGGTAGTGCCTAAATTCCTTGGGGCAGAAAGTGGTTTCTCAAAATTGTCATTCACGCACCGTCAATATTTCACATTGATAAAAGATGATCTTTCGTTTGCTTATCGTGTGAACTGGCAACAGACATTAAGCGGGAAAGTGCCTTTTTATTATGAGCCACAAATCATCTCATCGGTATTGACAGGCTCATCATCAACGGGTTTAGGTGGTGCTAAAAACTTACGTGGTATTCGACGTAACAGGATTGTTGGCGACGGTTATATCCTTGGAAATGTCGAATTACGATGGAAGTTCTACCGGTTGAAATTTATCAATCAGAATTTCTACATGGGATTAAACACCTTTGTCGATTTTGGGCAGGTTACGAAAAAGATCGAACCAGGAAACATCAATCTTCCTACGACAGTAATTGCTTCTGACTATTTTAATTACGGTGCAGAAAAACTTCACACAAGTTACGGTGCAGGTTTACGCCTTGTAATGAATTACAATTTCGTAATGGCCATCGACTACGGTATTGCAACCAATTCGCAGGACGGAGATTCGGGTATTTACATCGGATTAAACTACCTTTTTTAATTAATTGATCGTTAAAACATACTTATGAGAACAGCTATCGTTGCAGGTGCATCGGGACTTATTGGGAAAGAATTGGTTCAAAAACTGATCAATTCAGACCAATACCGCTGGATTTATGTCCTCTCAAGGAAGAATAGCGGACTTATTAATGAGAAAATCGAGGAGCTTGTGATCGACTTCGAAAAGATCAATCAATTGAAATTTGATGAACCGGTTGATGATGTATTTTGTACGCTTGGAACAACGATGAAGCAAGCTGGAAGCCGTGACAATTTTAAAAAAGTTGACTTTGAATATGTTGTCGCCCTGGCCAAATTGGGTAAACTGGCAGGAGCATCGAAGTTTTTAGTCATCAGTGCCATGGGAGCCGATTCAAAATCAGCTGTTTTTTATAACAAGGTAAAAGGGATGACCGAAGAAGCATTAATAAATATAGGCTTCAAACAACTCGTTGTATTCCGGCCTTCGTTGTTACTTGGGAAAAGAACTGAAGCGAGGTTCGCCGAAAGATTGTCTGGTGTTTTCATGAAAACCTTCAACTTTATCATACCCAATAATTACAAGGCAATAGAGGCAGAAAAGGTTGCCGGAAGCATGTTAAAGATGGCAAATAATTCTGCGGAAGCAGTTATGATTGTAAAATCGGGGGACATATAATAGTTATTGGCAAGCCCAAAAGTGCATCAAATGAGAGTATTCGTAATTTTTATAGTAATCTTCATCTCGTTGAAACTAAATGCTCAACCATTAAGGACAGACACTTTTGAGTTTCTTGACTATAATTCTGTAATCAAGGACTTAAATAAAAATGGACAAGATTGCTGGTATTATAAGCGTTTAAATTATGAATCATTATTATTTTTAGACAAATCATCGTTAAAGACACTACTAAAAGTAAATCCCAATTTTTTAAAGGAAATATGTATTGACACAACATGGATTTTTAAAATTCCCAAAAATCAAACATACCGTGAATTTAAAGTTGAATCAAAAAGCTTAATTGACTTTTTCAATAATAAATCGATTTTAAACAAGACACTTGACCAAATTATTGAGGATAAGAATAGGAATATTGATAATACCATTTATATCAAGAATGACCAGATTGCCATTTTAACAATTTGGGGCAAATCTTGGTCTGAAACTTACAAAGTAGTTTTAGTCGACATGAAAGTGCGTTTTACAATATTACATCATATAATGGAATAATAGAGGCCAGAAATAACATTTGCTACCCGCAAATTCGGCAGCAATGGTTTTCGGTATGTATCCTTCTGTCTATCAATTTTCCATTTAGTCATACTCTTGTTGAACAGCCACTTTCCGTTTAAACATTTTTTTATTGACGAGGAAAATCCCTGACAGTACGATCATAGCACCCAGGATTTCGATTTTCGTAAGTTTCTCACCAAGAACAGGTATCGCAATGATCGCTGTAAATACGGATTGACTTAATAAACTGACCGAGGCAATGGTCGGGGGCATATATGCCATTGCGTAATTTATTGCCAGCCATCCGCCTAACTGAGATATTAACCCAAGTCCGATCAATGCTTCCCATGATTGAAGAGAAAATCCTGAAAGTTGAGTGCCGGTGAAAATGGAAACAAAAAATAAAACTACCGAGCTTGACAGCATCGAGATCGTTGTAAATGTAACCGTATCGAGATGCAACCGACCTTTCCGCATGATCAGCAGATAAAAGGAATAAAACAAACTGGCGAGGATGGCCAGAAAATGGCCCGCGTTCAATTGCGAATTATAGATCTGGTCAATTCCAACGATCACGGTTACTCCGAATAAAGCAATTGCAGTTCCGATCCAGAATATATGACCAGGTTTTTCCTTTAGGAAAATGATGGCGCCAATGCCTACCCAAACAGGCGCGAGATTGGCAATCAGCGTCGAAATAGCGGCTTTGGTGAGCAGAATTGAAATATTCCAAACCGCAATATCGCAGGCAAATATCACACCGCACAAAACGGCAATTCTCACCGACTTCTTGTCCAGTACCGACTTCCTGCGAAGAAACCAGATAGGAAGAACTACAAGAAAACCAATGAACATTCGGTAAAATGCGGAACTTATCCCCGGAACATCCGCTAATTTCACAAATATCGCAGACCACGATATACAAAGAATTCCGAGGAATAAAATAAGGTAATAAAACCAGCTGTGTCGGGTCATTGAAATTGAGTTTAATATTTCCAGAAAGCAGGGGTAAATAATGCGAAGAAAGTGAGCAATTCAAGTCGACCGATAAACATTGCCAGCGACATTACAGCTTTCGAAAAATCATGAAGATGCGCGAAATTAGCAACAGGACCCACTGAGCCAATCCCGGGTCCGATACCACCTAAGGCAGTTGCAATCGAACTGGCAGCACCGGGAACATCCAGACCATCAAGTATCAAAAGGAATGTCATTACCACAAAAACCATAAGATACAGTAATACAAACGATAAAATTGAACGATTATTATCATCAGAGACGACAATGCCATTCAATTTTACAGGATAAACACCATTCCTATGAACCGTTTTATAAAGTATCGATTTAATATTTTTCAACACGAGCAGATGACGTGCCAATTTGATACCGCCCGCTGTCGATCCGGTACTTCCGCCGACAAAAAGGAGCAGAAAGATTACCATCCATGCTGCCGTAGGCCAGAGCAAATAATCCTCGGTAGCGAATCCGGTGCAGGTTACAGTAGAAACTACATAAAATAATGAACTCCGGAAAATTTCTTCAATTGGCTTGTTTGTCTTAAAATACAAGATTGCCATAATAGATAATCCGGCAAAAACGACAACTTTAATGTAAAAACGAAGCTCTTCATTCGAAAAAGCTTTTTTGAAGTTTCCCATCAGAAGTTGGAAATGCACTAAGAAATTCATTCCTGCCAAAAACATAAAAACTGTAACAACATACTGAATATAGGGTGAATAGCCAGCTAAACTTGTGTTTTTTGGGGAAAAACCACCGGTGGCAACCGTGCCGAAAGAATGGCAAAGACTTTCGTAGAGGTTCATCCCGCCCAACATCATCATGATTACCTGCGAAAAAGTAAGGAGTAAATAAATATAAAGAAGACTACGCCCAATAGTTTTTATACGTGGATGGATTTTTTCCTGGAGAGACGACTCCAATGAAAATATACGGTATCCTCCCACATCCAGGGATGGTAATATGATAATTACCAATGATATAATCCCAATACCACCAACCCAATGCGTTAAACTACGCCAAAAGAGAATTGACTTGGGGAGCGCCTCAATATCAGTTAGAATAGAAGAACCCGTGGTCGTAAATCCGGACGTCGATTCAAAGATCGCATTTATAAAGTGAGGGATGCTTCCGCTAAAAATATAGGGAAGTATTCCAAGAAGAATCATTATAAACCAGCCAAATACAACAGAGAAGAGTGCTTCATGGGTTTGAATTTCACCCTTTGTTTTTGACCTTGCCAGAAACCAAAAGATGATAGATGGAAACAAAGCGACAAGTATTGACAACAGAAAAGGTTGAACCGGTTCGTTGTAAATGATGGCGACCGGCAAACACATCGAAAACGCGCATGCCTCGATGAAGAAAATAAAACTCAATAATTTAAGAATGATCTTAAAATTAATCTTTTTCATGCATTACAGATATTTACCGATCAAATTTCGAAAACCAATTCCCGAAGCCAAATCTCGTTAGTCAGAGGCAAAAACATGCAAAGTTAGTTATTGAGGTCAGTAAATTTTAAAAGAAATCAATTTAATTAATGTTAAAATAATGTAGCTGTCACAATCAACCTATTGGAATGAAATCAAAATTAATATTAAGAATTGATAACAGGCAATAATTGTCGGCGCAAAGGTGAATACATATTATAACGCAATGACTTACAGTATCATCCAAAAATTTCGTAAAAAAACTGTTGCCAGAATTAGAATACTGATATCTAATTGATTAAAATAATTTTAAAGTCAAAATGTACAAAAAAATAGTATTGTTTTAACAATTTATGCGAAAGAAATTTAAAAAGGGTCGGTCGATGAATTTGCATACGTTTTAACCACCGAATAATTGATTACCTTTGCGGCTCAAAATTCATAGATGCAAAATATCAGAAACATAGCGATCATTGCGCACGTCGATCATGGAAAAACGACGTTGGTTGACAAGATGATCATGGATTCCAATATCTTCCGTGGCAATCAAAATCCAGGAGAATTGATCCTCGACAGTAATGACCAGGAGCGGGAAAGAGGAATCACCATTCTTGCCAAAAACGTATCGGTCGTTTACAATGGTACAAAAATCAACATCATCGATACTCCAGGCCATGCCGATTTCGGTGGTGAGGTAGAACGTGTTCTAAACATGGCAGATGGTGTTCTTCTGCTCGTTGACGCGTTTGAAGGTACAATGCCTCAAACGCGATTTGTACTTCAAAAAGCATTACAGCTTGGCTTGAAACCGATCGTGGTCATCAATAAAGTTGACAAACCAAATTGTCGGCCTGATGTCGTACACGAACAGGTTTTCGAATTGATGTACAGTCTGGATGCTACTGAAGACCAGCTTGACTTCCCTACTGTCTATGGTTCTGCCAAGCAAAACTGGATGAGTAACGACTGGAAAGTTCGCACAGAAAATATTACGGAATTGTTTGATGCAATCATTGAACACATCCCTGCCCCGGTAGAAAACCCAGGAACCCCACAGATGCTGGTTACATCGCTCGACTACTCACAATATGTTGGACGTATTGCGATTGGCCGTATTCACCGTGGAGAATTAAAAGAAGGAATGAATGTTTCGCTTGTTAAACGCGACGGAACAATCTCTCGTACCAAAATTAAAG
>Ga0302271_10004659_pt1 | contig 10854 bp, 8 predicted proteins | sample III_Bog_N1_1_FD_198767 | JGI IMG/M metagenome (GOLD analysis project Ga0302271, IMG submission 198767) | Peat permafrost microbial communities from Stordalen Mire near Abisko, Sweden - III_Bog_N1_1 | ecosystem: Environmental > Terrestrial > Soil > Wetlands > Peat | place: Sweden: Abisko... | reverse complement strand
ATTGCAATAACAGGATTTAAATCCATGTTACTTATTCTCCTGCGCCAAAAAATCTCTAATCGCTTGAACAACCAGTTTATGGTCATCTTCCTGCGCCAGCCCGGAGATGGTGATCGTGCCGACAACGCCAGTGTCCTTGACAATCACAGGGAAACATCCCCCGTGAGGGGCGTATAGGCTTTCAGATAATAAATATGCTTCTTCCAGACGCTTACCTTTGCTTTTTAAAAGTTGACCCATGTAAAATGAGCTATGCCCAAACCGATATACAAGGCGGACTTTTCGCTTGACCCACTCGTCATTATCGGCAGATGTCCCACGCAGGCTGGCATGAAAAAGCTGGTGATCGCCCCGTGTAATATCAATGGTCACAGGGAGACTGTCGCGCACAGACCGCTCAACCAGCAGATTGCCAATTTGCCGCGCAGTATCCTCGTTGAATTTTGTAAACTGAAGTTCCTGCTCTTCTTGAAGCAATTGCTTCAATATGTCATCCATGTGAACATCCTCTGAAATATAGGGAGCGTCCATTCCATTGAATTTAGGACGCTCCCTATGTTCTAATTAACTTTCACCACACTAATCCACTTGAAAACGAAAACTTAATTATTTTTTGAAGGTCGTAATATTACTTATTATGCATTCTTATTCTTATTATAGACATCAAATAAAACCGCAAGCAACAATACAAAGCCTTTGACAACCTTTTGCCAATCGATCCCAACTCCCATAATGGACATGCCATTGTTCAAAACGCCGATAAGAAAAGCGCCCACCACTGCGCCGATGACTTTACCGACACCGCCCATGGGTGATGCGCCGCCGATGAAACAAGCAGCAATAACATCCAATTCCATACCGTCCCCAGCATTGGGTGTGGCGCTATTTAAACGGGCTGCAACGATCAAACCTGCCACGGCAGCGAGAACGCCCATATTGATGAACGTATAAAATAACAAGCGCGTAGTGTTGACGCCCGAGAGCATGGCAGCTTTTACATTGCCACCCATTGCATAAATGCGGCGACCTATTACCGTCTGGCTGGTCATAAAAGCATAAGCTGCAATCAGCACAAAAATGAGGACAAGTACATCTGGAAGGCCTTTGTAGGAAGCCATCAAATAGCATAAGCTCATGACCGCCGCAGTAATGCCAATATTTTTAACGACAAAAAAATAGAAAGGCGTCACTTCAAATCCATATTTTTGCTGGTTTTTCCTGGTACGCAAATCCAACCATATTAATAAAACTGAAAGTATGACCCCGATCAGGACGGTGGTAATATGGAGCCCTTTGCCATTAAAAATATCTGGGATAAACCCGGAACTTATATTTTGAAATCCCCTCGGGAAAGGTCCTACAGACTCTCCCTGAAGCAGATATATGGTCAAGCCGCGAAAAATCAACATACCCGCCAAAGTAACAATGAAGGCTGGGATTTTTAAATACGCAACGAAATATCCATGAAAAGCGCCAATCGCTGCGCCAAGTACCAGGGAAAGCACAACGACTAAAACCCAATTGACGTTATACCTGACCATCAGCACGCCCGCTAGGGCTCCAATAACGGCAACAACCGAACCTACAGACAGGTCAATCCAGCCAGAAACAATAATTAACAGCATACCCAATGCCATGGTGATGACATAGCTGTTCTGTAGTACAAGGTTGGTTATATTCACCGGCTTAAATAGTACGCCCTTGGTCTGAACCTGGAAGAACACCATGACCACGATGAGTGCGATTAACATGCCATATTCGCGAATATTATTTTTGAAAAGCGTTGACAGAGTTTTCATTGTTCCACTACCTCTCGTTGTGTCATAATGTATTTCATTACTTTTTCCTGCGATGCCTCGCTGGCCGGCATTTCGCCGACAATTTTGCCGTCGCGCATTACATAAATACGGTCACAAACCCCCAAAATCTCTGGCAATTCTGATGAGATCAGGATGATCGCTTTTCCTTCACTAGCCAGGCGATTAATAATGGTGTAAATCTCGTATTTCGCCCCAACATCAATACCACGCGTAGGTTCGTCTAAGATCAAAATTTCCGGACCTGCAAACAACCATTTACTAAGCACAACTTTTTGTTGATTGCCGCCGGAAAGATTAACAGCCAACTGTTGAATACTGGAGCACTTAATATTAAGTTTATCCCGATATTCACCGGTAACCCTCATTTCTTGAGGTTCATTGATCACCTGACGCCTGGAGATTGCTTCCAGATTCGCCAGAGTAATGTTATTTTTGACCTCCTGGATCAGGATCAGCCCATACGCTTTGCGGTCTTCAGTTGCGTAAGCGATTCCGTTGGAAATGGCTTTATCAATGGTGCTGATATCTATTTCCTTCCCATGTTTATAAACTTTACCGCTGATACGTGTACCATAAGCGTGGCCAAAAATGCTCATTGCCAATTCAGTTCTTCCAGCTCCCATTAACCCCGAAAGTCCAACAACTTCGCCCTTGCGGACGGTTATATTCACATTAGTGCTTACTTTGCGGTCCTCATGAATGGGATGATATACATTCCAATCACGTATTTCAAAAATAACTTCCCCAATATTCTTTTCACGCGGCGGGAAACGGTGCGTCAGGTCACGCCCGACCATGCCGCGAATGATGCGGTCTTCTGTAATGTTATCTTTCTTGCAATCCAATGTTTCAATTGTGCCGCCATCGCGGAGGATCGTAATGGAATCAGCCACTTTGGAGACATCGCTTAATTTATGGGAAATCAAAATCGAAGAAATCCCATGCTCTTTGAGTTGGAGCAATAGTCCAAGCAGTTTTTCGCTGTCACTTTCATTTAATGATGCTGTGGGTTCGTCCAGGATAAGAAGTTTGACCTTTTTTGCAAGCGCCTTGGCAATTTCAACCAATTGCTGCTTCCCCACACCGATGTTTGTAATCAACGTGTTGGGTGATTCGTACAGCCCCACTCTATTCAACAATTCTGCGGTTTTGGAAATGGATTCATTCCAATCAATTACACCATTTTTAGCGCGTTCATTACCGAGAAACAGGTTTTCTGCGATGGAAAGAAAAGGAATAAGGGCAAGTTCCTGATGGATGATGACAAGACCAACTGCTTCAGATTCGGTAATATCTCGAAACCGACATTCCTTGCCTTCAAAATAGATATCCCCAGTATACGAACCGTGTGGATATATACCGCTTAACACATTCATCAGGGTTGATTTTCCCGCTCCGTTTTCTCCCACCAAGGCATGGATCTCTCCCTGAGTCACGCTAAAACTCACATTATTAAGCGCTTTTACACCGGGGAAAGTCTTTGTGATGTTGCGCATTTCCAAAATGACATCAGACATGTTCTTCTCGTCCTTGATCTATATGAAATGAAAATTACTGTGCGGTGTGTGCAATTCTACTTCAAAATTCTACAAAACTTCAAAAAAAACTCTTTGATGGCAAATCTTATTTTTTATTTATAACGAGTGGTGTATAAGAGGGTTTTGAGTAAGGAAGCGGCATTGACATCAACACCGCTTCCTTATTAGTTCAACTGTGCGTGATTCCAAAAGCATCACGCACAGTTAGGATATGGATATTAGTACTGACGAGTCGGCAGCAATTCTGCGGCTTTATCAGGATAGTATACGGTCTCGTTGGTGAGGACTTCTGGATCGATCTTTTCGCCGTTCATGATCTTGAGAGCCATTTCCATGACCTGCGGTCCAAGCAGAGGATTGCATTCAACATCAGCCTGTACCCAACCATCGATCATCATCTGGAAACCACCACGGGTACCATCTACGGACACCATCTTGATGTCACCGGGTTTCACACCAGCAGCTTTCATGGCTTCGACAACCGCTTGAGCCATACCATCGTTGTGGATGAAGAAGCCGTTGATCTGTCCAGCGTATTTCTTCAAGAAGGCTTCTGCAACGGGCTTAGCTTCAGTAGGATTGAAGTTACCAGTCTGGGAATCCAAGATCTTGATGTTGGCATTAAGTGTCTCGCGGAAGCCTTTGGCACGGCCAGTCGCAGCGCCAGAGCCTGTGGTACCACTGATTTCGAGGACGTTACCGCCGTTGGGCAGCAATTTGTTCATTTCCTCGCCGGCTTTCTTACCTTCCAATTCCATATCGGAACCGATGTGAGAGACGTACAAGGACTTGTCAGCGGAGACAGAGCGGTCGACAATGATGACCGGGATATTGGCATCTTTGGCTTCTTGAAGGACTGCATCCCAACCATCTTCAACGACTGGGGGCAAAGCAATCACATTCACGCCCTGCTGAATGCAAGCGCGCATGGCGGAAATCTGGTTTTCCTGCTTCTGTTGTGCATCAGAGAAGACCAACTGCTTGATTCCTAATTTTTGAGCGGTTTCCTTGAAGGAAGCGGTATCGGCAGTGCGCCAATCACTTTCAGCGCCGAGCTGCGGGAAGCACAACGTCATATCAGCATAGGTGTAGACTTTTTTGGCAGGAGCTTCGGTCGCAGCGGCAGCGGCAGCAGCGGGCAGATCTGAAGCCTTGATATAGCCACTATCTACCAATTCTTTCTGGTAGTTGCTAATATCAATGCTAATCGGAGTCAGCAAGAAGGAAGGAACGACTTTGACGCCGTTGTTGTAAGTCTTGGTGTCATTGATATCAACTGTCTGGCCCTTTAGAGCCTGATCAGCCATCTTGGCGGTCTGCTTGGCAAGAACGCGGGTGTCTTTGAACACGGTATAGCGCTGTTCGCCGGCGATGATCGACTTGACGGAAGCAACTTCTGCATCCTGACCAGTCACAACTGGGCATGGGAGATCGGTAGTGCAATAACCAACGCCTTTCAAGGAGGAGAGGATACCGATGCTAAGACCATCGTACGGGGACAGAACGCCATCAACATGTTTGTCGGTGTAGAACGCGCTCAAAAGGTTGTCCATGCGAGCTTGAGCAGTCGCAGCGAGCCAGCGCAGGGTGCCGACTTTGTCCATGCCCATTTGTCCACTTTGGATGACGATCGTGCCGTCGTCGATGAAGGGTTGGATGACGGACATGGCGCCGTTGTAGAAGTAGCCAGCATTGGTGTCATCGGGAGAGCCGCCGAAAAGTTCGACGTTGAAGGGACCAACGCCAGCGGGGGCTTTTTCGCCGGGTTTCAGGCCGAGTCCTGCGAGGAGCTGGGTTCCCTGGATAACGCCGACGCCGAAGTTATCGAAGGTGGCGTAGTAATCAACATTGGCAGTCTTGGTGATTAGGCGGTCATAGGAAATTACAAGGGCGCCGCCATCATGTGCCTTCTGGAGGATGTCGGACATGGTTGTTCCGTCAATAGCGGCAATAACGAGAACTTTCGCGCCCTTGGTAACCATATTTTCGATCTGGGAAAGCTGATTGGGGATGTCATTGTCAGCAAATTGCAGGTCGGTATCGTAACCCATAGCCTGGAATTCTTTGACCATGCTCTCGCCGTCAGAAATCCAGCGGGTTGAACTCTTGGTAGGCATGGAGATACCAACCAATTTTTTGGCTTCAGCAGCAGGGGCTTTTGCACCACAAGCTGTGAGGACAAGGCTGACCAGCATCAATACAGCCAGCAGGTTGAAAAGCAATTTTTTGGACATTTCTTCTCCTTAGTAGATATGAAATATTATGTTGGCATGATCATTGGGCAGTAACACCATCAAATAATGATGACCTATCTGCCTGGAGCGAGCACCTCAGGCACCAACTTACTGGGGTGCTTCCGTACCTGCTATTCGTTTGTGTTCCCCTTCGCCTCACCTCCTTTTTATTAAAATTTCACTCCCAAGATCAAGATTCAGGAATGTTATTATACTTGCTTTGAACTTTCACGAACGACAAGGCATGGCTGTATAAACCTTGATTGCGCAACAAGAGAATGGTTTCCCTGCCGAGCCTGGATCATTTCCACGATGTTTTGAACAGCCTGCCCGCCAAGCAATTGGAGGTCTTGAGAAATTGTTGTCAAGGAAGGGTAAAAGTAGGCTGACTCAGGTAAGTTGTCAAATCCGACGACAGCCAATTGTTCAGGAACTCTGATATTTCGACGGCAGGTTTCGCGTAAGACGCTCAGTGCCATCTGGTCGTTGGCGGCAAAGACTGCATCCATATCTGGAAATGTTTCAAGCAATTGAACAAACGCCTGTTCCCCGCTGGCAGATGACCAGTTTCCTTCAGCACAATGTTGGGCTGAAGCATTAATCCCTGCCGCATTCAGAGTCTCATACCAGGCGCGCTTGCGCTCATCCGCTTCCCACCAACCCAGTGGCCCTGAAATATGTCCGATTTTTTTTCGCCCTTGGACCAGTAAGTGCTGAACCGCCATCACTGCGCCCTGGAAATTATCCGTTGAAACACTGGCGGTACCATCCCGTGGTTGCATGGCGAGGAATAATACCGGCACGGGAATTTTCTCCAGACGTTCATCAACCCAAGCGTGGTTGTCACCAATCTCTGGTGCCACCCATATTATCCCATCCACCTGGCGGGCAAGCAATGAGTCGATCACATCATCAATTCTACTTGTATTGAAATTATCGATCTCTTTCATCAAAAGCATATAGCCAAGTTCGTCTGCTTTATCGGCTATCCCATTGAGAGTGCGTGACGGTCCGATGTATTTCAATCCAAAAGTGACTATACCCAAAGTATAACTACGTTGTTGGCTTAAACTGCGGGCAAGGGTACTGGGGTTATAACCTAATTGCTCCACGACCGCTTCCACACGTTGACGCGTTTCCCCCGAAACATAAGAAAACTTATTCATCACGCGCGAGACTGTCTGTGTCGAAACTCCCGCCGCTTGCGCCACATCTTTGATGGTAATACGTTTTCTTCGACCAGACACAATCAAAATAATATCCTTATTAATTTCATTATGTTATCGATAACATGGTAGCGCTAACATGTTATCGATAACATAATATCAAAAATACCGACCAGAGTCAAGGGGAGCTGTATTTCTTTTTTATTATGGTCAAGGCTTTCGCTTGAACACCTATCCTTCGACTATGCTCAGGACGAAGAATCTTCGCGCTGGGCGTAGTCGAAGCGTGAAATTTGCAATTTTTATCTTGAAAGCAAAAGTCCTAAACAATAATAAAATATAAGGGCTATCTTTTAGGAATGTTTTTTTCTCATATAGAACAGGCTTTGAATTCCGATAAAGATCAATGTGAGCGCACCCACGCCAATGCGGGTCCACCACGAACTCAAGGTGCCATTGAATTGCAGAATGGAGACGATGGTGCCGTTGATCAAGACCCCAAACAGGGTTCCAATTACATTACCTACACCACCGGTTAACATAGTTCCGCCGATGACCACCGATGCAATTGCATCCAATTCCATCCCCGGAGCATATCCGCCATAACCCGAGAGCAAGGAAATACTGAACACAATCCCCGCCAGGGCAGAGCAAAAGCCGCCGAAGGCATATACGGCAATTTTTGTGCGCGCAACCGGCAAACCCATTAGCATTGCAGATTGTTCATTATTACCAATGGCATAAACAGTTCGGCCAAAGCGTGTGAAATTTGCAAGGTAAATTGCCACCAGCAATAGCACCGGGCCGACAAGGGAAGGAATATATACGTATGCCTTTGCGAACAAGGGAATGGGAAGTTTTGTCAATGCGAGATAGCGATAGACAGGATCCTTAATGGTTAAAGAGGAAAGGGTGATGATGAAAGCCATCCCACGCGCGAAAAAGAGTCCCATCAAGGTCACGATGAATGGCTCCACCTTGAGGTAATGAATAATACTGCCCATGGCAATCCCAAATACAATGCCCATTAGTAACATTAATAGCATTACAACTACAGGGTTGAAGCCATTTACAAGCAGTGCGGCTGATGCGGCAGATGTCAGGGCGATCATGCCTGCCACAGAAAGATCGATCCCCTTGGTAAGGATCACAAAAGTCATTCCAATGGATACAATCAACAAAGCGGCAGTGTTGATGAACAGATTAAAAAACACCTGCGGTTTTTGCATGGCAGGATACAACCGGCCTCCAGCAACATAGACAAGGACAAATATCGTTATGGTGGTCAGCAGGGGACCATTATTTATCAGAAAAAATTTAATTCGTTGCATCATGTCGGGGTCCTTTTCGCTCTACAAATCTATTCAAAATTAGACGAGCGTAATCAGAATAAAGGAGAATTACCACCAAAACCAGCACGGCTCTGCCAGCCAATAAGGCATTCGCCGGTACACCAAAGATATACATGGTGATCGTGAAAGTCCAAATGATAAGCGCACCAACCACACTGGCGAGCAGGGAGAACCGGCCACCCGACATTAGGGTACCGCCAATGACAACCGCAAAGATTGCGTCCAGTTCATAATTGAGACCAATGTTATTGGCATCGATAGCATGGATGTAGGAACCGAGGATCAGTCCCGCGATGGCGCCACAAAAACCGCAAAAAGCATAGGCGAACAACTTGACATTCTTCTCGCTAATGCCGCTGTAATAAGTCGATTTTGAATTGAGCCCAACCGACTCGATAAACAGACCGATCGAGGTTTTACGAACCAACAACCAGGCTAATATATACACAATGGCAACGATGTAGATTGAAACGGGGAGACCCAATATAAAACCATTTCCAAACCAAAAATAGGGCGTGTAGTAAACGGTCATGATTTGTCCATTTGTAATCAGTTGGGCAATTCCACGGCCCGCCACCATCAAAATCAGGGTCGCCACCATGGGCGAGATTTTTCCCCGTGAAACCAGCATCCCGTTCCACAAACCGCACAGGGTGCCAGCCAGCATAGTAACCACCACAACCAGCCACAAAGGGGTATGGGTTAAATTCGGGTCTGCTGCGACGGCATTTGTTATTTGTACATTGCCCAAGACTGGATTAATCAATACCGAGCCCATTGCAGCCGAAATGGCAATCACCGCGCCAACCGAAAGGTCAACACCCCCAGTTGCAATCACCAGGGTCATTCCAAGCGCCACCAACATCAAGGGAGCCGCATTGTTAAAAACGTCAATCAGATTTCCGAATAAATGACCCTCCAGGATTCCAATTTTAAAGAATCCGGGTGCAAAAATCGCATCAAAAATGAAAATCAAACCCAAAGCAACCAAGGGCCAGAACAGGCGGTTTTCACGAATGCGTTTGCTTAAAGGAGCCTTGTTGTTCATAAAATACCTGCCATTGTTTGGATAATCGTGCGATCATCTACGTCGCCGGAGTACTCAGCGGCTTTCTTATGGTCTCGCATCACAACAATGCGATGACTGGTACGTAATACTTCTTCCAATTCAGAGGATATGAATATGATCGACTTGCCTTCCTGAGCCAACTGCAGCACCAACTTTTGAATTTCCGCTTTTGCTCCCACGTCTATACCGCGAGTGGGTTCATCCAGGATCAAAACCTGTGGGTCTGTGGCAAGCCAGCGCGCCAGGATAACTTTTTGCTGGTTTCCGCCGCTCAAATTTTTAACCAACTGATCCGGGGATGGTGTGGCAATTCCCAAAAGTTTTATATATTTTTCGGCAATTTCATATTGTTTCTGAGTACCTATGAATTTAAACCATCCGTAGCGGGCCTGCAAAGCCAGGATAATGTTCTCGCGAATTGTTAAATCGCCTACAATTCCTTCTGCTTTACGGTCTTCAGGACATAAAGCAATTCCATTTTCAAGAGATGCCAAAGGTGAAAAATGGCTGATCTTTTTACCCCTGATTGTGAGCGAGCCTGTGTCGGGGGTATCAATACCAAAAATCAGGTTCGCTAATTCAGTACGCCCGGAACCCAACAGTCCAGCAAACCCGACAACCTCGTTGAATTTCAACTCAAAATCAATCGGTTCTATGGAACCTGTGAGTCCCAGTCCTTTTGCTTCGACCAGGATTTCTTTATCTTTCTTTTGTTCGCTCTTTTGTTTGGTTTTTGACACTTCGTCCAGTTCGGTCAAACTGCGCCCCAACATTTTGCCGATAAGTTCGATACGAGGCAGTGAAGCCGTATTATAGGTGCCGACCAGTTTACCATTACGCAATACCGTGATCCGGTCAGCTATTTCATAAACCTGGTCAAGAAAATGAGTAATAAAAACAATACCTATCCCCTCGCCTTTTAATTTACGTATCACTCCAAAAAGTTGATCGGTTTCATTGACATCCAAGCTTGAAGTGGGTTCATCGAGGATTAATATTTTCGCAGAAGCAACTTCAAGAGAGCGCACAATCGCCACCATTTGTTGGATGGCAACTGAAAAATTCCCCAAGGGTTGTGTAACATCAATATCAACATCCAGTCTTTTCATCGCCTGACTGGCCAAGGCATTCATCTTTTTCCAATCAATGCCGCTAAAATTGTGGGGTTCAAACCCAAGCATAATGTTTTCGGCGACAGAAATATTGGTACACAGGTTGATTTCTTGATAAACAGTGCTAATACCAAGTTCCTGGGAATGCTGGGGAGACCGAACTTGTATGAGCTTGCCATCCAATTCAATTGAACCCGCATCAGGATGCTCCACTCCGGTCAAGACCTTGATCAAAGTGGATTTCCCAGCCCCATTTTCTCCTATCAAAGCATGGACTTCCCCTTTTCGCAGGGAAAAATCAACATCCTCAAGGGCCGCAACACCAGGAAAGGATTTCCTGATTCTATTCATACTTAGAATATTTTGAGAATCTGCCATAATCTTTTCACCTGTCTTTTATTTTTATTATAATCCTAGTGATATGTGTCTTACACACAGGTTTTGGGGAAGAAGCGGCGTTTTTTCAAACGCCGCTTCTTTTATTGCTATTGCGTGATTCCAGGAAATCTTAATACAATAACACCTGGATAAATCAAATCCTAGTACTGGCGGGTCGGCAGCAA
>Ga0302271_10004658_pt1 | contig 10857 bp, 8 predicted proteins | sample III_Bog_N1_1_FD_198767 | JGI IMG/M metagenome (GOLD analysis project Ga0302271, IMG submission 198767) | Peat permafrost microbial communities from Stordalen Mire near Abisko, Sweden - III_Bog_N1_1 | ecosystem: Environmental > Terrestrial > Soil > Wetlands > Peat | place: Sweden: Abisko... | reverse complement strand
CTGGTACTCCTTTTTCTAATCGAAGTTGGCATTCTTCTAGACAAGTTTTTTGACTTCATTGAGGTTTGACTTAAGTTCATTGACTCCAGATGCAATTGCTTTCATTTAAACTGTTAGTATTGCTAAAAATGATATTTCTTAATATTGATAAAAATTACACTTTTTTGAGTGATAAATCAGCTTTAAGAGGATGGAAATATATTCTTTTCAATGATCCTTTTATTTAATAATGTTAATCACTTCTGGATTTTAATTTCAAGTTCAAAAGAAGAGCAAATATTATCAATTTAAGGCAATCTAATGTACCCATCAGCACTCTTTGGATTCTAGCGAAAACAATAAAAATAGCAAACTGCATTTTTAGAATCCAGTTTACATTTAGTATTGACGCCCAAACTTAAAATTCCTGCCTCTAAATCGAAGGAACTCTGGAAAATTGTTACAATAGTAAGATTTTAAGGATAATTTGGGGAAAGAGATACAAAAGGGTTGCGCGTGAAACAATACAATAAAAGATCAGAATGATTGTTTGGCAGATAGAGAGGCCTAGATTAATAGAATCAAAGACAAAATAGGTTTACTTATTTTATCATTAAGTAACTTTGCTGAGGAGATAACCGGGCCCTAGAAATGCAGCGGACTTCTTGGGGCGAACTTTCAAGCTTTGACTAAACTAAAGAGCTAATGGATGAGTCTAAACAAGTAGACGCCAGCAAATTCTTATAGAACTTCAAAAGGATAGAAAGGTAAAGATAGCAGTAACATCTATAAAATGAGTCAATCAATCATTCTACATCATTTATTCCTAATTGAATCTAAAATATCTGCAAATCCCCTCCCTTTTTTCGGTTTATTTAACTCTTCAGCTAATTCATTTTATCTTTTGGCTGCATAGGTCATAGAATTATAATATTAACTAGCAGGGTGTTGACAATCGTAGGTCATTATTCGATCAGGTTAGCCATGAATAAATTGCAAAGCAGATCAGTGAAGTATCTGTAGGTGGGGAGTAAGATCTCGAAGAAAGTGATGTAAGAAACTATCATTCTCATCAACAAGTCATCATAGCTCATAAAACAGATGACAAGTATTCCGTCTCTTTTTCTCAAACTGGCGGAGGAATAATCAACTCCTAAAACCTCCTGCAATATGAACACAACGATCCAAATGGATTCGATAGCCCTATTAGCTCTAATAAATCACTTGCATTAGCTAAAAAACAACATGATAATATGAATCTTCAAGGTGATAATTTTGAAGAATTAACTAAAGAGCGTTCTGCAGAAAATCCAATGAGAAGTCCAGGATAAGCCAATTCAAACTCATAAACTTCAGTACACGCTCTTGAGTAAATCCCAACTAGAAGTACAGCGAAATAAAAACGATAAAGTTTGATAGCAATGAAGATTAAAGGAGCTGGGCTTACACAGATTTTGTAAATTACTCCCAAACTCACTCCTGCTGAGAACTTTATGAAAGGCATAATGATGCTAACTAGACAAAGCAATTCTTAAATAATACCTCAGCAATTAAGTTTGCTTCAATAAATCAACGGGAAAAGTGGAAAGGATAATATTGAGAATAAACACTCCTTTGGGAATGGGTTAATACCTGATGAAGAATTAGTTGTGGATAACAGGAAAAAATAACATTTGATAATTTTAACGTACATGAAACGTTTTATTAATTAACTGCTGAAGCGGTTATCTTACAAGAAATTATCACTTGTCACGATGCAGCATTTATAAATGATAGATGACTTAGCTGTCCCGAAATCTTCTTATTTGCAGATTGTGTCGCATAATCTTCTCAAGAATAGTGAGAAATTAGATATTCTCAGCAGAAGGAAAGCACTTCAAGAAGGCAATAATGAAGATGAAACTAGTAATTATAATTGTATGTAGCGACTATTGAAGATGTCAAAGTAAAGCTCATTCGTTTATTGCCTAATCAGCTTAATTCCTATTATTCAGCCTTAATCGATGTTTCTTATCGTCCATGAAGCAATTCTCTTGCTAATTTTACTATTCTATCTGATGTTCACTCCAATGAAAGCAAGCTTTGATTTTACCTTCGACGAATAAACAACTTTTAGTCTTATTGCATATAAAATACCTGTGTTTATCTTTTTATTAGACATTCTTCTTGGATTTCACACAGGTTATTATGAACTTGGAAGAGTAGTTCTCTCTAGAAAATCTATTGCTAAGGTTTATCTGAAAAAGAAATTTTGGATCGACTCTTTCTGTACTCTTATGATGTGCTTGAACACCTTCGTTATTTATTCATCTTATCTCAACTTATTTAACCTTGTGCTCAGAATTAACCAGGTAAAAAGAAACTTATTGATTTAGACTACATTTTTTATTAAAATCATTTGAAATTTTGATTTGTTTTAGATGATGATGAAAATAACAAAGATCAACGAGCATTTCCGTATTTAGAATCGATATCCAGTAACTTACGAAATGATAAAGCTAGCAATGATCATTCTATTTATGTCTCACATATGCGGATGTGGGTTTCACTTAGTTGGGATTACTTCTGGAGGAATTTACTCAGAAGGGAAAACAGTTGGCTCAAATGTAGCAAATTATCAAGGAAATTGGATAACTTACTAAAATCTAGATGATTCCGAATGGCTTGTTCGCTACATCTACTCGATTTATTTTGCAATTATTACAATGATCACAGTAGGCTATGGTGATGTGTATCCGATTAACATCTATGAAAAAATCTATGTAATGGGAATGACATTGATTTCTTGTGGCTTGTTTGCATATTGTGTTAACGCAGTCAGCTCGATTTTCAGCCAAATTAGCTAGAAATCAGTTATTTTTAAGCAGAAATAATATGATTTACTGAACTACATGAACTAAAAGAACATCACTCCACTGACATAAACAAAAATCATGAAATACCTTGATTACCTTGAAGAAGAATCAGATTAGAACATCTCGAGAGGTAATTTTAAACTTTGCTCACTTTTCTCTTGATTTATCTTTTTTTATTCTTTAAGGTGAATAGGTGCTGGACTAATTTCCTGCAGAACTGAAAGAACAGCTAATGAGAGAGTATTTTGTTAGAATTTTAGTGGATGTACCTATTCTGAAGTAGAACTTTAGCAACCAGTTTTTAAATGCAATATCACTCAAAATGAAGGAAAAACGATTAGGTCCAGGGGAACAGATTCTATCTAAGAGCGGCTAGCTAGAGAATCTCTAGTTTATAACCAAAGGAAATATCGAGTATTCAATGAACGATGGTGAACATCAGCGCTAGATATGCTCTGTGAATGTAAATTTTACTTAGAAAGAAAATCAATTTTTGAAAATTAAACTATATTTTTTCTACAAAAAGAGCGACAAAAGCGTAATAGATTTTAGGTTATTCATTACTGGACTGAAATCAAGTGTTTCGATTCAAAGCAGTACTATAACCAATATTGCCTACATTCCATTTTCAGATTTCTTTGAAGAACTCAAAAAATATCACAAAGATCTAGTAAATTCCTTGTACAAAGCTAATTTTTAAATATCTGAATGTTTTTATTTTTTTTAGGAATAGTTCTTTTATCTAAGAGACCAATTCCTCAATGATGGACGCTATGAGAAAACATGTCCTTCATGCAATTAATATGGCCATGAAATCGATGACTGTCCTCAAATACACTACTGCATAAATCGCTCAGTATTCAGCTAACGTGTGTTCTATTCATCTTTTCAACCAAGATAACCCAATTCAAGAGTGAGAACCATCGATTAGAGATACTCCTGGCGTGCTCAATACAATACAATGAAAAACGACCTAAAATACATAAGATGGGCTTATATCGTGGAACAACATAATCTATATAACGAGATTAGCATTGATGAAGAACTCAAAGTCATCGAGAGTGACAGATCGTTTTTCTAACGTTGTCCGAAGATCAACATCAAACGGATTCTAACATAATAGAACATAAGTCAAAGTTTAGCTGGAAATAAGTAATCTCTAGAGATTATTGAAGAAGAAAGTATTTAATCTTATTCAGCCAGTGAACAAAGTGATTATTAAACAGAATTCTCAGATTCATTCTCTAAGAACGATACCGCTCATAGAACTGAAGACCCTTAGACTTAAGAAAAATCACAACAAAGCAATTAAATAGGTGATAAACCTATTGAAAGTATGGTAAATGGAGTTTTAATTAAAGAACAACTTATGCCAAAACCATATGAAGAACGATCTAATTAAAGCTAATCAAGTATCGGTGTAGATGTAGAGTTTTAGCACGATTATAATAATAACAATCCTCCTCTTTTCCAGAAGCACTAAGAAGACTAAGGAGGAGGTAGCACTGCTAGAAACTAATACGGTGTTGAAATCACTGTAAAATCTGAGACAAGCATAAATAGAGCTGATTCAATGAAGAAGAAAACACTTTTTAATGCTAATGGGTTAAATCAAACATCAGAAAAACCACCTTTTTCGTTAACCTGGGTAAACGGAGCAGGTCGTAGAGTATCAGTGACTGATAACACTGAAAAAGAATTAAAACAATTTATGCGCGGTTAATCTCGTCATATGACTGGCAGATCTTTAGCTGGTATGGGTACTTAAAATCAGTAAAATGGTTTAGACAAAACTACGACAAACTAGAATTCGTTTATATCATACTAAGATCGAGGGTTGAATCAAGCAAGCAACATGAGTAACTCAGGTTACTTAGGTAACCCAGTTGGATTGGAGTAATAGTTTAACAGCAGTAATACAAATAATCTAGCACAAGGAGGAGGAATTGAAAATATTATCGTACTTGACAATCTCGTGAATAAACTCAAGAAATAATGCTTGAAGATGATGTCAAACAATAATAAGTTAGATGTATTGTCAATTCCAACGCATAGCAGAGACGATGCTACAAGACTTAGGAGTCATAGTAAATCAAGCTAGATTCGATTAAACACTCATAATGGCACATTAGTTTCGATTAATACAGCAAACAAGAGTGAAAAAACCAATATTAATAACAATACTCCATTAGATGTGAAGACAAAAACAATGGGAAAGGAGTAAATCGCCAAGAGAGCTTCTGTTCGATATTTATCGATGGTACATCCTTAGCATCATATATTTGGGAAATTAGAGTTCAAAGCTGATACACTCAAAGAATATACAGTTTATTACCCGAAAGGAAATGCCTCCAATGTTATCAAAATATATAAAAAAATAATGTAACTAAAGAACTTTCAGGCTGGGATGAAAACAATCAAGAATAAATAGAGTGGAGTAACAGATGCAATGGTTAAAGGCTAGACAACTGTAACAGTACCTTAAATACCTAAATTTACAAGTTTTAAGCACTCCAAGCACTCCTAACAATCTAGTATTGACTACAAGTGAGGTTAAAATCACTGAAAAGTTTAATGTGTTGCTTTCAGAGTTTCCAGCTAAGTTTCAGTTCCTCTTTCTGTCATAATATTTCATAATAGTTCAAAGAAAATATTAGTCTTATGAAAAAATGATATGTTCAATAGATTATTGTTCATTTTTTCTCCCAAATACAACAACTCTGCTTAAACCAAACTCTATTTTGATCTTATTTTCTATTTTCATATGTTCTCTATTTGCTCTATCAGTGAAATATTTTTATTATTTTCCTCAAATGGCTTTTCTCCCTTATTTTTTGAAAAATTCAAATGATGGGTTTTTAAAACACAATTAATAAGAAAATGAAAGTTCCCCAAGCAATAATTGTTTAATAATTCAACCCTTTTCGATAATTCCTTTTTTAGTGTACACCAGACAGAGCATTTTTCACTGGACTGACTAAAAATATTATTAAATTTACTTTTTCTGGGAAGCTAAAAAGGAAATGGACTCATTTTTGATGTGAACCTAAATAGTGATTGCTGAGAATAATAATGGTTCAAAATAAACTCTGTAAGAACAAGAAAATAGAAAAGAAAAGGTTTAAATCTGTTGTTATGCTCTCAAATAGCCTAATAATAGTAATTAAAAAAATAATACAAAAACACTTTTAGATTGAATCAATTACTATTTTGGCTTAAAAACTCACATGGACGAAACAACTGAGCTGATGAATATCTTAGCTAAATTTAGATAAGACTATTTAGCAGAAGAATCCTTTTTTGAAGAATTGAAGAAGTTATTTGAAGCTAATTGCAATACCAATTAGTAAATGGATAGCTTATTTTTCTCAAAGTTTATTACTTCAAAAGTCATAGGTTTGAATGAGCTTCAGGTAGAAGGTTTGTTCAACATTTTTGACAGAAAAAATAGAGGAATAGTTTCATTCGCTGATTTTCATAGTATTTTTAACAAACTTGGTTATGACAAAATGAACGGGAATCCCTCTAAATATCAAATGAAAGACAATTAAAGTATGCTAAAACCATTAAAATCAGTAAATCTAGGATTTTCAACTTCTTCGATTCGCAAAACTCGAGAACATATTCCAAAAGTAAAAAATATCGGTTTTAATAGTTTTAATAATAAACTTATTTTAACTTTTCTTGTTTCTCAGAGCACCTCACAGCTGGATAGTCCGGCTATATATAATTCGTTCTCAAAAATAAAGTCAGCGATAAATCTCAATGAATAAAGATAAAATAAACCTTCAAAATAAAATGATCATAAAAGCAAATCAAATCAGATTAGTGATGGACTCGATGTGATTCGCTTTCCTATCACAGTTACAGCTAGAAGAAACACAGGAACAGAAGAAAATTCCTTTAATTCTCTTTTATCTAAATTAGCTGAGCTTAGATATAGGCATGAAGAGAATCATATCGATTTATTCCAGCATTTAGAAAGTAATTCTCAGAAAAAAATATCCTTGAAGGATCTGATTTTCTTCCTCGGTAGTGTAAGAATCTAATTAACACCTTCGGAAATTTAAATCTTATCAGACCAGCTCACTGATGCTTCTAAAATGATTTATATTAAAGAATTTTATAAATTTATTGGAATCAAATTAAGGTCATCGAGATTATCCATTAACTAAAACAATTCTTCAGCTTATGGAGGGCTAGGAACAATAATTGAAACCAAGCAAGAAACTGATTATTTCTAAGTTATTCCCTAAAAAGCGGACATCCCAGTAGCTTAGCCTTAATTAAATAAGTTGAAATCGTCCATACAGACAAATGCATATTTTGAGATCCATGATTCGGAGATCAGCGGATTTAAAGAATTTGTTAACCAGTTCAAATTAGCTAGCAAAATATTATTTTCAGATTAAGTTTTCCAAGCAAATAATTTTTCCTTATAAAAAAATTATACATTTCCTTCCTAAGAATGGTCTTAAATCTAGGTAAACATATGGCTATTCTCAGTAAATAATATTATGGAAAACATTCTTTTTTTTTGTTTTGAATAGTGGCTTCGAACAAAGGATATTTTTAAAGAATAAGAATATAAGATGTTCATGAAGATTGACTCAATGGTTTCCAGTAGAGTAGGATTAGGGAAACTAATATCTCCAAGCGACATAAGACAAGGAATTCTTGGAGATTGTTATTTCCTTTCTGCACTTTCAAGTCTCGCGGTAGAACCCTTGAGAATCTTAAATCTCTTCATCACTCGTATTGCCAATCCTTTTGGGATTTACTGCGTTAAAATTTGCAAAGACGGAGAATGGAAAGCAGTTTATGTTGATGATCGAATCCCATGTTTAAAAGGTGTTCCTGCATTTACAAAAGCTAATGCAAACGAATTGTGGGTGCTAATTTTAGAAAAAGCATGGGCAAAATTATTCAAAAGTTATGCCAAAATTGAGACAGGTTTCTCGAGAATTGCTCTGAGAGACCTAACTGGAGCACCGACAAGTGTCATCCCAACATAAATAGAGAAAGAAATTAATGGAATTAAAAAATAAGGCACAAACGAAGAAATACCTGAAATCTTGAAGAAATCTCTTAATAGTTCTAACCAATATGTTGTAACTGCTGGAGCAGAGTCTAAAACTGTCTTAACAAAATCTGCGCTTGATAGGCTTGGCCTGGTTAGTGATCATGCGTACAGTGTGATCGGGGTCAAAAATGTACTGCATCCAAAGTTAGGGAAGGTTAATTTAGTAAAACTTCGGAATCCATGGGGAAGGTTAGAGTGGAAAGGAGACTGGAGTGAATTAAGCTCTTTGTGGACTGAATAGCTGAGAGATGAGCTACGGATACCATACCTAGACGATGGGGTATTTTACATGTCGATGGATGATTTCTAGAAGTTCTTCTGTGACATCTGCATATGCTACTATCAAGAAGGCTACAAGTACAGCAGCTCTAGAGTAGAAACTTCCAATCCAAAGAATTCTCATTACTTCCGTATCCACATCAAGAAAGCAGGCACTTATTATATCTCAATTATCCAGCCCAACAAACGAAACTTCAGAGATGATTTTCACTACAAGTATTCTGTTTCTAGGTTATTCCTCTGCCGAGAAAGGGATTCTCAAAATAATAATGGTATCACATACATAGGTGCTATCTAAAAGAAAGATAGAGAGACTTTCCTTGAATGCGAGCTTCAACCAGGAAGCTATTTACTTTAGACAAAAGTATTTTGGGAAATATCACCTTCATACACTTATGTAGTTTCTTCATATGGCGTTGACTCAGTGTAAATTGAGTAGATTAAGAAGAATTAAGTGCCTTATTTGAACATTCTTAAGGAATGTTTGATGCAATAAGCTAGATAAAGTAAAAGGTTACGTTCGTTCGAAGAATCAAAGTAACTCCTAAAAGTTTGTGGATATGAAATCAAAGAAGGATTCGGATATTACTATGTCAGAAATGAATCTGATAAAACTGCTGAACTGCAAATATAATTCATCGATGCAAAAGGTATCAAAATTACCAAGCCCTTTAGATTGCCATTCATATCATGTGTAATTCCTCCAAATACTGAGTTCATTGCTCCGTTGACAGTCTCTAGCTTAGGGTTCTCTTTTAATTGCAAAGAAAAAGTTTTGTTAAAATGAATAAAAGAAAAAACAATATTTTTTGTATTTTTTTATTTAAAGTTAAAGAGTTTAATTGATATTTTTATGAATATTATGTTGCTGGGAATGATGATTAATGCTTGAGTAATCTAATAATATTCTTGTAGATAAAAAAAGAAACTAATTAATTGATAAATATGCAAATATGAACTAAAAACGAATAGGAGAGGTCTAATTAATAATTTGGAAACACACTTTTTAACTAAAAAGGGAGAAACAATTAATAATTTAACATTTTTGTTATTTTAATTGACAATCCATTAAATATTCGAAAAACTCCAAGTTCACAGAAGATGTCTGAAGATAATGACACTGGCACGATCTTCAGCTTGATACAAGCAATCTAAGAAAGCGAGAAAACACCTGAGATCATTGAATGGATGCGCACGATCACAGATAAATAGTATGATCTCGTCAGTCTTTTAATCTAAACTTTCATGGAGCAATTTGATGATATTTCATTAGCGAATTCAATTCTCATTGCGCTCAAGTAACATTTTAAACTATGAATCTCTTCATAATTTAGTTACTTATTCTAATTGAAATAATTCAGGAAACTCAATGATAATGTACCTGAACAAGTGCTTCCTCAAATGCGAGAAAATAAATAATTTCCCATTGCGATTAGCTAATACATTACCCTGACTAAAATTGATAATCTTGTTGGTAATATCAATCACAACATATTTATTTTCTTCTTCTTCTTATCTTTGAAATGCTTTATTTTTCTAGGCGATGGTTTTTTGTTGCTGATTGATATCTTCTCTGTGACGAACTTTTAATCTGTGACTAACGAAGCCTTTGTGCAACGATTATTCGACTTGCTTGCTGTCATTAACGACGAAGAAACCTTTAATGCTGTTGTTAAGATCTTCATTACAATTTCATATGAACAGAAAGTTCCATAGAGAAATCTTGTTATCAAAATAGCAACTAGCCATACAGATTAACGTTTTTTCAGTGAGACGCTGCTTCATTTATTGAATAGAAACGATACGGATATGATCATTAAAGCATTAACATTTATTAAAGATGTTTATCAAATCTAGAAAGATTTCTTTTATCTGAATGATTTCAAGGTGCTGATTGATGTGTGCATAAGAGAGTCAAATAACACTGCATCGGATGTGCTTAGAGAAAAATTCATTGATGTTCTACTCACACTGACGAACACGGAAGAATATTAGAAAGATCAACCAAGGAGAAACTCAATATTTTAATTGATAGAGACGATCTAATATTCGACGGTGTCAGCTTAGTCGAAATAGCTGTCTTGTCAACTTAAATCATCACTTGAGAAATGCAACTGAACTTTAATATTTGAATCATCATTTATTTTTGGATTTTACTGAGTGTATCCAAAGATAATTATTATTCAATGAAATAGTCTCATAAATTATGTATGTACAAATCAGATACTTTGTATTATTTATATTTATCGCTTACTTATTACTTCAGTTTCAATACTATTTGGAGATATTGAAAGGCTTTAAAAGTAATGAGCATTTTTTTAAATAAAAATTTATTTACTTAATAAAAATGTTTATGTAAAATCTTCTTTGTAAAAAAAGTCAAAAAATTATTAAAGAAGTTTTCAATAGGATAAAAACGAATACTATTTTGTTCCTTCCTTTAACAGAAATACTCTAAATATTATCTAAAAATTCAATTTAATCAGTGTTTTTATTTTCAGCTTCTAAGACAAATAAATTTACAAATTTTGAATTCGACTAAATTATGTTTCAAAACAAATCCCAAAATATTTTTCTAAAATTGAAATATCCCCCCTCCCCTCCTCCTCCCCCAATTTTAAGCTTTCCTAAATAATTATGAAATAGTAACCTAATTATTCC
>Ga0302271_10004654_pt1 | contig 10863 bp, 9 predicted proteins | sample III_Bog_N1_1_FD_198767 | JGI IMG/M metagenome (GOLD analysis project Ga0302271, IMG submission 198767) | Peat permafrost microbial communities from Stordalen Mire near Abisko, Sweden - III_Bog_N1_1 | ecosystem: Environmental > Terrestrial > Soil > Wetlands > Peat | place: Sweden: Abisko... | reverse complement strand
ATTGCTTAAATCCAATATATTTTCTTAGATGCTCTGTGCCTCTTGACATATCGAAAACAGAGTAAAGTAATCCCAAACTGGATTATTATATTCTCTTTAAAGAAAAAAAACAACATTAAAGTGCACCCTATTTCTTTACAAGGAGTTATCTGGAGACAGAATATGCTACATGCCGATCCTTTTGTCGTACCTTGATCTCAATGATGCTACCTCTAAGAATCAACACAATTCATAAAATAATGCCATTATTAGTATTGCTCCATCCCCCAAAAAAAGAAATAGGACTAAACAGTTTCTTCTCTTTTCTACTTCTAGATCTTCTCGCAAAACAAGATATATTTAGTGTATCTGCTTACTTGTGAGGGATGAATAACTTTTCAAAGAGATTATTGTCAAACGAGAGCTAAAAAAGAGCAGATTCCAAGCGAAATATAAAGCATCTCGTGCCTTCATCATAGAACATCTCATAATTCTTCTACGCTGGGAACAATTCTTCAAATAAACTTTCTTCCTTGCAAAACAACGTGCTTTCGTTGACTATTTTCACTGTATCCTCATTCATCGCTCTCTCCTGCTGCTGCTCTTATAAGCTGTAAGCTATTATTTTTGTGAATAATTATTCTTCCGAATTAAGATTTTCTTGATTTATTTTTGTGATTTTTGGGTTTTCTAAGAAATAAATAATATGTTTATGATAATCATTAAAAAGTTCATACTTTTGTAATTTTTTGCAGTAAATTTAGTGGACAATCGGCTACATAAATGAACAAGCTTTCTGGAAATAGTTGAAATTGACATATCACACACAATCATAATACTGACAATTGATTTTCTTAAATAATTAATTTTTTGAAAATCTTTTTTGAAATCAGTAATCAAGAGAATCCAATGAGCAAGAACAAACAATAGAGATGACTGTCTTTCATTATTTAGAGTTGAATTAATAAACAGGATAGGTGATTGATTAGCAGCATAGTCATACATATTTAAGATTTGAATTTCATTTATTTGTTCTGTTGACTCCAACTTGTATTAAAACAAAAATTCAAAATAATTCAACAACTCAAATAGTAATTAAGATAATATTATCAACAGAAATATTTATTCTTACATGTGGATGTCTATGGTGGTCGCTTTAAAGGGGAAGATACTTTTTTATCTTCAGCTTCTTTTTTGATGGAATGTAGTGCTTTTGCAAATATCGCATTGTTTCCGGAGTATTATGATTATTATTATTGTTGTTGGCTAGCTATGTTAGCAGTACTTTGCTTAGCTGCCATTGCAAATGTGCTTTATCCTGGAGTCGATACCGATAATTAATTGTTCGACTTAGGTAGACTACTGGAATGCTTGGTTTGGGCTATTTGAGCTTGAGACTTCATCTACTGTTATCCAGTGACGTATCTATCTTTGGGTGTTCCACCAACAATATTAGTCATATTTTATTTGGCTTTTTGAGTGGTTGTCAGATTTGTTGGAGTATTAGAGTAAGTTTTGAATTGAGAAAAAGCTTGATTAGAATTATTTGGAGTAGGAAGATTGGTTGAGGATTTTTGTTGTTAGGACGACGCTTTTGTAAGCAATGGGATGGTTTACTTATTTGTTGTTTTCCCTAATATTGGACTTAAAATGTCTTAGGATTCTTCTTTTTTATCGATTTGTGTTTGCTTTTGTAGTTCTTGTTGTTGTTACTGTGAAGGTATCGGCTCGATTTCCTTCATCTTATGCATATTATTCTATTTTTCCGAAGACAAAAAAAGAACAAATCAATTGAAAAATACTTTTGCAGTGACTAAAAACAATAGAAGAATAAATTTTTACAGAGTTTAATCTCGACCAATCGAAGATATAGTCGATTGTGTAATCCATTCGATAGAGAAGATTTCTGAATTGCGCTTTGATCCAATTGTAGTCAGGTTTCTCTTCGAATTTAAGATTCCGAGTGTATTTAATAAATGCACCAAATTCATCTGATATTCACAAAATAATCAATAAAATTCAGAACAAAAAAATCAATTAGTAAACAAATGAATCATTTGATTATTTTGACTCTGATTTTTTAATATTCTTGCTCACCTGGAAATCCTTTGCAGAGTTCTTCTACTGGAGTTTAGCATTTTATCGCTGCAATTTTCTCATATTTCTCTTTCTTTGTGTCAGCTTTTACGCCCTACCATGGAAGACATCCTCGCAGGAAATATATCAGAACATATCCAATAGCCTCCAAATCATCTCGTCGACTCTATTCTACAAAATAATCAAAGAAAAAAATATTACTAGTTGTTAAGTCATTTAGTTATGGTTTCTTTGTTGTTTTGAAGTACAATTCAGGACTTTTTCCCTTTACCTATTCCGTTATGTGAACTAATTGAGGAGTATCTAACAGTTCCAATGAATGATTTCCCATCTTTATATTCGATATGCTATCCTGTTTTAGGGTCTCTAAATCGTTTTGCCAGACCAAAATCAATTAAATATATGTGATCTGCTTTTTTCCCTGTTCCAATAAGGAAATTATCTGGTTTAATGTCTCGATAAATGAAATTCTTAGCATGGACATATTCAATCCTCGAGATGATTTATTCCGCAAGCATTAACACAGTTTTAACAGATAATTTCTTATTGCACATGGTAAATAAATCTTCTAAGGAATGGCCAAGTAAATCCATAACCATAATATTGAAATCACCATCTTTTCCATACCAATATACTTATGGTATTCCAACTAGCGTTAAACAAACAAAATAAGGAATTAAGGATGTATCCGCATGGACCAAAAAAAACATTATATTTGAGATTTTTGCTACCTGCTCCTTAGAGTATTTTATAGATTTTGCTTTCCCATTACAGCTACTGAAACTTCGATTTTATGGACTCCTTTATGGATAAAAACAACATTTTTTAAGAAAAATGATTGTCCAAATTCAAGAAATACAATCTTTTGCTTGCTTACTAACTTAATTGCTACTTCCTCTTCAGTCGCTATATTTGTTCCTAATAGTAATAGTTTACAAAATAGCAAAGATTAATATCAGCTTTATTTAGTCTATCATTAATTGAACAAAAGCAATATGTAGAAAATTCCTTCGCGTAATAAAATGAAAACCCAAATAATTCTAAGGGGGAAGGCATGATTTCATTAGTTGAGTAAACAGCATAATCAAATGAGTTTTTAGTGGAAAGTTTGTTTAGTTTTTCTAAAGGCTTGAACAATTAATTCTGCCGCATTATTAACATTTTCTGTTTAGTTGCTGTGAATTCTATCATGAATATCTCCTTACCTAAGTAAATCTCCCCGAATGAGCCAGCACCAATCTTCCTCCCGATGCGATACTTGCCTCCAACCTTCACCTCCATATGATCTTTTCGCCTAATTCAATTATTAGACTGAGACTGCTACTTTGTTAGAATTCTATCTCCGTGATTATTTTGAGGATAATAATTTAGTGTTATTGATTTTGTTTTAACTTTTTTTTTTCTTGTCACAAAATATACACTTTTCAAAAGTAACATCTAATTATCCCTCTCTTTCTATCTCTCTCTTTCATACACTTACTAGCTACTTATTCTGTAAATGTTAATTATTATGATTTCCTTTCAATTTTTGAACAAACAATATACTGTAAAAAAAAGAAAATTATTGAAAAATAATAAATTTCTCATCCAAATTAATAGATAAAAAAATGACAATAATTCAATCTTTTTGAAGCTTTGTTCTTTCAATTTAGAAAACTGTTTCTTGAATATTTCGATGCAGATTCATCACATCATTCAAAGGATATTTTTTAAACAGGTGGATCAATCGATTTGGTGAAATCAGGAATATCATCTAGCAGAAGTTTGCTATTGAAGAATGTTACTCCAGTGCTTAAAACGTTCCCTAGATTCCTAATAAGATTCTATTTCTATTATTTATCCAATCTGCCAATCTCCATTTTACTTTGTAATTCATATTTAGACAAATCATTTATTACCCTGAACAACACCAAGAAGAATAAATTTCTTCTTCTAATTAGTTAGCATTCTCCAGTGACTAATTCTACTTATCCTTGCTCGTTATTTAGTCTTACCATGAATGGTTGCTTCTTTACTACAATCTCTTTATTGGTGTTTTTCTACAATACTCTTGTTGCTCTTTCTTCGTCCACTGAGATTACCTAAAGTTATCCATTTTCTACTAAAACAAGTCTATTAAAGTCATCTTAAGCTATTCTTAATATATCTTCTTCTTCTTCATTTATGATATTATTTTGAAGCGCTACTACTTATTAGCAATCTTTCCATCCAGCATCTCTAGCTGTATAGATTAGAATACTTTTCTATTTATCAAAAATCACTTTTACTTCACAAAGTAGATTCTTCCTATCATAATTGAACTCCTTCCAATCTGAGAAAACAATTCTGGGTTATTAAACTGATCTTTCCAATAAAGAAAGTCGCATTGCTGCCATCTCGAACTTCAACTATTTGTGTCATTATCAAAAAAAACAAAAAAAACATCTTCAAAATATTATTCTATTTTTTAGTTTGGATCTTCTCTATTCATTGTTTGTTTCTCTTACATATTTGAAAAGGAATGCTTTCTTTGAATCAGAGATATTCTCCGGTAACTTGCTTTGTCCTTCTAAGATATTCAATAAATTCTCATTAACTTTAAGTTTCGCTAAGAACCCTAGATTTCTTTTTCTAAGAGTCTAATTCTCCTGCCAACTATGGATCCTAAAGAATTATATTTCAGTAACTCCACTCTGCAAATATTTAACTCCAAACACAGCAAAAACACTTTTATTGATCGTTAATTTCACAGTGAATGCAATTCTAAACAGTTTCGCTACTTCAATCTTTCTCTTTTTCTATGCTGCTTTCTTTGCAATGAAGTAAACAGCAACCTTCATTTTTAATTCATTTTAGAGATCTTCTTTCAGTTCGATCGTGTTTTAGTAGATGTTCACATCAAACTATTCATTACAAAAAAAGCATCAATTTATTAAAATATGCTTACAATTTGCTCTTGTTATCTTACGAAATCTTCATGATGGAAATCAAGAACAGACATTGTTTACTAAAGAACATACTTATATTCATAGCTTTTCAATTAAACTTTGCATTTGAGTCTCTCATTTTTGAAGCTTTTCAGTGTATCCATTGAAGCTATGTATTTCTTGTGATTTTTAAAATGTGACAAAGCAAAGAAATACAGATTCCTTGGGAAATCATCAATTCTTGCTTTTTAAGCGAATTCAACTTGGATTTAAGTTCTATGAATGTAATTCAAATTCATACGAATTTGTAATAATCTTTTCAGTTCTGTTTCATAGATTATTTTCTCTTAATCTGGTTTCAACTTCAACGATAAATCTCGTGGATCAATATCAAACTAAGATCAAAACCAAATACAAAAAGATTATTAACTTTCAATAGTAAAAAACCATTATTTTTGCTTACAATACTCTGAAGATTGAGCTATTTATTATTATGCTAAATGAGAATATATTATGCAACGAATATATGCAGTGGACAAATCGAGTTGATTTATCTTCTCTTCATACTTTCAGCTCTAATCCTATAAGTCCCTGAAGTATCCTTCTTCCGTTAAGATATTTTCTGAAAGCAGAAAATCACTTTATCTTTATGTGTTTTCTCAACTTTGTAAAACACCTCCTTGAAATAAGTCCCATAGAAGCGCTAAATAAACGACACTGCTACACTTCTAGCTTATTCAGTCAAGACTATGGATTTCTCCTCCATCAGTAATTCAAACTACATTCAAACCCAAAAAAAACAATTATTTTTTATTTTCATTTTGTTGTTCTTCATTACATAATTTAACGGTGAGAAACCGTGCTCTTTGCTCTTAGCTAACAATTCTGAAGACAGGAACGAAGACACTTGTAGCTTATAGTACCAATGATTAGGTTTTTTAAGGATATTTTCAAACGAAATAAAATCTTGTGCTTTACTTTTTTTAACTTTCATAAAAAGCTAAAAAATGAATTTCATGTGTTCTCTTTCGACAAATTACTGCAAGAGTATAACTTTTTCCTTTTTCTTAGCATTCCTTTGCTGCTTTGAGATAACTTAATGCTGAATATAAATAGCAGCTTGAACTTCTTCTTGATCATATGATTTAGAGAGAATATCATCTTCTCCCGCAATATTGTCATGATTCTTCTCGAATTGACTAGTTCTCTTATTAAAATCAAAATCTTTTTATCCTGCTGGTGTTGGAGTTTCACAAAAGGAATTATCTTTGTCTTAGAATTACTATTATTCTTCCTTTTTAACACCTTATTTCCCTATTTGTTCTGCGTAATTATCACCTACAATTACAAGTGGTTTTGAATTATCCCCTTTTTCTCTAGCTTGTTCATCAAAATATTCAGATTCTTTCATCCCAACTTCACCTATTCTAGAATGTAAAATCACATAGTATTCATGGAAATTTACTTTTTTCTCTAAAATGCATTCATCATCTTTTCCGAAATCGCATTTCCAATCAACATCTATGATGATTTATCCTGATTACTATGACGATTAATCCAAATTTATTGATGATTTTTAAATCAAATGCTAGCAAATCTACTAAATTATCGAATCATTTATTCCAAACTCAGCCTTTGCAGCAAGGGCACTTAAATCAACATCTACTTGAAGATGCTTTAGACTATTATTACTACTACCTTACAGTGGAATACCATGCACTCTTAGGACATATTCCTTAAGTCTCTGCACTCCAATATCATACTATCTGTTATAGTTCTTTTTCATAACATATTTCTTTTCTTCTAATTCCTTCTCAAGTGCCTTCTTTTTCTCTAATTCCTACCTTTCTTGTTCTAATTCTAGTTCTTTTCTTCTCAATTCTTCTCTCCTTTCTTGTTCTTCTCTTTATTTTCTATCTTTCTACATTTATTCTTCTTTTTCTTTCTCCTTTTCTTCCCTTTCCCTCTCATTTTACTTTTCTTTTTCTTATTATTTCTACTATTATCCAATAATCAGGTGATTGATCTATTCTTCTAGGTTCTATTTCTCATCTTTAAGTTTCTAATTCTCATTAGCTAGATTCTTCTTGTGTTCTTCATTTTATCTTCTCTAATTTTCAACTTCTCTCTTTAATCTTTCTGCATCTTCTAACTATTTTTTCAGGGCAGCTTTCTCTTCGTCTACTTTTCGTTGCTCTATTTAAGCTTTCTCTTGCATGTCTTTAAGCCTTCTTTGTTCATCTTCACTTAGTGCCTTAATTTTCATAAGTCTCTACTCTTCTTCTTTGTTTTACTTCTCCAACTCATTCAGTTTATTCTGCCTTCAAAATCACAAATCAAAATTATTTTTTATAATAATTTACCAAAATACTAAATCTTACTTTTCTGACTCCTTTACCCTATGTCCTTCTTCATTTCTTTTCTTCTCCTCAGCTATCAATCTTTCTCTATCTTTCTCTTTCCTAATCTCTTCCTCCTTCCTTTACTAAATCCTTTATAATTCTTCTTATTCTTATTTCTTTTTCTCGATAATTTCATTCAATTTTTCTTATTCTTGTTTTAACCTATCTTACTCTTATTTCTCTTTGAATTCCTTATCTTAAGCAGCTGATTAATTCTTCATGACTTCGATCCTCTCTTTGATCTCTTTTTCTTCTTATTTTAATCTCATAATAATACCTTCTGCTTCTCCTTACAGATTTTTTAGAAATTCCTTTTAATTCTCAGCTAATTGTTTATTTGTTTCTTTGTTAGTAATATCATCGCCATTTTAACTATCACTGTCATCCCAATCATATATTCTATTTTCATTGCTGATCTACTTCCCTTCTTGATTCCTTTTAGGGTTATTATCAGTGTTATTCCCTGGGATTTATTGCTATTTTGGAACATTGTTAGATTCAATAACATTAGTTTTAGCACCTAATCCTCCCTAAGCTGATATCGGCCTTGCAATCCCCAAAACTTTAGTTGAAGAAACTGGTTTCCCTGCCTCTTAGCCATATTGTTTGCCAACAGCAGAGTAGATTTAAGCACTAGATGGTCTATGTGATGTATTCTTAGTTGTAATACTTCCACTCTAATAATGGCTACCGATGTTTGGCATCTGATTATTTTAATTCTTGTTATTCATATTACTTGAATACGGAATGTTAATCTTCGGGCGAGACATCGATGCTGTTGATCTATGTGTAAAAATCAATATCAATTCTTGGAAAAACCCACAACAAAAGCAATTATTTTTTACGGTCTATTTTGTTTCGAATCCAAATTAGTAGTTGATCTTGCTGGCCCAATAGGTATTAAGTTAGACTATGGTCCTTTCTTGAATTAGATTTACTTTCCAACTTAAGCAAAATCAGTTGTTTTAACACCATATGCTTGTCGATACGGCAAGACTCTTGATTACACTGAATCTCTGCTTTCATAACTGATCCCTGAATTATTATTGTTGATACTTCTGTTCTATTTCATTATTCCTGTCTAAGGTCTCTGAAGTAGCTTTCTATTGGTTGGTTTGGTTGATTTAGATGTGTTAATGTTCCTGTTGCTACTGCTAGATTATAAGTTTTCTAATTAAAACTATTATGTTTCACCTTATTGAGTATTTTAGTGATTTGCTAATTTTTAATGAAATTTTTAGAATAATTCTTTAAATTTCTTGGTTAATCTATGCTACGGACCTAGATTATCCTCAGAAACTTCGCAAGCTTTGCTGTAATTCACAATCGCTGCTTCGTAATTCTCAAAATGTTCTTGTTCTACACCGACATTATAGAATGCTATCGAAAGTGCTTAGCAAGAATCATAAAACTCTTCATCATTTGGATTTTCATTCCGTCTACCCATAGCTTCCTGATAATCCTTGTGTGTTTCTAATACAGCTTTCTTTGCGTTCTCCAGGGCTGAGTAGTGTCTAGGGGAGGATAATCAAAACAATTTATAAAAAAAACCAGTAAAAACAGCAGTGCTTACTCTCCCATTTAAGACAATACAGCGGAGATATTCAAAAAAGTCATCCCAAGATATTATCGATATTAGAAGGATTTCATGAATCGTAATGCCTGCTCTAAATATCCAAGTGCCTTAGGTAATTGTTGGAGTCTTCTGTAATAGCATGCGAAATTGTTGAACGTCAATGCTAGAAACGGAGATGGAGCTGGCAGTAAATGAGATTCGGAGATTTATTTTGCTTTGGATAGGATGAATACGGTTTTGTCGAATTAATTTGAGTTCAAAGATAAAACTGCTTCCGTGTTCAGAAACTTGAGGATTCGATTCACTATGGTGACAAATACAGAGGAGTCGTTCTGTTGATGAGCAGTGTTCACAGCTGTTGGAAGAGTGAGAAAAGAAGAAATTGAAAAATTCAGAAGAATTGTTAAAACAATATGTTTGTAGAAAATGAACAATATTGTTATTATTTGTTGAAATTATTGTTTTGTTTTTTATACTCATTTAGCAGATCTCCAAAGCATCTGTAGTTCGATTTTCTTTGAGATCCTCTGAGATTTAAGCAAGAAGATCTTCAAGCTCATCAAGCTATTAAATTTCTCTTTCTTTCTGAGGATTGTTGTTGGTGTTTTAGTATTATTCTTCTGGATTTTTTTAACCTGCATTTTCATGTTGTTCATTGTTAAATCGATTAAATGGTTCATATCCGCTTTGTGAAGTCTAATAAAACCCTTCTTCATGGCGACCTTCTTTATCATTATGTTACTCAATTTGATTCTCATTCTGATTTGTATTTCCAATGTTGTCCTTATTATTTGAATTTAGATTACTATTCTTGAAATTCTGAAAGTTATTCGCTTTATTTTCTTCCTCTTCATCATATTCCTCCTCATATTCATCCTGATCTTCTTATTATCTGAGTTTATATTCTTCCTTTTAACCTTTCGATTGTTACAATTCTTATTATTTCAGTAAAATTCTTTGTTAATTCATTTTGTTCTGATCATCCGATTGGTCTTCGACATCACCATGAACAAAATAATTTTTATTATCCTGCAAGAAGTTGTTCATTTGCAGATCAGAACCTCCATTAGTGTTCCCACTAGATGATAACCGTTTATTTTAGTAAGGTTAGGAATATGCCATTCGATTGTATTAATGATATCTCTAATGCCTAATTTTGTTGTTATATTGTATCTCCAAAAAAATGTTTCTGTTTCTCTGTGTGTCCTTTTTCTTTGATTTTGTTTCACTTGAAAAAAACAGAATACTTTTTTTATGGAATTCTTTGTTTGCGGTTGTCCAAAAATCAATAAAATCACTTATCAAATGATGATATTCCCCCTGAGAGATTAATTACTGAGTAAAATGAAACGTTGATGTTATTTAAAATAATATCTTCTTCTTTTCCAAAGGAATTTCTGAGTTCAACTAGTAGCCGAATTAGGTTTGATATTTCTCTTTTGATCATTATCAACAAGAATAGATTGATTTCCCTCAAATATTATGTTATTAAATAAAAAGAAACATTACACCAAAATTCTTAAAGTAATAACAAATATTTTTTTGAATTACTTTTTTGGGAGTCAGATATTCTTAAAAATTAGACTTCTTTAATTTGTGCGTATGTTTATAATAATAATAATAATAATAATAACCTCAATAATTAGTAAAGAGAGATAGAGAGTATGTGTGGTTGGGTAAATAAGATAGCAAAGCATAAAGTTGTGTTTCTTATTAGACAAAATGTAACAAATACAAAATATGTTTGAAATGATAATTAATAAATAAAACAATTAGAAGTAGATTTCTAAATTTGATGTATCAAACAAGGCGCAACCACCGAGAGGCATGATTAAAAGAGAGAGGAAATGATAATAACTATTTATTTAAGCTTTCTGAGCAGTGAATATTGGCTGTGTAGTTC
>Ga0302271_10004653_pt1 | contig 10864 bp, 7 predicted proteins | sample III_Bog_N1_1_FD_198767 | JGI IMG/M metagenome (GOLD analysis project Ga0302271, IMG submission 198767) | Peat permafrost microbial communities from Stordalen Mire near Abisko, Sweden - III_Bog_N1_1 | ecosystem: Environmental > Terrestrial > Soil > Wetlands > Peat | place: Sweden: Abisko... | reverse complement strand
TTGCATAACGTGTATTTCTAGGCTTTGAGGAAGAGAAAGAACAATAAGAAACCCCTGCATCTTGGGGTGACTAACTCTTTGCCGAAAACGGGCAAACCAGCTAGTGAAACAGAACATCGTATGAGGATATTTAACAAGGAACATAAACCATCACCGATAGAAATATGCTTGCCATCGTTTCCAGTGAAAAGAGATGTTTCAGAGCTAGCATCAGCTGTGTATATGGTATGAGATGTGTCAAAAGCAAGGAGGATTTAAGGGGTTGATTGGATCATTTGTTTTTATTTGTGTTTTAGGAGGGTTACAAGCCGTTGAGGATATCAAATAAGATGGAAGTAGAAGATTCTATTATTCCAAGGTATCTAAAGGAGAATATCGAGAGAGACATTAAGGATTATGAGAAATAGAATAATAGAAATGATAATTTCAAGAATGCTATGCAGACTGATGGGAATCATGACAGCAATGCAATGCAGCTGCAATTACAAGCGGAGAATATTGCTAAGCATATTAAGTTGCTGTCAGCTGAGAATAATCATAATTAGCATTAGAATAATAATATGATGATGAACACTGGGAAATTCAGTGAGTTAAACTAAGGATTTATGAGAAGTAGTATGTCAACTTCATAAGAAAACACTGATACGCTGCAGATATCGAAATCGAATTTATTAGGGTAGATTGGAGATGCTACACCAGTAGGAAGAAGAGCAGGAGGAGAAGGAATTGAAGGAATTAATTAATGAGAATTGAGAAGGATGACGATCATGTATTGAAGCATCAGAAAAGATAATAAAGTTGTTTTTTTAAATTATGAATATTTTGTTAATTTTTTTTGTTTCTAATTCGATGGGTCTAGAAAGAATAATGATATTTGGGATAAAATATGAATATAAAATATATGTGGTGGATATGTTGCAGTTTTGGGTGTTAGAATAGAAGGGATTACTCTAATTAGATCGATAGTTAGTTACCTTATTTGAGATTAACTGATAAAACTCAACAAATAAAGAGAAAAAATAAACGAAAAGAGAGAGGGGGAAGAAAGAACTATTTGATATTTTTTTTCTCATTTAAGAGATAACCAAACCTTGTTAAAGCAGTCAAGACTTGTTAATATCTGATATGCTCCGTCGCAGTTAAGAATCCGGCATCGACAGTGAATGCTCTGAATCTTCTTCAATTGCAGGTGCTGGCACTGTTATTGGTACAGAAAATCAAAATGATCTTGCAGCGCCATCTTCACCTTCATTATCGAACTTCGGTGGGATGCAGAGAAGAACTCTTCTAAGTAGAGTCAACGTCCCGAGGAGTAGCAGTACAGTCTACCCTAACAACAATAATCCAAATAGCAATAGCAACAATAATAACCACGTGTTCATAACAACGTAAGGCACAACCCACAGTAACTCAGGGAAGGTAATCGATTAATATCCGAAAGTGAATGAAGTCTATGGGCAATTGAATAGTCTCGTGGATTTTCTGGAGGAAAAAGTTGAAGGCGTGATAGAGCGTCACGAAGCTGAGTTTTTGCTAGCATACAAGAACTAAATGACGAGGGTAAAGAAGGAGCTGCAGGAAATGAAGTAACTCATGGATGAACAAGAAAAGAGACTCAAAGCAGGGGATAAAATGGATTCCCTGCAGAAATAGCTCGTGTGGTTCAGAGACGAATCCTTGAAGTTGTATAATAAACTGAATGAAAAGGATCGATAAATTGCAGATCTTAAGTAAATTTTAGCTGATTAAAAGAAGGAAATTGGATTCTAAGAAGCTTAAATTACGACACTGAAGAAGAAAATAAGATCCGTTGCGAATAAAGCAGCATTAGCTGATACGTCTAAGGCGATATTTAATGAAATAACACAATAGCCGATAACAACAGGAGGTGCTTAGAGTGTGTCTACGAATCAACAGATGGCTATGATGAGAAACTCAATCAATAATAGGAATACTAATAATAATTCTAGTATGGGTGATTAGACATTATGGCTTCGTGGTGTTGCAGAGTAGAATGAAACAGTTGAAGAAGATGATAACAACAACAATGATGATTTATTGAATAATCTCAAGAATACCATTGAAAAGTAGCAATTATCTGCTAATAATGGCACAGCTGATTAACTGATTCTAGATATTATACGTAAATCAGGAGGTGATACAACCTTGCTTGTATCTTAGCTGTCTTAGCTATTTAAATCCACTGATGAGCGACGCTTCAAGTAAATAAAATAATTGAAAGATCGCTTGCATAGAGTCATTCGTGAGAAAACAACTTAAAGTGTTATTCGCAGTGATCTCGAAAATTTCTTCTTGGAATGTGTAGAAACCGTGAGGAGATAGATTGTGAAAAGACAACCACTGGATAAGTCGATTAGCACTCATATTAACTTTTATTTAAATCATATTAAGGATTATTCAGTGTTTCGAAGTGAAGATAAGATAAAGATATTGGAATTGTTACTGACAAGTGAGAGATTATTGATGATGCTGTATACGCGGATATTCCCGTAGAATCATGATATACTCAAGTAGAATCAAACATTGGATGCTTAGATCATGGAGAATTAGAATTTAGACGAAGAATAACGATAAAATATTGATTCAGTAGATCCAGATGAGTTGCTGCAATTAGTGGGCACAAATGGGAATAATAATATAAACGTTAGGTAATCGAAAACGTAAAATATAGGGCATTAATAGTATAAACCACCATAATCAGCAGAGAGAAGTACTTTAAGATCAAGAGTGCTTACGGGGGCGTCTAATAGATAGAAATACTAAGGTTATTCATTTGATGCTTCGCTTGATGAGAGTAGATAGAGCAAATAGTAATACTAAAATGTTACAACGTCTAGTGGTAACAGGAGTAATATGAATAATAGCTATTCTATACCTCCAAGGACAGCACCAACAGCTGAGGCTAACAAGAGACAGATTGAATCATAAGAATCCTAAGCATCATCGACGAGATAGAAACTGGAATCACTAATAAATAATGATTTTTCGATTTGGAATCAAACGAATAAAACGACTTCTTTCAAAACAAAAAAAGGAACTTATAAGGTCTATTGAGAGAGAGCTATATACAATGTGTGGATTATTGAACTAGAAAGATCAGTTTTTTATTGAGAAAAAAGAAGAAGAAAGAAGGATAAAAATGGTTAATAATGGAATTATTTTTTGTTTGAGAATTGTAAATGCTCTTTTTGATGTTGTTGTGATTTGTTATTAAAATGGATAAATGAAGTTTGTTTTAAAACAAAGACTATTTTATATTTTTATTGATCAAAATGTTATCCAAGATTTTCTCAAAATATTAATAATGCTTGATTGGAATAGTTTCTACGATATCCATGTAGATTGCGATAAGGTGACTGCAATCAGATTAATTTTATAGACCCTTTCATTTGAAATTTACAAAGCAAAAGGTGGTGATATTTTCAAGAGATTTTATTTTTATTATTACCTTTTCTTCTTAAGTTTTATGGGGATCCTATCACTCTCTAGTTTATCAATTAATAGAGCTCTAAGAAAGAAACTTGAAGGATTAAATCTTAAAACTGTTTTTCCTCTAAGGCCTTTCCTATCCTCAACTTTTAGTTCCATAACATTTTTTGGAAAACCACTATTCAAGAAAGCTGATGAATTAGTTTTTGTAGATTGTGTGTATATTTAGATAATTGCTCAATCTTAGCTGAGCATGCTCTTCAAAAATATCTTTATTATAAGCCCTGGTGTATTATCGTTACCCTCTTGATTGCTTGGGACGCTGATTTCGAGCATTAGGATCTTTGAACTACGAGTCCAAGAACTCTGAGATTTCTTAAAAGTGAGTAGTACTTTTACTTTTATTTGACTTTGGGCAGTGGTTTTGTAAATATCGAAGATACTTCAAAACTTTTATTTTCTTAATATTCTTAAATGAAAGGTATGTGAATTGCATTGTAATTTGCTGTAATCTAATGGACAGTTTAGCAGCTGTGAAATAATCGGAGCATACCAATCTCACAGGGAAGATCTTGGGGACGCTGAATTAGCATGTACTCTATATCTGCACTTCTTTGGATTTTGAAGAATACAATGAATATTATTGTTTATTACAAATAATAATCTTATTAAAAATTATTCTTTTAAAGTATGATTAAAAAGAGGGAGACTGAAGGAATATGGAAGGAAATAGAAGTGGAAATCGAATTATTTTTTCTAAATGATCATTTTATCATTGTAGCATTAAATTAATAATTCTTGTAAGTAATCAAAATCATATTTTGGAGTTAATTTTCTTTCTTTTTTCTAGAACTTTTTTTAGCAGAGAGGGTAAAAAGCGATTGTTGATAATTGTTTAGATCTGCTTTTACAATAGATTGGTTCGAATTACTCCTTTTTCTATTGAATTCCCTTCCCAAGATTTTAAATAAGAAAAATGAATTGAAATTAGATGAAGTAAAAGCAAAGGAATCCAGCTAAAACAATCAAAGATACAAACTCATGATTTCAAGGCATCATTTCAGAGGAGAGTTCACAATAGAGAAGAAAGATAGAAAGGTAGAGTTGAAAAGAGGGTTTGTTTAATTATTATTGTATTGTTTACCACAATTGTCAATTTGAGGAAGTGATTATGCTAAACCCTCTTTTCAACTCTGTCTTTCTATCGTTCTTCTCTATTGAGATGTACTTCTAGTTGCAAATTTCTAAAGAATTTATGTCTAAGGTTTATTATTTTCTCTTCCTCACAATAGCGTCTGTTTTCCCTTCGAATCTCTCTTTCCTCAATTTGGCTGAGTTGGCCTATTTGCTGAAAGCTGAACTCTGACTAAAAACAAAATGTAATTTCACCATAGTTATTTTTTATGATTATAATTCCTTTGCATTCTTGAATAATTACGTTCCTCTTCACAATAAACTAGGATCGGTGTAGTTTAATAGGAGATTTATTTAACTATTAATACCATACAAGGTTCTTTTTGTTGCTTTAAATGCGAAATTTCTTGGCATTAATTAGTTTAATTTGATCTTCTTTGGGCCATTTTTATTGAAAAGTTTGAGTCTTATTTGGAATCTGTTTTTTTTTATTATTATTTTTTTGGTGAATGTGAATCTCAACCGCACTTTTTTGATCGATAGTATTGTAATCTGCGCTAAAAATTAGTATATCTTTCCCAGATACTTCGAATTCAAATGAATTAGCTTTAAAACTACCTAATTAATCACAATTAAATAATTAGCAACTTCATATGATACAATAAGTGTTATTCTCAATATTTTCTTTATTTATTTCTCATAGAATGCATGACAATTCAATATCTGCCTCTCAAATACACACAAACATAAATGACATGTTTTTAATAAATAACTATATATTCATCTTTGCCATTGAGTTTTAATATTATTGTTTGCTAGTGTTTTGGCTTTATTTGAGGAAATTATTAATTCTCTGACAATCAGATCTTTTTTTCCCCAGGTCTTTATTTCCTTATTTTTTTGAAGTTTGTTTAAGATCTTTGTATCTTTAATACAAAATTGAGTAATCTCTGATTGCTTTATTGATTAATTCAACTCCTCCCCTCTCCCATTCTCTAATAATTCCCTAGCTAATTCAAAAATAAGCCACTAATTAAGTAAATTTATTCTTTCCTTCAATAACATCAATTCAATAATTTCATAAATTTTAGCTAAGAAATGGAATATTCAAGTAGCAAAAAATGTGTGATTTTAGTCTTGAAATACTATTATCTTTTAGATTATGCATATTCAAATGGTCTGAGGTTTGGTAGTGTAATCAAGCGGTGCAGCATAATTATGTGGCTATGAAGAACTGAGAGATTGTATGAATAAATCTTATTATATTATTAGGTTTAAAAGAAGTATAACAAACTAAGGGAAACAAGTAGTTGGAAAAGACTTTTAATAAAAAGACGAGGGAAGAAAGAGTGAGAATATTAGATCTCTTATTGTAAATTGCTTTACAAGGTTTCTTTGCATGAAGCGGATTCTCTACAGTGAAGCAAAAAAGCGAGATGGGTAGAGGAATAAAGCTCTCAGCAGTCATGAATCTTCCCCAATGAAATACTATCGAATGAGATAGAAGTAGTTATCAGAACTTATTGAAGATTAGTTTGTGGAGATAACAGAACAGAAATAGCAGCAAGAGGAACAGTAGTTATTGTAGCAGGAGGAGGAGGAAGAATAATAATAATAACTGACTGGATCTGTGCCGTCAATATAGCAATCTCCACAGAGCTCTCTTTGGCTCCCTTCTTAACCAACTCAGGACTTTCTTTCTAAATCTGAATTCTTGTAGAAATCCTTGATATTTGAAAATCCTAAACCTCAATGGGATATAGAAACATCTTAGATTCTAACAGCGCTTGCTTAAAACAGATCGCTTATCGATGAACTTAGCAAGAAAATACCGTTGGAGCACACACCGAATCATAACTTGACAAACTTTTCCATCTCTAATAAGCTGTAGAATAATAAATTCAAAGAATTCATAGAATTGTAAAAATAATAGCAGTAGCTACACTAATAATAGAATGTTTCTAAAGTGTACATACGCTCAGCTCCTGAGAGGTTCTTTGGATCATAAGCGAGCCCTTATCTCCCTCATTCTACTCAGTTATCTTCAGCAAAATAAATGTAAGAACCCCAAAAGGAAAAAAGCATTTCTTCAAGCTTCATTGGGGATCTTAAAAATAGAACGTTGCGGATTTCTAAATCTAATAACAGAAATGAAATAACTTCTGTGAAAATAGGAGTTTCTTTAGCGCCATAGTCAGTGCCTCTCGCTCATTAAAACATAGCCCATGCTTAATTGAATTCTTCATAATCAAGCAGCAGAACATAAAATAGTCCTCCTCATGTATCTTCTTCCTCGAAAGCAAAAATCTTCTTGATCCATAAGGGCATTGATCAAAGTTATCAAAACTCTCAAAGAAAGGCTTAGAATGGAAATAATTATCATTTAGTTAATGATCATTCCTTGTTGCTTTCATTCCCGAAACCATCCTAGCAAATTACACAAATTGATCCTCTCAGATAATACAGCAATTCTGTGTTTTGCATGCCCCCAGAGGCTGACATATCAGAGATGTTTAATAGTAATAGCAATAATAATTGCAACCCTCCACAGCAAAGGAACTCCAGATCAATTTACCTTCGGAAATACTCTACAGACTTAGGGAATAGATCTTCTTCAAATAATACTCCAAGAACACGAAATTCCAAATTAATTCTAACTTAAACAATCGAGCAGCCAGTTGAGGGTGTTTTAACTGATAATCTTTTGAATCTAAAGGTTTCATCATAGTTTAAGAGGGTATAAACTTCTATTGGAAATTCAAGAATATCTTCTTCATTGGGTAAAACAATGGCAATAATAAGTACACCAATTCAAAGAAAGCAATCCAGCTTCATCTAAAATCAAACAGTTAAGGAAAAGAGCAACAGCCAAGTTATTAATATCCCTCAAGTCAATTCCAGAAATCGAGCTGTGTTTGAGAATTAAACCCATTTTAGAAGAATGAACACCTCTCCACAAACAAAAGAAAATTCTTGGAAAAATACGGATCCTAGCAATAATTATAGTGACTGGAAATCGCATCAGTTTTAGCTAGAAATAACACCCCACTTGAGAAATAAGTCAATTTTTGAGGAACTAAAGGACTTCGAAGAAAGCAGCTTAGTTTGTTTTAGATAATGAATCAACAGAAAGCAAAGTATTATTCGTTTCTTGTTAGAAGAATTATTGTTTTGTTGTAGAATTTCTCTATTCGAAAAACACAAATTAACATGACAAGAAAAAAAATAAGGGAATTGGGAGGTAAATAGAAAAAAGGATATTAATTGAGTGAGCTCATTAATCAGAGAGAATATGTAGGTTCACTCAAGAGAAATTATTTGCATTTAAACTCTAATTTATTTATTTATTTCATGTTAGAAATATGTAAATTAGAGTAGGCAAATAATTAAAAATGGTGTAGCAATATGAATGTGCAAAGGAATAATCAAGAATATTTTTAATAAGATTTATTAAACAACAGAAATTATTTTTTGTACATTCAAACAGCATAATTATTTGATTTCCCACAAATATATGATGATTCATTCATTAATCTATGAATATCGTATGTTTAAATGCACAAAAATGGTACAAACATTTATAATAAACTGTTCAAATAAGACAAGAAAAAATCAATCGATGCTGGGCTTTTGTTTTTCAAGATAATTATATTAATAATGTGAATATATTTTGATATTACGAATATTTAATATCTTGTTATTCATGTATGGATTCTAAAAAGAAAGTAAATATAATTAGGGAGATAGGGAAGCTGGAACAGTGGGAGGGATATTCTTTTTTATGATTTTAGTATTGTGGTAGTAATAATTATTCAAGTAGTCTTGATTTTTGAGTTGCTTTTCTTAATAATAGTATGTAAAGTTGGATGTAAAGCTACTTCAAAGCAATTATTCAAAGTTATTTAGCTCTACTTTCACAAAAGATTGGTTTATATAAATTTTCCTTTTCCCTTTTCTATTGAGCTATTAGAAGGTGATTTTATTAGAAAACTAAATTGAAAATGAATGAAGTTAAATGGAAGAGAAATACAACTAAATTATGCAAGCACACAAACAAAGAGAATTAGTTCAGGAGAAAAGTGAATAACAAAGATAGACTTGAAAAGAAAAGTTTGTTTCCTTGTGATAATATTCATTTCAGCAATTATCAAAAAAAAAAATGAACTCATCTTCATAATAATGTCTTGTAATTGGAATCAGATTTTGTTGTATCAGATCTCTTCTATGTCGATTATCTTTTATCCTGAGCAGATTTTCTTCCACGTCTTTTGATCAGCGTCTTCTATTTTCTTGTCAAAATATTTAGGGGATACTGATCCTTCTTGCTTCAGTACAAGATCTTTATTTTTTCAGTCTGTTTGAGTTCTTGATATCTTGCTTCCACCATTCTCATTCATGACTAATTACATTTCTATTAACAATAAACTACTGTTGATGCACAGTTTTTGAAGGCTTATTTCATTTCATATTTTATCATACAGATCATGTCATAGTATCATTTTTTTCTATTTGTTGTTTTCTTAATTAAGTATTGTAGCTGAGCAGTTTTCTGATCCGAAGATACTGTGATTTTATCTAAAAGAAATTCCACCTTTTCTCATGTGCTTCTAATTCATATTGAATTAGCTTAACTACACAGTTAATCTCAAAAGTACTAAAAAATTAGCAACTTCAAAAGGTTTAAAAAGCTTGATAAGTGTTATTGGTAATATTTTCTTTATTTATTCATTTCCCCATGAAAAGTATGACAACTGAATATTTTCTTTCAAAATAATTATCTAAAAATATGCCTACAATCCTCAAAAAAAGGGTAAGAAAAAAGAAAAAGAATCTTTAAACCAACTATTTTTGAATGAGCATAATTCTAATGGGGATGAGGCACTTTATTAGGCATAGAAGTGACTCTTATTAAATTAATCCCTTATTTAATTATTATTATGTAAGTTTTTAAAGAAATTAATTACTTTTTCAAGCAATTTAATGTAATTTTTTCTCAGAAACATGCAATACAAGACATCAAAAATAGAAAAGAATAGTAAGTTTGATAAGTAAAATAATTGAAAAATTCAAGAGATTCCCTTCAAAGAGGGAAGGTTTCATTTAAGATAGTTCAGAATGTAGGAGTTTTCAATTATCTATGGCATTTGGAGCACCGTGATGATCTCTTTGGAGCTCTTGAAATCTTTTTAGGTTCTTTTGAAGAACTACACCATTCCAAACTGGTAGACTACTGCAATTACTATGAACTCAAAGTACATAAGAACATTTTAGATTTTTATCATAACGTCAAAGAAACTATTGTTGTTTTTCACCAAAAAACCAGTTAGAGCATCACAGATTCTCATCAGCAATTCGTAGAACTCATTGACTTCAAACAGATCATTTTATTGAAAATACACAGACCAGTCGGCTAGTCTCTAGGTTTAATCAGCTGTAATGACAATTCCTTTTGCGTATGTGTAAAACTAAAAGAACTAATTTGATGAGTGAATAAAGCCTTAACTGAGGGATCCTCCATAAACTTTTCTGCATTTTTCAATAGAGAACAAAGATGAGTTGAAGTTACTTGGATACCTCTCAAATGCACTGCATGCATCAGTTGTGATAGAATCAAAGAAAAATCCATCGAATTCATCTTATTCGAATCGACTCTTTGGGATTTGAGTTTCGATGAAGCTTTAAAATTGAGTAAGCACCTAGCCGACGTTAGAATAAACAATCTAATAGCGTGTTTTTATTTTCTAGAAGTTTTTAAATTCCCCATTGTAATTAAAGTCAGATTGCACAAGCATCAACAGCACGTTTAATGAGCTAGAGAGCTAGGATTTCAGAGACTAAATCTTTCCTAAAAATAAGAAAAATAATAATAATGTTAGTTTAATTTGTTCCTTTTGGTGGTTGTTTTAAGAAATATTTCTCTCTCATACCTGTTAGTAATTAACTGCTGCTTTCTGCACTGATGAGTGACCGAGCAGTGAGGAGATTCGTGATGGGATAAATAATCAGAATGATGTAGATGAAAGTGCATTTAAGCATCAGAGGATTGCTCCATTTCGTAAGGGAGGAAATAACTGAAATGGACTTCTTCTTATTTACAAGTTCAGCATCTTTGATAATGGTATTGAGTGGTCTGGAGGTGGATTCTTGAGTGAACTAATAAGCAGACTGTTTTTAGGCCCCAAGAAACTTGATTTTTTTCGTTGACAATGATGCTTTTCGATTACTTTAGAGCTGCTAAATCCCTGTGAGTAATGCTCGGTGCATTTTTTTTAAGCTCGCC
>Ga0302271_10004651_pt1 | contig 10868 bp, 6 predicted proteins | sample III_Bog_N1_1_FD_198767 | JGI IMG/M metagenome (GOLD analysis project Ga0302271, IMG submission 198767) | Peat permafrost microbial communities from Stordalen Mire near Abisko, Sweden - III_Bog_N1_1 | ecosystem: Environmental > Terrestrial > Soil > Wetlands > Peat | place: Sweden: Abisko... | reverse complement strand
AAAATGCATATATGTCCCATCGCCAACAAATTCAATCGATTTCAAATTTGAAAAATCCAGTTCTTTAAATGCGTCATTAAGGATTTCCTTAACTTGATTCAATTCTATAATCCCCTTTTTAATTCCCATCGCTAAAGAAAGAAAGAATAAATCATTTTTTGTTCTTTTTTCTTCACCTTTAACTTTTTCTATTTTTAATTTTACAATATCAGATTCTGATTCGTTGTAATAGGAAATATCTTCTCTTGTATCGAATTTAGAAATAATATCATTCAGTGAAAAAACTTCAAGTAGATATTGTGACAGGGTTTTCTCTCCTGTTTCAAGTTTTGCAATAAGTGCTGAGGCAATTAATACGGCTTCTGCCGCACTTTTTTCTCGCATTGCGATTGCAATACAACCTGCTTTTGAACAAATTAATTCATCAGGTCCCATAATCATACCGCCAGACTCTTCACCTGCAAAAAGAAGTCTCGGGTCGATTCCTAGATTTATTGATTTTCCGAAGACATCTTCAATAATTATATCTTTATCCGGATTGCATTTGTGTTTATTTTCAACTTTCTTCATTATGTTTGCTATTTCTTTAAATCCGACTGGTACATTTATTACTTTGATTCCATTGTTTTTTGCCCATTCGTCCCAAGCTGTAGTAGAAGCTGTTGTTTTGATAATAAACCTTGGATGACGCTCCCAGGCTCCGAGTTTTTTGAGTATCTTAGTACGGAAATCCATTAGCATCAAAAATGCTTGGTTTGCGGTAAATAGCGTTAAAATTCTATTTTCAGTAAGTTTTAGGTAATCGATTCCCGCTATATCAAGCTTATCGCTTACTTTTATATTTTCTATTTGTGCTATGGTCAGACGATCGTGGTCAGGGTCGGTAATTAATACTACTGTGTGTAAAGGATAATCTGCCAAAACTTTGTCATAATGGAGAGTATTTATGACAGGGAAAGTTTTTCCACCGGTTTTATCCTTGCAAACTAGTCCCGCATCAAGCGAATAGTCATAAAAACATTTTTTTCCGTGACTGTCCTGATTTGATTTTCCAATTGAATGAAAAAACGGATCTTCTTCTTTGTGTAGCCAATCGTATTTTTTTGAAATATCAAGTTTTTCTAAAATACGGCTGAGGGTTCGATACGCACTGCCTCCAATGTTTTCTATAACGATTTTGTTTTTAAGTTGTTCTATAATGTCTAAATTAATTCTTCTTCCTACACCAGTTCTAAGATAATCAACATATAAGTCAATTCCATCTTCTAAAATATTCATAATATCTTCGTCAATTAAAGGATTATTTGCTGCGGAAAATTTAATTTCATATGTCCCATTTTTTTCTGTTTCATTAAAAATTTCTCTTATTTTATTTACAAATTCCATAGATTCTTCTGGTAAATATTGACCACCTTGCGAATTTAAATCTTTTGTGGCATTTTTTACAGAAATACCATGGCTTGACGTAATATATTCACCACCATATAGGCCTAATTTAAAAATTAAAAAAGATGCCATCCATATTGGGATAGTTTTTTTCTCAAAGGGCACAAGGGTTTTTAGCTCATAAGCAGCTTGAATTCTTGCAATTGCGTTTAAGTATAAGTCTGAATTATATCTCACTTCTCTAGCGACTAGCTTCAGAATTTTTGAATTTGGTTTTTTTTCTTTGGCAACAAGTGCTTTGGCGGTTGTTGCAAGGACAATACCGATTAAATTAATCGGAAATCTTGTATCTTGCGGGTATAAAATATTTTGAGGGCCTCTAATTCCTGCAGTAGAGACTTGTGCTTCTTTTTCGTAGTTTTTAAACCAATCTAAAAGATTTAATCCTTCGGGATTTTTCTGTTCATCATATTCATAAAGATGTTCACGTTTTAATATAAATGTGAATGCCTCTTTATTACTTAAGTCAATTAAGTTTAATTCTTTTATATAATCTGGGGTTTTGTTAAAAACATTTTCAAATAACTCTTTTTCTAGCTCGCAAGATGCGGTTTTTCCGTATTTTTGTTTCATATTTCACCCCTTTTTTTTTATTATAGCACAAAAAAGTGAAGATTTAAGTTTTTAGAGGTGCCCCGCAGGAAGTTTAATTTTTCTTAAAACGGTATGGAAAATTTTTTGTAATTGGGATATAATTGTCAAAGAAAGTTGAGGAATTATGGCAACTAAAGTGGAAAAGACTGAAAAAGAAAAAACGGACGAAATAAAAAAGTATATGACCAGAACAGTTTCAGATTTTAACTGGTTTAGACGTGGTTGGCAGTGGCTTGTTACAAAATTTTGGTATGGTCTCAGCTATCACTTTATATATCGATTAGAAGTTTACGGAAAAGAAAACATTCCTAAAACCAACAGTTATGTTGTAGTTGGAAATCACCTTTCGACATTAGACCCACCGTTAGTTTGCCACGTTATGGATCACCCTGTGGCTTATATGGCAAAAAAAGAACTTTTTTACCATCCTTTTCTAAAAGTTATGCTTGATTGGCTCGGAACTTTTGCCGTAGACAGAGAGAATGTAGGACTTTCAACAATTAAAACAGCTAAGGCTGTAAAAAATACAAAAATATGGGTTTTAGGACTTTTTCCGCAGGGTACAAGAGAAAAAGGAAATGAAATTCATAGGGTAACGAGAGGTTTTGTTAAATTAGCAAAAGCTACAGGTTGCGATATATTACCTATTGGAATTATTGGTACAGATAATCCTAAAAAAATCCCTTTTACTGGCAAAATAATAGTTAGAATAGGTAAAGTTATTAAACTTACAGATAATCAGGATGAAATGTTCAATCAATGGATAGAATCTGTCCAAGAATTAACAGGATTTAAATACGTGCCTGAGTTGAATGAGGAGCAATTGGTTAATGTTGCTGAATAAGCGTAAGGACGAGAGAAATTATGCCAGAAGATACGCAAATGAGTATCATTTTTTAAGAGCATTATTTCAATATTTTGCTATTTATGTCTTGGCTTATCCGATTTTTAAAATTTGCTATAACGTAAAAATTGTGGGTAAAGAAAATATTCCCAAAGGAAGCAAATATATTTTTGCAGGAAATCATGTTTCTATGTTGGATCCTTTGTTTGTTTCATATGCTGTTTCAAAACCTATTGTTTATATGGCGAAAAAGGAACTTTTTGAATTACCTAGGCTTGGTTGGTGGATAAAAAGTCTTGGTTCATTTTTGGTTGATAGGGACAAACCCCAAATTGCCACCTTTAAAACTGTAAAAGAGGTCTTTAAAACAACTTGGTCCTTGGGCATTTTCCCTCAAGGCGGAATTAAAGAAAATAAAAAAATAGAAAATATCGAAAGAGGTTTTGCTGCTGTTGCAAAGAGTGCAAAAGCAGATATAATACCTATTTCAATAATTAATTTTGAAGGTTATACAAAAAAGCCGTTTTCACAAAATGTGATTTTAAAAATAGGCACACCTATCTCATATGAATTATCATCGGAGGAAATAATTCAAGAGTGGGCAAGGCAAATTTGTGATTCAACAGGTTTTGAAAATTGTATGGTTAATAAAGTTGTAGAATGCAATACGATAAACGCATAACACGTCATCCTGAACTTGTTTGCCTTCTTTTGCAGTTGAGCTGTGGCGAAACGTGCAAAATGGACTTACGGCTTGTCTCAGTTATTCAATCCTCATAATTATCTCCAATAGTATCAGGATCTATCCAACATAGTACACTGGTAAGATCCTAAAAGGACAAAACTTATAATTTAAAGCTCCAGGATGACACGTGATGAGGAAATTTAGGCTTATTTTGCACTCAGGGCAATTTCTTATTACTTTTTGGTTTTATATATATGTAATGTAGTGTCTATTTTGTGTAAGGCAAAACTTTTTGGATAGAATTTTTCAAAACTTAAACATTTCAAGTAAACTTTCAAGACTTGAAAATAATAAAAATCAGCCGGTAAAAAGTCCTGATGAGCTTACTGTGCCGGAAAATAATTATTCTCAGAATCATACAAATCCCTTGAATTCTTCTAACAAATATCTTGTCAATTTTAAGGGGTTGAACAGAACAATAAGTAAAACCGCATACGAAACTTTAGGTGAAATGAAAGAACAAGTTGCTCTGTTTCCTAAATCAATGGGCGTTGCCGGCAATTTGCCTTCAGAATGGGTAAACAAAATTCCTAAAGATGCCAGAAAAACAACTATTAAAGCACTTTATCAAGATTTTAAATCAATAATTAAGGATTTAAGAGAAAAAGGTGATATTGAAGAAACAACCCAAAGACTCAATAATGCCTTACACGAAGCCGGAGTTATCGATGAAAATGAAAATTTAACAATAAAAAAACTTAACAGTGGTGTCTTTGGAACGGGGTATCATATAAAAGGAATATTCGATAATAACTACATAATAAAAATGTTTAAATCCACTGAGTCTGGCCCATGGGGCTTCGAAAGGCATGGTAACTGTCCTGAAATAAGTAGAGCTGCTTATTGGCAAAAAAATGCAGGGAAAAAGACTCAAATGGTCAGATTTTATTTTGGTGACATGAATTCAGGATATATGGTAAATAAATATCTCGATAAGGACAAAACTTCTATATGTAATAATTATGTTGCCCCTGAAATTTATGGTTTGAGTTCAGTTGATGCAGATGGTAAAGAAGTAATCAACGGTCATAACAAGATATGCGGCTACCAAGATGATTTTGGCGGATTAGTCATTTCAATGCCGGAACTTAGAAATAATAGACAAGCTCAAAAAAATATTAAAAGGATTTTATATGCACCTATAGATAAAAAAGCAGAATTAATCAAAAATGCTAATAGCTTGGAACTAAAGGCTCTTGCAGAGTATGCCAAAAATTCTAGTAATATTTTGATAAAAGTTCCGGATGCTAATGTTCAAAAAACTGGTAAAAGAGTGAAGAAAGTTTCTGCAGAGGCGGCTAAATACGCAGGTGAAACTGAAAAAGTTATATATTTAAATCTATTGGCCGAGAATTCTAATAATGAGATGAAAAAAATTCTTGTCGATTACATTAAAGATTTACCTAGGCAAAAAAGATATTCTTTCTTCGATTCATTAGCTTTAAACGCTGATAATGAAGTTAAAAAAGCTCTTGCTGAACATCTTGATTACTTCTCCGGACCTGAAAAGGCTATGCGTTTTAAACTATTGGCTGAAAACGCAGATAGTAATGTGAAAAATGCTCTTGTTGACCATATTTATTGCCTACCCGAATTGGGAACAGAAAGGGCTGCATATTTCAAACAATTTGCTGAGAATGCTGATAATCAATTAAAAATTGCACTTACTTATAAATTTGATTGTTTACCTGAAACAGAAAGGGCTGTGCCTTTCAAACAATTTGCCGAGAATGCTGATAATGACTTGAAAAAAGCACTTATTGATAATATTGAGTATTTACCTGAGGAAGAAAGAGTTCAGTATTTTGAACAATGGGCTGATACTGCTGACAAAGATTTGAAAGAGACCCTTAAAGATAATATTAACTCGTTACCTAAATCAAAAAGAGCGGCTTGTTCTAAACTATTGGATAAAAATGATAAAGTTGATTCTTTGACAAGTCGGTTGTTTAAATCCCTTTTTGGTAAAAAATAATTTTGATTTTATCTTCTTTTGGGGACTGGAATTAATTATTAATTTGCCAATTTATGAAGTTTTTTAAACTTTTTAGTGGAAAATCGAACGATTTTATTGTACTATCTATTTCATACGAAAATTATTATTTAAAGAAAAGGTGATATATGAATTCAGTTGTTGTTGTAGGGAGAGCAGGACAAGATCCTGAGATAAAATATTTCGAATCTGGGAAGGTTAAGACTTCGTTCTCTTTAGCCGTTGGCCGTTGGGATAGCAAAACCAAGGCAGAAGTTACTGATTGGTTCAGTATTGATGTTTGGGACAAACAAGCTGAATTTGCAGGTGAGTATATTAAAAAAGGCAGACTTGTCGTTGTTGACGGGCGTATTGCAATTAATAAGTGGACTGATGCTTCAGGTGTTGAAAAGGAAAGATTCAATATCGTTGCTAATAACGTTAGGTTGTTAGGTTCTAAAAGAGACGAAAATTAATTTATGATTATTTCTAATTTAATAGGGATTATAGCAGATGATCTTACCGGCTCAAATGATACGGCTTTACAGTTCCATTTGAGGGGTTCTAATACCCAAATATTACTGGATTATGAGGCATTTTTACAAACCAATAAAAACACCCAAACTTGGGCTATTTCTACCGAAACAAGAAATCTTCCCAGTGATGTTGCTTACAAAAAGGTTAAATTAGCCACTCAAGCTTGTATCGAAAAATTAAATTTAGAGTTTTTCTATAAAAAAATTGATTCGACACTTAGAGGAAATATTGCGGTTGAAACTCTTGCAATGCTTGAAGTTCTCAAATGGGATGCTGCAATAATCATTCCTGCATTTCCAGCTGAAGGTAGAATAACGGTAGGCGGTTATCATCTTGTTAAAGGTGTTCCAGTCGAAAGAACAGAATTCGCTCGTGATGTTCATGCTCCTATTTTTGAATCGCATATCCCTACTCTATTAAGAAGCCAATTGCCTGAAGCAGACAAGGATTTGATTGCTTCAATCGAGTTATCTACTGTTATGAAAGGTGCGGGACCAATTTTAATCAAGCTTAATGAATTTATAAAACTTGGTAAAAAATTAATAGTAATGGATTCTGTTTCAATAACAGATATAGAACAAGTTGTTCTTGCTGTTAACAAATCCGATTTTAATATCTTGGCTGCTGGCTCTTCTGCTTGTGCTCAAGTTTTGGGTAATGTTTGGCTTCCCGAGATGAAAAATCAGCATATTTCCAAAACAATTCCTGTTTTGCCTAAGTTGATAATTTCCGGGAGCTCAACACAAATTACTAAAACTCAACTTGACAAATTGGCTAATAGCGATGATTTTGACAACACTTATTTCATCAATTTAGATATCAAAACGGTACTCGATGGTGTAACTGACGAATTGATTCAAAGAGTTGTTTCTAATTTGGGGCATAAAAATATTGTGGTGGTTCACACTTCTCATTTGATAAGTGATTTTGACGGATTTTCTGATGACTCTCTAAATGCTAATTTGACTAAATCTAAGCTTGCTTTTATGATTACCGATTTTTTGGCAGAGCTTACAAAAATCGTTGTAAATAAAAAAGACTTGATATTGATTACTCTGGGAGGGGAAACCTCTTATAAATGCTGTAGAGCGATTGATTCTCTTCAACTTCAGCTTGTTGATGAAGTCGCACCATCAATAGCATTAAGCATTGATCATAAAGCTCAGTGGATAGTTGCAAAATCAGGTAATTTAGGAACTTCAAATACTCTGATTGATATTTTAAACTACTTTGAAAAACATGAATAATTTTAATAAAAAAATTGCAATTACAACAGGTGACGTTAACGGAATTGGGGCTGAAATTACTATTAAGGCTCTAAATAGAATGGAATTGCCAAAAGAAAATGTGGTCTTAATCTCAAATTCTGAGGTTTTGGATTTTTACGGTAAATTAAAAACTGATTATCCAATTGTCGAAGTGGAATTTGACAAAAACAATATTCTGCCGGGTAAAATTAGTGCAGAAAGCGGTGATTTCGGTTTTAAGGCGTTAAAAATTGCCTGTGAAATGTCAAAAAATGGTCAAATTGAAGCCATTGTTACTGCTCCGCTTTCAAAAATTGGGATGCAAAAGGCCGGTCATTTTTATAGCGGTCAGACGGAAGTGTTGCAAAAATTTCTAGCTAAGGACAATCAGCGTGCTGAAATGTTATTTGTTGCCCGTGATTTCAGGGTTTTATTGTTGACTCGACACGTCCCATTAAAAGAAGTTTTTTTAACTAAAGATTCAGTTGTAGAGCAAATTGTAAACTTAGATAGATTTTTTGAGTCTAAATTAGGTATTTCCAATCCAAAATTTGCACTTTGTGCCTTTAATCCACATGCCGGAGAAGGCGGTATTTTAGGCAAAGAAGAAATTGAGATTTTGAACCCTGCTGTAGAAGAATTACAAAAACATGGGGTTGATATAACAGAGCCATTGCCAGCTGATACTTTGTTTGTGGGTGCATCAAGAGCATATTTGAACAATCAAAAAAGTCCTTTCGATTGTTACATTGCAAATTATCACGACCAAGGTTTAATTCCCATAAAATCCATTGCACTTGAAAAAACAGTGAATATGACAATAGGACTGGATGTTATTAGAACTTCTCCTTCGCACGGTACTGCCTTTGATATAGCAGGAAAAAACTTGGCGTCAGAGGACAGCATGATAGAGGCAATTTCACAGGCATTTCAGTTTTAAAAATCATCTATTATTTTTTGTAAATCTTTTTTAATATTTGCTTTAAATTCAGCAATAAATTCTCTTTTGGAGTCTTTATTTTAATATGTAGGCTGTGTAAGGAGTACTAGTGAAGGTTAATTTTACTTTTACTGACAAATCAAAATTAAATACCCCATCTTTTGCTGGATTTCAGTGCCAAAAAACAGATAAGGGTGCTACTGAATATGAGTTCAATTACCCTTATGATGATGGTGTTGAAAACGCTTATCTTGAAATTTTTAATGTTGAAAAAAATGATAATGATACCTATTATCCCGTAACTCTTCGTAGAAACTTCCAGGCTCAATCTGATGCTTTGCCTCTAGAAAAAGCTGGTGTTAAAGTTAATTTAAAAAGAGCTTATGGACTTTTCAATGATGAGCCTTTTGCATACAGATATAAACTTGTAAACAAAAACAATGGTTCTGTTCGTTATGTAACTGATCCGGGAACTTTAATCTCTTCAAGAGAGTTTCCTGAATGTAATATAAATACTCAGTCTGATTCTAAAATTGACAAAGGTGGCTCAATGGAGCTATATCCTGTTGATGCTAACCCGGGTTTTGTTTACGATGAAGATGGAAAAGTTGTTCAAACCAAAGAAAGCTTGGAGCTTAAAGAAAAAGCAAAAAAGGCTACCAAAACATTCACAAACAAAATGGGCGGAACTTTAGCAGGTTTAGAACAACAAATCCCTAAATTGAAAGAACAAGGTTACACCAGAATCGTTTCTCTTCCATTATTTACCGATGACAGTCTTTCTGCTCACGGTTATTGGAACAAAAATACAATGCAAATATCTCAATCAATTGGCAATATAAACAATTATGCTTCATTTCAGAAAAAAATGTTTAAAGCCGGAATAAACTTGGTTGCAGACGGTGCTTATGTAAACGAAGGATTAGAAGGTATTCACTTTAAAGATATACTTAAATGGCAGGAAAAATCTCCTTATTATGAATGGTTTAGAGCTGAAGGAATTAAAGATGGCCCTTTATCTTTTGGTGTTTTCTCTAAAAATCAAGAGTTCATAAGACATAAAGTCGTGAATTCTCCTTACGAATATGTTCAAGACCCTTCAAGCAAAACTGTAAAAATCAAAAAGAACCATAATTATAATCCTAACAAACCAACCAAAATCCAAATCTTTGACGACAGATTAGTTACTCCGGAAGAAAAAGCTGACACTAAAAATATAATCAAAGTTTATTCTAAGTTAAATCCAGAAAACCCAAGCGAAGCACACAAAATCAATAATCACAATGATTCAGTTATTAACTATTCTTTCCCTATTAATCCTGAAATTTATAATCAAAACATTAAAAATCTTAATGAATATAACTCTTCAAAAAAAGATGGTAAAATCTCTTTAGACTCTCCAGCTGCTGCAAGATTTTTAACTAAATCTGATTCTTATCAGCTTGAAGATAAATTTGAGAGTGGATTTGAGACTTGGGATGCAAACACTGATATCGGTAAATTGAATTTCTATATGTCAAACGCTGATATTAAATCAATGAAAAATCTTTCTGAAGAGGAAAGAAATAAAAAATTTGAAAGCCTTTTAAAAGCAAATTATCAAGTTCAAGATTATGCTATTGCTTCAGGTAAATATTGGACCAAAAAGACCAACGATATTTTGTTGGAAGATACAGCAAAAAACTTTAATGAAAATGATAAAAACCCAATAAAAGCTTACAACAAGATAATATCTTTGATAGATGCAGGCGAACTTCCTGAATTTTTAAGAGATAAGGTTTCTGTGGAAACTGTTAAGAATGTTTTTGATAACAAATATCCGCTTACAAAAACTCAAAGAGTAGGTGATTACAAAGATTTATTGTTATCAGGATTGATGGATTTGCCTCTTGATTCTATAGAATTCGGCGACGATGTTACCGCTGTTATGGGCTATCCATATATAACTAATCGTTCTTCTAATGCTGACGGATTGGGCGTTTCTAGATATAATTTATATAAAAATGAAAATCCTCATTTGTGTGCGAAATACGAAAAAGGCTATTTAAAAACTCAAGATATGTACACAAATCAGTTGTCTACTTTTGCCGATGAAATTATGTCAAAGGTTAACGATAAATTCCCTGATGACAACAAAATATTTAACGGCCATAATGCGACTACTTTTGGTAAATATGTGTTGCCTTTGGTTGGTCAGGATATTGCAAAATTTGCTATTATAAAAGCTCTTGATCCAAAAGCAAAAGTTACAGTCAAACCTGACGGAGAAATTGTTTACGACTATAAAGCATTAAAAGAAACTTCACTTTTAGATGTTGGCGTTATCGGCACTAACCCCGAAGACGAAGCTAGCACTTTGATTTCAAAAATCAAAAATGGCGTAGTGAAAATTTCAGACGAAGACAAAAAAATAATTGCTGACTCTGTTTACAAGAGAATTAAAGATACTAATGCAAATGGGTTTAAGCTTTCTGAAATGATTATCGATCGTTCTCAAGCTGGGCTTGATTGGAGAATAGATGCAACCAAGGACGTTGCGGATA
>Ga0302271_10004650_pt1 | contig 10868 bp, 10 predicted proteins | sample III_Bog_N1_1_FD_198767 | JGI IMG/M metagenome (GOLD analysis project Ga0302271, IMG submission 198767) | Peat permafrost microbial communities from Stordalen Mire near Abisko, Sweden - III_Bog_N1_1 | ecosystem: Environmental > Terrestrial > Soil > Wetlands > Peat | place: Sweden: Abisko... | reverse complement strand
CTGGATTAGGTAGCAGCAATAACAATAATAACAACTTTAATCATTTCTACTCTTCTCTTGATAAGCCATCCGTTCCCTTTAATGGTGCAGCTTCTACAAGTTCAACACTTAATTCTTAAACTCCTTCATCTGGAAGTGGATCAATTCGTCTCCCACCGAAACCTTCCAGTAAAGAAGGATTTGAAGATCCTCTTGCTGTGGTTAAGAAAATCCCTGCAAATCCAAATACCTTCTCAAGCACCTCTATGAGTTCAAAGCATATCCCTTCTGAAAACAATCCAGCTGTAGCTAAAGAATTCTCAACAGGGACATATGATCCTTCTAACATTCTCGGTGGAAGCAGATAAGGTAGAATGCGTAGTCTTGGTAGAAATAAAAATGAACCGACAAATTAGCATGAAGAAAAAGCGGCATAAGCTACAGGGAATAAGTAGTTACCTGAGTAATAGCTAGTATCTATGGAATAGTTTGTCTGCCCTGAAGGTTGTGGTAGAAGTTTTAACAAAAATGCTCTAGAAAAACACATACCTTATTGCAAGAAAGTATTTTAGTAAAAAAAGACAACTGAGAAATAATCTGCACCTGCGGATGTCATAAGGATAAAAAAAGAGAACTAAGGAAATGGAAGTGAAGAAAAGGTGTCAAAATAACCACCTAAGCCACCAGTAAAAGGAAAAAAAGATGCAAAATCTACTGTGGATAATTCTGCTAAGATAGAAGCACTCAGGAAATTGAAGGAATAAAAGAAGAAGGAAATGGAAGAAATGAAGAAAAATGAATAGCATGAAGCTAAAGAGGAAGACGAAGACAAAGTGATTAACGATTAACATGAAGGGGAGTTTTTATGATACAAGAAGATCTTAGCTTATTTATTGAATCTCATTTGCTAAATAAGCATTTGTTTTAACAACTCATTGCTAGAGAAACAGTTAATGCTGATTCAGAAAATAGCTAACATAATAATAATCTAAAACTTAAAAATATTAATATTTACATCAGGAGAAACAGGGAACTTTGCTGAATAGCTCTTCATAATTTGTTGAGGAACCCAAAAAAAATAGATTTGTGTCTTCATATTGCTTTTTTCTAGCATACAAATACTCCTGCTTCTTTTAATTAATTTAATATTTGAAGTTGAAGATTTTTAAATCTGAATAATTTTGTTTGTGATTTGCAGGGTTTAATAGTGAGTGCTCCATAGTATTGTTAATCTGCCCCTAGCCTTTCCATTTAAAAACTGAACACAGTGTCTTAGATGCAAACTAATTTATTTTCTAATCTTGATCATACCTTTCTTCTTGAAATAATCCCCTGGGACATAGTAGTCAGTATTATGGAAGAAGCAACTTGAAGAACAATAGATGAAACTGCAAAAGGTAGAGGGATTAATCAGTCTATTATCCAGGATTTCAATCGCATTATCATTTGTAAATAGTATTTTTGTTAATTCAAAAAAAGAACTCAACAAAGATACTCCATATTTTGATCCAAACAATCAAAATGATAGATAGATAACCTTATTTATACATATTTATTATTTTTCCCTACTACTATTATCATATTCTTGTCTACATGATATTGTACTTTTTCTGGTTAGACATCTTAGTACATCATTAACTAACTTTTGTTCTTATAAAAGGATTCTTTCCTTAATAGAGGTTACTCACTTTCTAGCACGAATATGTTGAGTTGTTAAATTGCATTTTTTTTAAAATCATAGAAATTATTTCAAAGTTTTAGATGAAACTGTTGATGTGAAGAGATCTCTTGTAAGATATCGAAGCATAGGAAGAACTCATTAGGTTAAATAGTTAATATCATAATAAGGCATTCATTATTATTCTCAAGTAATTAGTCAAATCATCTTTAAGTTGTAGTTGGCTTTTGTGATTCTTTCTTTTGTGGATCTATCAGAAAACTAAGAGATATTTCAGATTCTACAGATAGAGATCAAGAGACAGAGAGATAGATAGAGGAATATCATGCTTACTTTTCAAAGAAATCGATGATTCGTCTAATTAATTGAGATCAACAATGAACGCTATATTATTAAGAAGACAGTCTAGAACTTTTCTTTAAGTGGAGTCAAACTCCAGCTTAAAAGAAGACTCAGCCTAAGAGAGAGAGGTAGTTATTAATGCTAAGAGTCCTGAGGGCTAGTGTGTGGGAAGTTTCTGAAGAGGATCGGTTATTATCTAAGTTGCGGCTCTGAAGAATCTAAGACCCTAGAATAGATGTGAGAGAAGTCTCATCAAAGGCATAGATCTTAGGAAAAAAGTGGACTCTTCGCAAGATTATGGGGGGGGGGGGGGAGGAAGGATAGGCAAAGGGATTTCAAAGGAAAGCTAAAGTTGATCGAAGGGGGATGCTATAATTATTATTATTTTCTCAGAAGAGAGTTATTAGATTTTATTATTATTGGCCCGCTTACTTGTTCTGAGGAGATTCTGCGATGGCGAATATCTAGAAGTGATTCGGCAGATCTTCTTTTTTTATTATTAACGTCACCTGTCTCCGCTATAAAAGAAGATGGCCCCATTTTATTATTATCTGGCTTCAAGCCAAGGTTTCTAGAATGATTGCTAGATGCCCCATTTCTTTGGGAGAAATTGGCATTTTTTGTTATTAAAAGTTGACCTTCTTTGAGATATGAAGGATTGGTTCCCTTGCGAATTTGATTAGAATCTAGCTGAGGGAATTTTTAATTATGTTACCGTTGTTGGTTATCTCATTAAAAATTGCTCTTCTTTTTCTTCTTTACCTTCAAATTGTATTGAATAACAGTCTAAAGCACCCCCGCCAGACAAATCATTCAGAGAAGGATGATTAATTAAACTCCTAAGATTTTGATAATGATTTAACAGATTAAGGATTTGCTTGTTTGATTTACTTAAAAACAAGATTATTTGTTCACTCTCTCTTTCAAATTTCAAATCGTGTTGCTTTGATATTTTTAAATATTTCTTAATATTGTATTTAGCGCTAAAACAATTAATGATTTATTATTTAAAATGTTTCGAGTTTAAAGTCATTTTTTACTTGTTTTTCACAAAAGAAAAAGACAAAAAAGGTGTTATTTTAGAACTCTTTGGGAGCTCTTTAAGCATCAATATTTAGCTCAAATAAATAGCTATTATTACACAGTACTTTAAATAAAACTATAATAAATAAAACTAACAAGCATAATAAAACATTATTTTCCTTGCTGTTAAGTTATTCTTTTTTTTTAAGAACACATCTTCCATTTCATTTGATTTTAGAGTTAAAATCACTTTCTATCTTGTTCAATATTATCCATTATTTGCAGACAAGTGAAGATAAATAACTTGTTACTTTTTTGGTGAACATAAAATGATCAAATTTTTAAACTAAATGAGTAAGAGATTAAAGTAAAATAATAACTTTTAACAAAGAGATGAGCATACAAAAACTATTCTAGGATTATCCCAAAGAGTAATAATGAAAATTAAAGACAAATAGTGCTAGAAATTTCAACTGGAACTCCTAAATCATCATCATAGTTTCCATTTGTTGAAATATCAATTCCAGATTGGTTTTTTCATTAGGTTTTGTAAGTTCATTTGGGCTTCAAAAACAAACCAAAATGATGAAATAAAAAATATTTCATTAATAAAATGTAAAAAAGTGATAATAAACTCACCATCTTTGCCAAAACAATGCAGACAAATCTTTAAAGAAATGCTTGCTTTAAGGCTTCACTATGTAAAAATCAAATTTTACATTTAAATCTCCCAAAAATTACATTAAAATCTCTCTTACAATCTATTTCTTCGCATCTCCTCGTATTCCTCTTAAATTGAACTCTAAATGGAAATATTTCGTATTATTCAATAAAAGGGCTGAATTAAATTTCATTTTATTTATAATTGATTAGAAACTCAACAAAAATGGGAACTTTCATTGTATTTATGGTTTCATATTATTTGTAACTTCGCCATCGATCTGGAATAACGTTTTTCAATGCTATTGAACTGTCAACTAATTTAAACCCAAATCGAATTGAAGGCCCATAAAATAGATTACAATTAATTGAAACAAATTGAGGTTATGTTTCTGTTCTATTCTAATCAAAACTAATCGTTTATAGTTTTTTATTTTGTACTTACAAAAAGAGTAATATGGGAAGCTAATCATCTATTTCATGTCTCTTAGCTCGCATTAAACTTAATTTGATGGGAATCTTGCAAGGAAAATTCAAATTTACAAGGCATTTCTTATTACTCTTATCCTCAACTTGGGTAAATATATAAAAGAACTGCTTATTTAGAAATTTCATTCATTTTCTCACAGAATAATCCAAAGGGTGTCCTAAATCTTCTAGAAACAAAAATTTAAACTTTATTTTTTCCTTTTTTCCAATGTTATTAAATCCTCTTATTCAGCTCAATTTCTGAGTATTTCTGGTTCAAGTTAATTTCTTACAACGTAGTTTGGGGTGGCTTACTAAATTTCGATATATTTTCAGCCAGAATTAATAAACAAATAAGAATATCGATTTGTTCTTCAAAAAGATAGATTTTACAAGAAAATGAAAAAAGAAATAACTAGAATTGTCGCAGATCGATAAAACAGTCACAAGATTAACCCTAAGGACGTACTATTAGCAAGATAACTAGAATCAATTAAGTGAGAATCTCATTCTAAATTCCAAGATAGCGAAAGTTCATCCATCAATGCTGCAATAGCTAAGTTCTAAATTAAGATGGGGAGGGGAAGAAAAACCTAATCGAGAGCATTAAATCCCAGTAACATTAACAACAATCCTAAAGAGAAATGTTTAATTATTAAAAAAATAAGAATACAGCGAGTAAAACAAAAAAGAATAAAAACTATTACCACCTTATTCATTCAGACTGTTTCATCATCCTTATCCCACTGAAGAAATCTAAGAATGACAACTTTCGGAGTGCACTACAGAGCACTCATGCGCAAGAATTATACTCTATGGAAGAGAAACAAATGTGGATCTTGCTGTGAAGTAAAATACACATAAATATTTTAATCATTCGTTACCCTATCCTTTCCTTGGTAATCTAACTGTTTTCTCCTTAGGTGATCGTCCCAATTCTTCTGGCATGCTTGTTTTTTGTTTTCCGAGCCACCATCTCGAGAACAGTAAGCAAATCATAGATCTCTCTACTTAATTTTTCACACTTTTTTATCTTGATTCTTCTAAACAATTTCAGGATATCCAAGAGCATTCCTTTATAAACGAGCAGACAAAGTTATTTTCCTCGTTTCCTTCAGCGCCTTCTGATATCTCAGCAATGGGAATGATCAATTGCTGGACAAGGAAATTCAGAGATAGTAAGTCCTTCCGTACAGGAAAAGTTGCCCTTATGCCTATCAATCCAGTGACTTAAAGACTCCAAACAATTATGAGTGCCTTCAATAAAAACGGGAAAACGTTCGATATAAAAATGTACAATTCGCTAGACGAGTTTAACACGTATATCTAAGGAGACTCATATAACTATGACATCTGCTTTGGAGTGAATGTTGATGTTGATGGGAATAACTATTCAACTACGCTTATGTATAACACCACTGGGAGAAGTAAAGAACTTTTTTAGATTAATTGGGATGGATAGTTTGTTACTTCAAATAATTATTTCTATCATTTGTTGGGCGGAATGTGATTCAATCATATTTATGATTTTACGCTGATGTAATTCTTCACCCAAAATTGAAAAAATAATGAATTTCAAGACTTAATTGTCCCTACAATCACACCTTTTATTGAATTAACTCTTTTGCTTTGTTTTGTATTCTTTTCATAGCGAATGAAGAAAAAGATATTCCTGATACTAAAGGCCCTGAAGTCATTGTCTACAAGCCGTAGAATTATGATAATTTCTACAAGGCATACGCTACGAATGGAGTAGCACAAATCAAAACCTGGATAGGTAACACAAGATACAAAAACAAAGAAAATACAATAAATAATGTTATCTCCAAATAAGTTTAATTTCTAAATGTGACTTTGCGTTGTAGATAATGCAATCTTGCAGATCATCTTGAGTGACAACACTGCCACAATTGATGCTACAATCACGCCTCTCAAACAAAAAAAGTATGTCAGTGATAACATCTCTGATATCATGAAGGACAACATGGCAACATTCTTAGGTAAAGAGATTGCTAATCTTTAGTTACTTTGTGTGTATGTTTTGAGTTAATTTTGACTTTTAACTTAACTTAGTGTTACCGCTAATCGTGGTATTCCTTCGAATGAACAGCGGAATTCTGACTGAAAAAGAAAAGAAAATCCGTGAGGGTATGAAAATCATGGGAATGCAGGATTCTTCGTTTTATCTCTCTTGGATCACTTGGTATATGATCATCTACACGATCATTTCGATTGTTGTGACACTTATCCTCAAGGGAACGATTTACAAGAATAGCAACATTGTGCTAATATTTGTTTGGCACTGGCTCTTCTCTTAGACACTGATTGCTTAGAGTCTGTTTATTACAACATTCTTTACGAATGCCAAACTCGGAAATATAGTCGCAATGGTAAGCTATTTCGATTTTGTGATTGAATTTGTGGAATCTATCGTTTTAAATTTGAATTAAATTTATGATTTTTGCAGGTTTTCTTCTTGGTGATGTTCCTCTTCAAGTTCATTATTAGTGGATCCGATGGGATAGCTGAGAGCACGAATACAGCTATTTCCCTATCATCGTAGAGTAATATTTCTATTTCATCGAATGTGTTTCTGTTAGTCGAGTCAGAGGTAAATGGGTTGGATTGAGATGTGTGAGGATTTTATTTTTAAGTAGGTTTGTATTTGAAAATTTTATCAGGGAGTTGGTATTGGCTGGGGAGATTTATCATAGCTTGTGGAGAATGCATCGATAGGAACATCTCTAGGGCTTTTGGTATTGAATTATGTAGTGTTCATGGTTCTAGCTCTTTACTTTGACTAAGTCATTCCTAATGATTTTGGAAAGAAAAAACACCCACTGTTTTTCGTCACTTGGATGTGCAAAAGAAGATAAGAGACAAATATGTTTATCGTTGATGAAGATGATAAAACGAACCTGATGATTAAAGATAATATTGAAGAGGTTGCTGCTGGAATTAGAGTGCAGGAAAACACAAGTGAGGTGCTTAAGTTGAGTGATATCTACAGAGTTTATGGAAATGGCAAAAAAGCTGTAAATGGAATATCAATTACAATGTACAACAGTTAAATTTTCTGCTTGCTTGGACATAACGGGGCAGGAAAAACTTCCCTTATATCGATGCTCACAGGAATGCTAGAATTCAGCTCTGGAAGTGCTGTAGTTTACGGTAAAGATATCTAAACTGAGATGTCTGATATCCGTAAGTTTATGGGAGTCTGTCCTTAGCATGACATACTCTTCGATTATATCTCTGTGAAAGAACATTTAGAGCTGTTTGCTGCTTTCAAGGGAATGGACGCTAAGGATATCCCAGCAGCTGTTGAATAAGCCATTCATGATGTTGATCTCGCAGAGAAGAAAAATGAACTCAGTAAAAATCTCTCTGGAGGGTAGAGACGTCGTCTATCAGTAGCCATTGCCTTTATTGGAGACTCTAAGCTGATTTATCTCGACGAGCCTACTTCTGGAATGGACACATCTGCCAGACGTCACATTTGGGACATGCTCAAGAAGTACAAGAGTGAAAAAATCATCGTCTTGACCACTCACTTTATGGATGAAGCTGATTATCTGGGAGACAGAATCGGCATCATGGGAGATGGCAAGTAAGCAAACGCTCTTTTATTTTTAGAGCTTTGAAATGACTGTTTTTACGTTTTAAGGTTAATTTGCTGCGGTTCTTCGGTGTTCTTGAAAAATCGTTTTGGAGTCGGATACAATCTCTCAAGTAACAACCTAAATTGATTGGCTCAATAATTTTGGTTTTCTTATCAATATTTACTATTTAGTTTCGAAAAAGACCACTGATGTGGCTTCTGATCCCATTATTAATCTGGTGCACTAATTTGTCCCTGATGGCACCAAGATTTCAGATGTCTCTTAAGAAATTGCATTTTAACTCCCAATTAGTTCAGTAAGCAAATTCGAGGCTCTATTCACCTAAATGGATGCTTAAAAAGAAGCTCTAAGCATTGCCTCCTACGGCATTTCCATCACAACCCTCGAAGAAGTATTCCTAAAAGTTGCCCACCAAAATTGTAAAAATACATTTTTTCATTATTCAGATTCAATTTACAATTATTAGAGAGAAAAAACCATTTTAATTCTCCAGCAACGGATAAAACCACTAACGTCCACTCCGATATTTCCAAAGCTGTTTAGACTGCCAAAGTGACTCCAGCGATTAGCGAGAACCCTGAAAGCAACTAGATCGATGTTCCAATTAACAAAATCAGCGAAGAGCAAATTGACAACTTCGATCTCAACTCCGTTAGAATCAAAAAACCTCTCTATCTCTTCTTCTCCCATTTCCTTTCCCTCATCATCAAGCGAGCACTCTACTTCAAAAGAGATAAGCGCGGATTCATTTGCGAAGTCTTCCTTCCTTGCGCAGTTGTCGTCGGTGGCCTCTCTCTTCTGCTGTAAAAATTCTTCAAATCAAACTATCTTCATTTTTAGTTTTATTCTGTAGTTCCATTTTATTTTTTTCACTTTTTTTTGTAAAATCACCACAGAATCTCATTTATTTCCAATGCACCTATTCTCCATATCCCTGACAATATGTACGGAGACAAATTAAGTGTCTATATTGCTGCTGATAGCTCAGTCGTAAGTACTAGCCTCAATAATCTAATCGCTAAACTCCGTAATTAAAATCTTTAAATCTCTCAAAAATGTGTTTCCCATATTTACTTTTCTTATTTTGTTTGTACTCAGCTTCGAGTATGCTGCCTACAGTGCTTTCCACTACAGTTTTATCTGACTGGGATCAAAAGAATTACGATGACAAAAACACCGAACGAAAGGGAGCATACTGGATTAATTCAATTGGAGCCAAACAATTCAATTACTATGCTTAAGTCCAAACAATAACGAGAAGCAGTCCGCTATATTTCTTGAATGAGATGAACTAAGCCGCCATTAGATTAGCGACATCTCAAGATATTGTTCTAAAAATCACAAATATGCCTCTCAGACTGACATAAAAAACTATGACTCTGGAAAGTACAGCAGATGGTATTGTCTCTTCGTTTATGTTCTCAATCGGTTTGGCTTTCATCCCAGCTTCAATTATTACGTTCATCGTGAAGGAACGTACAACTATGGTGAAACATTAGCATTTAGTCTCTGGTGTCTCTCTGTTTTCTTACTGGAGCTCCAATTACACAGTTGATTTTATAAAACATCTTGTTCCTGCATTCTTCTGCATGCTGATGGTCTTGGCATATGTAAAAATAATCATTTTTATAGTTTTCTATTGAATTGGAAGGTATTTGGAACATTCTTCTTGTTTCCATTTGAATTAGGATATAACAGCATTTACGAAAGAATCTTCAGATTATGCTGTCATTTCAGTTTTGTTCTTCCTTTATGGATGGGCTATCTTCCCTTTCTGGTAAAAATAATATTCGTGTTTTAGAAATTTATTGTATCTTTTGTTTTTTGGTTTCTTTAATAATTTTTCTGTATGAAGTTATCTGACAGGATTTTTATTCATCGATTACGGGAGTGCCTAAGTCACAAACTTCTTTGTGCATTTCATCTTAGGAGGAGTTGGTCCTCTTACCATATTCATCCTAAGAATTATCGACAGTACTAGAAACTTAGGTATTGGTATTGGATGGATATTGAGGCTTATTCCATCATTCTCATTTGGCTATGGAGTGCTTAATATTGGAAATCGTTCGCTATATGCTCAAAAACAGAATATCAACACGCCTTATTCAACTTTAAACATGAACATCGCAGGAGGAGATCTTCTGTTTTTATTCCTGGAAGGGATAGTCTACATGCTCCTTGTATTTTTGTATGAACATCTTTCTCATAGAAAAGGATTTTCGGAAATGATGTCTGGAGAGAGCAAAGTTGCTTATGTGCCGAAAGAATATGACGATGATGTGTAGAAAGAAATGGACACTATTGAGAAGGTAATAAAAATTATTAAACAATAGTTTGAGGAAATAAATATATTTTTTGTTTAGTCTTCTCCGTCTGATTACACTGTCAGAGTGAAGGACTTAAGAAAGGTCTTTATTCCTTAGAAAGATCGAGTCAAGGTGGCTGTAGATCGAATATCTTTTGGTATTAAATCTGGGGAAGTTTTCACACTTCTTGGAGTAAATGGTGCTGGAAAAACAACGACTTTCAAGGTTCTTTCTGGAGAGATTCAGCCTACAAGTGGTGAGGCTCATATTGCTGGATTTTCAGTGTAGGACGATCTAGATAACGCCCGCATGAACATCGGATATTGCCCTTAGTTTGATGCCCTGCTTGAAAATCTGACAGCTCGTGAGCACTTGAATCTCTACGCTGCGATAAAGGGTATCCCTAACGAGCTCCGTGCTCGGCTAGTGGAGAAAAAATTGCAGGAAATGGATTTGATCCAGTTCGAAGGCATCCTAGCTGGCACATTCTCTGGTGGTAACAAGAGAAAGTTGAGCGTGGCAATCGCAATGCTCGGCCAGCCCTCAATCATTTTCCTTGACGAGCCTTCAACCGGCATGGATCCTGGAGCCAGAAGATTCATGTGGAACGTGATATCTCGTATATCCATTGTCAACAAGTCCTCTTCCGTCATCTTAACCACGCATTCCATGGAAGAAGCGGAAGCGCTTTCTTCTAGAATGGCTATCCAAGTCGATGGTTCTCTACAATGCATCGGAACTACACAAGAAATCAAGCACAAATTCGGTAAGGGCTATGAAGTAGAAGTC
>Ga0302271_10004649_pt1 | contig 10869 bp, 8 predicted proteins | sample III_Bog_N1_1_FD_198767 | JGI IMG/M metagenome (GOLD analysis project Ga0302271, IMG submission 198767) | Peat permafrost microbial communities from Stordalen Mire near Abisko, Sweden - III_Bog_N1_1 | ecosystem: Environmental > Terrestrial > Soil > Wetlands > Peat | place: Sweden: Abisko... | reverse complement strand
CTTTTAAAAGCGAGATATTGAGATAGCTACTTAAATGACAACAATGAAGAAGCATTTAAACATACAGACTGTAAACTCTGCGGAGGATCTTGCTGAAGGACAGAAGAAAAAAATATATTTATTATCCTTCTCCTCCTCCCATCGAATGAACTATTTTGAATGAAGTTCCTTATTTGTTTAGGTTAGTGTCTTGATAAAATTAGGGGATACAGGAATTTTTGATCCTCAGCTCGTCTTTCCAGGTAACAAATTGCTTCATAACCCCTATTTATGGGGGATAGAGAAAGCAAATGCATTAAATTAGATTCCAGAAAGCTTGAGATTATCTTGAGGCTATGAGATTTGATTACTCTTTTTGCCTAGATTCTTCTGTTGTATTTGTAATTATTGCACTTACAAACTCTTTTTAATCATGATTTTTTATTCTGACGCATGTTGATTAAATGCTTGTAGAGAATATGCTAGCTCTGCTGATGGGAAAAGTTGTTTTAATATAATTTCGATCTTGGTGTGGTTTCAGCCAGCGCGTCTGCTTGAGAGTGGAGAGAGAGAGAGAGTAAAAAATAATCAAAACAAGCTGTCACTCCTTGCGCTAAGCAAGTAGCAATTAACTAAATCATTAAACAAATCAAATTAAATCCACTGTATGCGACATCATCAAAATCAGATTGGCGAATGCTTGCCTTATGATCGGTTCCTAGTCAAGAGACTGCTGTCTGAAGGCTCTTAGGGTTTAGTTTACTTGGCGTACAGTCATAGGCTACACTAAACGCTGGCAGTCAAAGTAGAAAAGCTGTCTAGATCTTTCACAATTCACTCAGCAATATAAGAGGAAGCAAAGATACTCAAAGCACTCCAGGGTATCAAAGGAGTACCTTAGATACTAGAATCCGATTGCGAGAATAGCTAATTCTCTTACTACGCAATGCCGCTTCTAGGCAAGGATCTCAGTTACCTGCTGAAAAAATGTGAAGGAACATTTTCACTATCAACTGTGTTGAAAATAGCAAAGGAAATGGTTCAGATTCTGCAGAGTATCCATAAGAAAGGGTTTCTACATAGGGATATTAAGCCAGAGAATATCGTTATGGGTATAGGGAAGGATAAGACAACAGTGCACCTCATCGATTTTGGAACGGCTAAAGCATTCAAAGAAAGACTCACACAGACTGCACACCTTCCCATTACTAGTAAGAAACAATGAAAATGAGTAGGATCATTAACAAAAAGGAAAAGGACAAAACACAATTATAGAATGTGTAAAGTAGTAATTTTAGCATAAATTAAATTTGCTTAAATGCAAAGCACTTTTGATTTACAGTTTTTTCGATCGGGTTTTGTATTTACTCAACTGAACAGCTGAGAATGGTTTTCTACCTAATTCTTTCCATTTAAATCAAAATAATATCAAAAAGTATCAAAACACAGCAAATACTGCTATCTGCTTTGGTGGGGGTCAAATTGTCGATTTGAATCACACAATATCGATAGTATTAATTTTAACTAGACAAACAATCCTCCTCCCCTCCCCCCCCCCCCCTTCCAATCTCTTTCAGTGATTTGCCTTCTTCTCTATCCTTATTTCTTCTATTTACAATTATTTTCAAAGCCTTAAATCGAATTAATCTTACATAACAATCTTTCTAATTTCTCTATAGGTCCTTAGTAATTCGTGGGTACATTTAGATATGCTGCTAGAGCACCACATTTCGGAGAGGAACAGTCTAGAAAAGATGATTTAGAGAGTCTAGGGTATGTATTGGTGTATCTCTGCAAAGGAAGGTTGCCTTGGCAGGATCTCAAGATAGTCTCTGAAATAGCAGCTCAATAAGCGATTGGAAAGATGAAGGCAAATATATCTGTGGCAGATTTATGTGAGGATCTACCTTCGTTCTTCCATTGGTTCATGCATTACGTGAAGGCACTGGAATTCAATGAGCTACCTGATTACGAATACATTCTTGAGAAGATTAGCAGTTGCCAATAAGACGAGCTGAAATGTTTTGGGGATAGCCATGCTTTCGATTGGACGATGCTATCCCTTAACCATAGTCATGTGTGTATTTCACATCAAGAAGAATAATCTACACAAGCATCCAATGCCAATAGATAGAAACATTTCAGAGCAAAGTCAACCATAGTGCTGCCTGTCCTTGGAATAGCTAATAGTCTAGAAGATGGAAACAGTAATTTTTATTTATGAAGCTTTATTTCAACTTATCTTATGGTTGATTTTTGTTAATCAGTTAGTAGACATGTATTTTGGGACGATATGGATGTGGATGAGGGTGAGATGGATAGCTCTGGCTTGATTTAAAAGTAGTTGCCTTACTCATTTGATTAATTAATCCATCAGAACAATATCCTGCGTTTATTTCAGCAGAACTAACTGAAAGCTAAAAGAATTACTCTATAAATGCAAGAAACTAGCTGCTTAGCGGATCCTCAAGCAAGAATTAATTATGCATTTGGTTCCAATACTCAAAGTAATACTACTTCTGCTCATGATTTTGAAGATGAAAATGAAGATAACCGCAATAATGCAGATAAATCTAAGATCGTTGAGAGAAGAAAATGCGCTAAAAGAGATACCAATGATTACATCACAGAAGCGAGCTAGAAACTAGCAGACGTTTAAATTAGTTTAACGAACTCAAGCAGCAGCTACGGAAGCGGGCAAACTTAGAATCAGAAACAACATGACAAAAATAATAAAAATAGTTATTAAGCATAAGCATATGCTGAGTAGAAATAGACCTTTAACATTCCAAAACAGAATGGGAATGCGTTGTTTGCTTGAGAATATATGCTTGAAAGTTCCTTCAAAGGGCTAATTTTTAAATGGCTTGAAATGAAAGAACAATCTAAAGAGTTGGAGATAGAACTGCCTAAGAAATAGTTAGATTTAATAAAGAATTCTAGAATAATTCAGGCACTCTTTGAATGATCTTTTTCAGAAATAATAACAAATTAATTACTTTTTAATAAAATGATTGGGCTCTCTACCTAACTAATTAAATGCTGCTTTGACATGATAGGAGCTTTCAAACATCTTTTCCCCCACTTTTAAGAGATCCATCCTTTGTTTCTATTTATTACTTTGTTGATGCATGGTAATTCGAACTTTGTGTTTGCAAAAATCGAGTTAAAGTGTAATCAAATGAAGTGATCCACTCTGGGGGCAATATCTCTGTTACTTTTTTCCTTTTCTCCATCATCTTTTCTTCTCATTTATCCTAACTAATTACTTTTAAAAGAGAATTTTTAAAACTCATCTCTGAATTACTATTCTTTTGCAATCAAGATTCAAATCTTTCAACCTTATTTTCATAGTACTTCCAGTTAGTTTTTGTATTTTAAAGAGAATCTATTTGAGATCTATTTTTGAGTTGTGTTAGTTAAGCTATCATAATTTAGTGTATTAATTTGAATTATTCTGAAAATGGCTAAGCTTTAAAAAGTTAAGACTCAACCAGACTAAAGAACTGTTTTTGGAGAATTAATAATACAAAAAGAGAATTAATAGTTTGCAACAGCCAACACATAATTATTTAGGTAAGTATAAATTTCTTTGAATTAGAAGCTATTAATTTGATTTAAGATAGGAGATGGGGAAACAGCTAAAAGTTGATTTTCAGAAGATTCGTTCAATTGATCTGGAGAATTAAAATAAGTTAACAAGGAAGGAAATCAAATTTGCTTTAGGAAATCTAATAGAATCAAGTAAAATGAATGCTTAATAAAGAGAATTGTTCACTAATAAATCACGGGGATTATTCTCTCTCTCCTTACTTTGGAATAATTAAAATAACAAAATAATCTTTCAATTAGAAAACAAGATCAAACAAAACAAATAACAAATACAATTTCAGACATGGCGGAAACAGCGAAGTATGATGAGAACCTCTACTCTCGCATGCTGGGAGCTTACGGAGCTGAGACAGTCGGCAAGCTTGTTCAGCTTAAAGTGTTCCTCTCAGGTCTTCGAGGAGTAATATTAGGATTATTATTATCAACATGTGATTTGCTGATAATGAATGATTGATTGTCCTTTAGGTTGGTATTGAGACAGCTAAGAACCTTATTCTAAGTGGTCCAGCTCTGGTGCAAATTCACGATGATGGCATTGTCGAGCTTGCTAATTTGGGCTGTAATTTCTTCATCAAAGAGACTGATATCGGAAAGAAGACTCGCGCCGAAGCATCCTTCCCTCAATTAAATGAACTTCATCCTTAATGCAAAGTGGAAGTGCACACAGGAGCTATCTCTGCTGAAGTGTTAGCTATCTTTGATGTCGTTGTGATAACTGACAATTTCAATGAAAAGGAAGCTATCGAAATCAGCAATATCTGCAGAGATAGCAAGAAAGGCTTCATCTACGCTGGATAGCTTGGTCTGTATGGATTCACTTTTGTTGACTTTGGTGAATCTCATCAAATTTTTGATCTTAATGGAGAAAAGTCAAGAAATGTCATTGTTGTTAGAGTGTCTCAAGAAAAGGAGGCACTTGTTACAGTGATGGATGATAAGCGCCATGGATTCTCATCTGGAGATATTGTTGTTTTCAGAGAAATTCAGGGCATGACTGAGTTGAATGATAATGAATACGAGATTGAAGAGAAGAGTCCGTATTCTTTCACTTTAAAGGGGTTAGACACAACTTAGTTTAATGCATATACTGGCCAAGGCATTGTAGAGCAAGTCAAAAAGCCAACAACAATTTAATTCCGTAAACTTTCAGAGAGCATCCTCAACCCGTTTGCTCCAGGAAAAAAGGAACTTGATCTCTGTGACGGGGATAAATTAGGTACACCTGAGCAGCTCCACCTTGCTATGACTGGTCTTTTCTAATTTGTCAGAGAGAAAGGACAGCTACCTTAGCTGAATTCTGCTGAAGACGCTGATTTACTCGTTGCAATTGTCAAATCAATCAATGATCAACGCAACTCTATTGATGAAGAAGGTCTTAAAGTTGATAAGGTTAAAGAAGAAATCGTAATAAATGTCTCTAAATTTGCTCGTACATAGATCTCTCCTTTTGCTTCTTTCTGGGGTGGTATCATTGCATCAGAAATCATAAAGTACACTGGAAAGTACTAGCCGCTCCGTCAATGGCTCCATCATGAATGCTTTGAAGCTCTTCCAGATGTTCCTGTGCAACGGACAATTGCAGACACAAGATATCGCGATTAAATTGCTATCTTTGGAGAGGAGTTTTAGTTCAAGCTCATGTCTTAAAAAATATTCCTAGTCGGTGCTGGTGCACTTGGCTGTGAGTTCATCAAGCTCTTTGCACTAATAGGAGTGGGGACTGAAGAACATCGCGGATAGATTACAGTTACTGACGATGATCAGATATAAATGTCGAATCTTAATACACAATTCCTCTTCAGAAATAGCAACATTGGAATGTCCAAGAGCGAGCGTGCATGCAAAGCAGGCAACGAGATGAACTCTACTATTCATTTCACTTGTTTCAAAGAGCGTGTAGAACCTGAAAGCGAGCATATCTTCAACGATTAATTCTGGGAATCTCGTGATTTTATTGTTAACGCTGTGGACAATGTGAAATCAAGACTATTCGTCGATGGACGCTGTGTCTGGTTCAGCAAGCCTCTTTTCGAATCAGGTACTCTTGGGACTAAGTGCAGCTCCTAGGTGATTATTCCTTTCAAAACTCAATCCTACAGTGACTCTATTGACCCTCCTGAGGAATCTCTTCCTCTTTGCATAATTAAAAACTTCCCTTATTAAATCGAGCACACAATCCAATGGGCACGTGACTACTTCGAGGGTGTCCTCGTTGAAGGACCCAATGAAACGGGAATGTTTATCAAAGATCCTTTTGGATATATTACATCTATTAACTAAGAACTTAAAGCCAAGCCAGCAATACTTAGAGGTCGTTTAGAAATTATCATGAAATACGCTAAAGCCTATTTCACTAAAACATACCAAAGCTGCGTAGAACTCGCCAGAGAAATGTATGAGGATTTATTCTGCAATCAAATCAACCAGCTCCTCCATTCCTTCCCAAAAAATCACAAAATTGAATCAGGCTAGCCATTTTGGTCTGGTCCTAAGCGCCTTCCTGCACCAATTCCTTTCGATACTTCAGATGAGGCCTCCGTTGCATTTATCTAATCCACTGCTAACATCTTAGCCAATATCTTTGGTTTGAATTAAGAATATGACACTAAAGCAATTGGTGAAGCAGCTCTCTAAGTAAAGCTCAAGCTTTTAGAGCCAAACCAAATCACCATCAATAGAGACAAAATCGAAGTCAAGCCTTTAGAAGAAGACGAAATAGTCATCGATCGTCTCTCTGAAGAACTGAAAAACTTCTATGCCCCAACTGGCTTAGCCAAAATAAATCCCATTAAATTTGAAAAAGAAGACCCGACTAACTGGCATATTGAATTCGTTTCAGCCGTTGCCAACCTTCGAGCAAGGAACTATAAAATTAAAGAAGTCCCCAAGTACAAAGTTAAGTTAATTGCTGGCAAGATCCTCCCTGCTCTGGTAACCACTACTGCAATGATTGTGGGTTCTGTTGGCATTGAGATTTTCAAGTACATTCTCTAAAAGCCTGTTACATAGATGAAGAATGCCTTCATGAATCTAGCTCTTCCTCTGTGGATTTTCTCTGAGCCTTTACCTCCCATCGAAGCTAAAGACAAAGACTACGATCCCGTTTTAATGGGAGCAGTCAAAGCAATCCCTCCTGGACATACTACATGGGATAAGATCCTTGTGAAAGGCCCTATGACTATTGGAGAATTCAAAGAGCATTTCTGGAAGTAGTTCAAAGTTTAAATTTCGATTATGTCTGTTGGAAAGCTCTGTCTTTACAATACCTATATGCCAGAAGCATATGAGAGGTAATGAAATTTATTTTTTGTTAATTATAATAGTTTCTAATTGTTTATTTAAATACAAAGAGAATAAATGGACATAGTATATGCAATCTTTAAACTAGGTGGAAGAATTCCCATCCCCAAATACAAAAAGTTCGTAGAAATTTAACTTTGCGGTGAGAATCAATCTGGAGAAGATGTTCTCCTTCCAACCATAAAATATGCCTTTAAAAAATGAGGCAGTCTTAAGCAATAATTAGCATCCATTTATCATTTTATGTTCTTTTTATTTTATTTGTTGTATAAAATCAAATAAATATTCACATATCTAAATCCTTTGAGGCAACTCTTTGTCTATTTGAAAAAGTAGCATCAATTTGATTATTCTCCACTAAGGGAAATCTGATGGCCTCTAGATCTAAATAAACCATCCCTAAGTGTTCCATATTTTATTTGCTCGTTTCTTTTCGATTCTTTTGGTCAATTGTGTCGTAATAGCAGCTTCTAAAAAGATAAAAAGAGAGGCATTAATTTCATTTATTTGAAAAAAAAAAATTGTCTTATGAAGTTAAACATAAAATTAATCTTTTATTTAACGATTTTTCAATCATTACATTGAGCAGATACAAACATCCAAAAAATTATTTAATTGTAAATGAAAAAAGTCGGTAATAATTGCTGTGGTTGTTGCGGAGTAAAGCAAACACAGATACACATAGAGAGATTGTGGAATTACCTAATAAACAATTTGAGTTGGAATTAATTTTTTTAGCTTACAATCGTATTGTTCTTTTTTTCTGTTGGCTGGGAGAGAGGCAGATAAACAGTCACACAAAAACAAAAAACAGATAACAATAACAATCGCATGTGTTCGTTGAGAGAGAAACAATAAATCAAATCAATAGAGAAGCTAAATCAACTTGCCTTCACGCAGTAACGAACTCAGCGGCAACTGGTTGATTGATCGGTTGATATGCGCAAAGAACGATGCACTAGCAATATCATGAGATAGTCTGCTTGGAATGCAAATCATCCACACACAGTCATTATGATCACGCATCCAATTAACAACTCCCATTAGATGATACCATCTTCTCAAGAAAGATTAGATGCAATCAGAGTATGTCCTTAATAGCAATAGTAGCAATAACAAACCATCGCGATTGAATACTTTCAAAAGAAAGACCATCTAGCACATTAGCAGCTGAAGGAATAATAGAAGTACAAATAGGAGTAGTAGCAATATGAATAGCTCAAGCAATACAATGGATAGACCTATTAATAGCAACACTTTCGGCAGAATTAGTCACCTTAATAGAAATAATTCAAGTAGCTGGATTAAACGAATAAGTCAAGAGCAGCACAGCAATAAAGTGAGTAGCAATAATTTCAAGGAGGATATGGATTGAATAATCGTCATGCAGTGTCCATGTCTACTGTGATGAATGCTTCTTCGCTGTCTCCGCATACTTCTTCACCAAGAGTGGTTTATTAAGGCAATAATAGACGGATGAATGAACATGACGTTGGAGGAGTGTAGTAATATCAATAGCAGCAGCATTCAGATCAAAAGAAGAGCATTTAGTTACTACTCACACACAGAAATTCTCAAGAAGAGATGAAGAAAATCTAATTCGAAGGGAGATCTTAACTAGTTGCTATCAGTGGATTACCTTTGCAGTCATCCTCTCCCTTGGTAGTCCGAAGAAATTAGCAACTTTCAACAAGTATTCAATACATTCCAATGAACTAGTAGATTATTTAATAAGCTCCTTAGCATTAGCAGAACAATTCTTTAAATCAGCAGAGACCATAAAACTAGATGCAATACTTTAATGACTCAGGGAATAAATTAGCTAGTAGTCCTTATGGCAATGCTATTAAGGATAATAATAGTAATTTTCTTGGATAAATACATTCCTTAAGTCCTGTCACAACTCGTAGGTATATCTTGCCAGTCTAATCATTTAGCAGATCTCCTTAAGCTTAGAATTAGCATTAGACTATCAACTCTTCAGCGGAAAAAATCTAACAGAAGAATACCTGCATTATGCCTGTTAGTTTCTCCGCATAAAAGCAGGACTCTCTATTACTTCATGGGGAGAAAACAAAACAGATCAGTAGTTCTTAAGAAGTCAGCTTGGATTATCTTAGAAACTAGCACGCATAGGAAAGTAGACAAGGATAAGGTTTTCTCATGGTCGCTCCAAGAAAGGAAACTTAAATGAAATAGGGGGAATATTAGCAGGAATTGCAATAGCAGTAGTAGAAGATTATGCTTGTTCCACCATTGAGTTTAGCTAAAAATGGATAAAAGATACCATAATTAACTGAAATAGCAGCAGCACCATCAGTGGGAGCAGGAGGAACTAGCTCTGAGCTTTTCTTCGGTAGAAGATCGTAGAGTCTTGCTTGTGATCCGTTTGTGTGTTTGTCAGAAAGAAGCAAGATATTCAACAATGGTAATAGGGAAACGATACATTTGAAGAAGCCAATAATGAAAGATGATGATTGCATTGCCCCATTAACAGAAAGACCTTCGACATTGCATCAATTGTCATAGGATTAGAAGGCACCACTCACTGAAAGGGGGGTAATAGCAAGATAACGACATGAGGTTAAAGGGAAATTCTCATAGTTGGGAGAACAGCAGTAGCGAATTGGGAATGTTTCAGTCGATAGGATTGATAGAGATGATGGTAATTGGAGATAATCAAGGAAGAAAGACACACAAGCAGTAGAAGTAGCAGTAGCAACACCACCTAGAGAATCACTGGAGATGGAGCTGAATACATTCCGATAGCTGTTGCATATCCATGATGGAAAGCAATAGCAGTAGCAGCAGGAGAGATAATAATAGTAATAGTAAAATGAGGATATTGCTGAACAGATGATGAATGCATATGCTAAGAATGCAGAGAAAGAGAATGAATAGAGTGCAACAGATCGATTGGAGGTAATACAAACATAGATTAAACAACTCAAAGGATAGCTACTGAAGAAAGCTGCTACAAAAGACAGGAGCATTTCAGCAGCAGTTTTAGATGAATAATATGATGAATTAACAACGAGAAATGCAAAGAATTACAAGGAAAATATTGTTTTGCTGAATGAGGAAATAGCTCTTGGGAAAATGAACAAACACTAGCAATAAGCTACTCGAGTTAAGGGATCTTAAGCGAGCACATCGTAGTAGCTTTTCAAGGAAGAATTAGACGACCAATTGGGATAGCGAGTAGGTGACCAATCGGGGTAGCTAGTAGATGGATGGTTCAGTGACAGCGAGAGTGAGAGTGGCAGTGAAGACACTCGGATTAGTGCTTTTGAGCGGCAAGTTGCATGCTAAGATATTCTGCTGAAGTAAGGTATCCAGAAAGCTTATGATCTTCGAGATTCATTGTTACTGCGAGTCAATAATAATTTAGGATTAGCTAATTAAGAGAAGCTAGCGGGGAAGGCATAAGCATAGGTTTTGAGGATCTAACAACCAATGTAGTAATAAGCTGAAAGGGCTAGCGATAAGAGCAGCAACAACGATGAGAAGAACAAGAAGAGTAATATCTCCTTTAGTAATAACAATTCAAAAGCGAAACCTATCTAGAATAAGAAAGATCTAAGCTCAACTATCGCTCGATAGAATCCTATACTTTGTACATACACAGACACCGCAGCAGTAAACTCTCTGTCTGATTTCGACGAGTGCTTCACTGAATTCTCCTTGAGTAGCTGTGCGAATAGCGAAAAATACAAACACTAATAGTAATAATACTAATAATAACAACCCTCTTAAGTTTCTTAATCCTTCCCAATATCTTCAACTGAATTTGATCTTCTTGAATCTTAGCTAATACATCTCCCCATGAATAGCGTATGCCTCATGCTAACGAGCTATCTTGACAGCTTAGCTACTCAACAAAAGCACCTGCAGCAAGCGGAGAAACTAATAAAATCTCAATTATTGTTACTCTCCTCAGAGGAAAACACCCATGAGTAGCAATTGCAGTAATAGTCA